>Ga0182024_10018902_pt1 | contig 12769 bp, 12 predicted proteins | sample P32metaG_FD_120480 | JGI IMG/M metagenome (GOLD analysis project Ga0182024, IMG submission 120480) | Permafrost microbial communities from Stordalen Mire, Sweden - P3-2 metaG (Illumina Assembly) | ecosystem: Environmental > Terrestrial > Soil > Wetlands > Permafrost | place: Sweden: Stordalen... | reverse complement strand
GGAACCCGCTCCCTTACGGTCGCGGTTCAGAAAGAAGCCCCAAGCTGACGCATGGGGCTGGAAAGCCGGGACGCGCTTCCATTCTGTCCCGGTTCAGAAAGAAGCCCCAAGCTGACGCAGGGGGCTGGAAAGCCGGGACGCGCTTCCATTCTGTCCCGGTTCAGAAAGAAGCCCCAAGCTGACGCATGGGGCTGGAAAGCCGGAACGTGCTCCATTCTGTCCCGGTTCAGAAAGAAGCCCCAAGCTGACGCATGGGGCTGGAAAGCTGGAACGCGCTCCATTCTGTCGCGCCTCTTATTTCAGGCCTTCCATCAGCGTGAGGCTCGAGTAGGCCTGGTGCTCGCTAGTCTCGTAGGTCCGGCCGTCCGCGCTCATCATGGAGACGGAGATGTTGCCGGTTCCCGAGGCTTTGAGCTCGCGTGAGAACCTTCGATCGCCGGTAATGATGTTCAACCGGTACAGCTTCACGACGTCGGCGGAGAACTTGTCGGTAACCCAAATGGATTTGCTGTCGTCTGTCCAGCCGCGAAATGCATCCGTCGGTAGAAGACCGGGGATCGGCTGCGGGTCGCCGCCAGAGACCCGCCTGATCCGGGTAGTGGAGGCATGGCCGGAGAGGATCCACTGATCATCGGGCGAAAGGAAGAGGTGGTCTATTTCCCCGCCATCATGTTTCGTGGGAAGCTGTTTGAGGCTCGAGTCGGTTATGTCGAAGGCATAAAATGCCGGGGGCTTTCCTGGAGCGCCGATCGAGATCAGCACGCGCCGCGAATCTGAAAACCAATCGCCAACTACCACAGACTTGACGTCGAACTGATCCAGATTCACTCGCCGCTCCTCACCGAGTCCCGTGGGCGCAATCCACACCGAGCGATCCAGGCCGAAGATCCACATCCATTTTCCGTCGGGGCTTGGAACCCCGTAACCGTCTTTTTTGGAGATCTGGATGGGCGCGGACCCGTCGGTGCGCCCGAAGTAGGGCTTACTCTCGGTGGACCCGGAATAATAGCGGCCGTCCGGCGTGAAGACGGAAGGATGCACTTCATCCGCCGGGTAACTGTCCGCAGGGGTATGCAGGAGACTGCGGCCGATGCTGGCACCGTTGGAGAGGATCACCTTCCCCTCCGGGGATACATCCAGGAGGACGGGACGATTCGGCAACCTGGTCAGCAGTCTCAATTTGCGATTCAGTCCGACGGCATAAATCGCGTCGGGCTCCGACGGTGAGAATGCGCTGAACCAGATTTCCAGGCCATCCGGGGACCAACTGATGGGACTGGGGAAAAAACCCCCCCCGCGCGGGAATCTTGCCAGCTCTTCTGCTTCGCCCTTGCGGTCGACCACCCGGATCACGTCTTCGGTATAACCATTTTCAACAAACGCAACGCGATTGCCATCCCGCGATACGCGGCAGTTCCTCAAACCGACATCGCTGGTGGCTTCAAACAGCAGATGCCCGATGGGGTATTCGATTCGGTCCCGATCGCCGACCTCACGATTGACGGCGAGTTCAGTTCCGTCCGGCGACCAATCGGCGCTGTGAACGCCATCTATGATCTGGCGCGCTCCACCGCCCGACAATGGCGCACGAAATAAGACTTGAAGACGCCCCCTTGGGGACCGCAGCCCGCCTGCGATTTCGTGCTGGGAAGAGATTGCAAATAGAATCGCGCCCTCCGGTAAAGGTATCTCTTTCGGTTGATCCCTATCGAGCATCCCGGTGTAGATCTTGGAAGCGCGCGATTCGCCGAGCTCACCGGAATATACAATGCCCTTCCCGTCAGGCAAGAACCGGGCGTAACCCAGAAAATTCCCGTTGAATTGCGTAAGCCGGAGCAGGCTTCGAAATTTGGGCGGCTGGGGAGGTTTGACGTGGGAGCCAAACCAATACCCGGCGCCGGCGGCGATCGCGGCGACGGCCAGCACCGATCCAGCGAGCCAACTCCACGCGACGCGACGACCCTCGTTCTTTACCGGCGCTTCGGCTTCGCCGATGGCCGACGTAACCGTCGTCATGCTTCGCAGCGCAAACGCCAGATCGGAAGCCGACTGGAAACGCCGCGTGCGCTCCTTTTCAAGACAGCGCCGGACGACGAGCATGGCCGCCGGCGGAACGCCCGAAGCAGGTTCCGGAGGATCGTCTTTGAGGATGGCGCTCACCAGATCCGCGCTGGTGGCGCCGGTGAACGCCCGCTTGCCGGTCAGCATTTCATAGAGGATGACGCCGAAGCTGAAAATATCGGTGCGATGATCCACCGGCTGGGCGCGGAGTTGTTCGGGCGACATGTATGCGAAGGTGCCGAGAATCACGCCCGCCTTGGTCTCCATACCTTGCGTGACGGTGGCGTCATCCTGCGCCACAGCCGTGATTTTAGCGAGACCGAAGTCCAGGATTTTCGCGCGCCCCTCCGGTGTCACCATGATGTTTTCGGGTTTCAGGTCGCGATGGGTGATGCCGGCCGCGTGAGCCGCTGCCAGTCCGTCGGCGATCTGGCTGCCGATATCCGCCAGTCTGCGCACGGGCGTGGGGCCTTGCGAAATGATCGGCCGCAAGGATTCGCCGTGGATGAGCTCAGAGACGATGAACGGGACTCCATTTTCGCGGCCGATGTCGTAAACCGTGACGATGTTGGGATGATTCAAAGCACTGGCCGCGCGGGCTTCCTGCGTGAAGCGCGCCTGCCGCTCGGGGTCGTTCACCAGGCTCGCGGGGAGCACCTTCAGCGCGACTTCGCGGCCGAGCCGGGTGTCGCGCGCGCGATAGACTTCGCCCATGCCGCCGGCACCGATGGGAGCGAGGATCTCATACGGCCCGAGGTGGTCACCCGCGGTGAGCAGCATATCCGATCCAGTTTACTTGAATGGCGTAGGATAATGTCGCGGCAGAGGTTGCGGAAAGACAAGGCTGGCAGGCGACACGACTCGCTCGCAACGGCACGAACGGCCTGCGCGCTTGATCGCCTGCCCCACGCTGAAAACGATCCTGGTTCGGCCAAAAAATCGATGTAAACCATTCAGGCGCAATAAGCATCTCTAGTGTGTACCCCCGAGAAGCAGATCCCTCGCTTCGCTCGGGATGACGGGTGAAACTGACGCACTACCGGTAGCGCTAGAGTGTGTAGTGCTAAAATAACGAGTCAAGAGGACTGTCCACTATGTTGTTTCCAAAGGAGAATCGACCCGTGAGCGAGCCGGTTCCGCAGGTGCAGGCCCAGGCTCCGGCGCCGATTATCATACAAGCGCCCAGCAGCGGGCTCAAGATTCCGATTCTGTTCGGCGCCGTGCTGGCTTTGATCGGTGCATCGCTGTACCTGTTCTATCAGCTCAACGAGGTTCGAAGTGAGCTGGCGCAAACCAAGGAATCGCTTTCGGCGGAGATCTCCAAGATGTACGAGACTTCCACCGTGACCACGCAGACCAGCGGCCGCAAGATGGACAAGCTGGAGAAGGATACCCAGCGGGAGCTAAACCAGGCTCGCGCGACGGCGGCGCAGTTGAGCGGCCAAGCCAAGACGGAAGCCGAGCATCACGCCGACGAACTCGCCAACAAGCTTCAGAAGATCCAAGATGAGCAGGGCAAACAGATCGGCGCAGTTAGTAGCGAAGTGACGCAGACAAAGAGCGAGGTCACGGCAGCGAATGCCAAGATCGAGGGCGTCAACAGCGAAGTGGGCACCGTCAAGACGGATCTTTCCAAGACCAAGGCGGACACCGAGAAGCTGATCGCGGATATGAAGACCGCGCGAGGCGATCTGGGGGTCCAAAGCGGGCTGATCGCCACCAATGGGAAAGAGCTGAATGCGCTGAGAGAGCTGGGCGAGCGCAACTACACCGAGTTCAAGCTCACCGTCGCCAATCGCAAGGACAAGGGGCCGCATAAATTCGGCGACGTCTCTATTCTGCTGAAGAGCGCCGATCCCAAGCACAACAAGTACACCATCGAGCTCACCGCCGACGACAAGACTGTCGAGAAGAAGGATCGCAATATCAATGAGCCGGTGCAGTTCATGCTATCGCGCGCACAGCAGCCGTATGAACTGGTGGTGAACGACATCAAGAAGGATTTTATCGCCGGCTACGTTTCCTCGCCCAAGGTGCAGCAGCCGCGGAAATAGCTCCGACCGAGCCGTGACCACAGGGAGCGGGCCAAAATCCGTAATTCGGAGCGGCCTAAAATCCGTAATCCGTCGCGACGAACAGAGCCATCGGCTCGCCCTGCTTGTCCGCAACATAGCAAACGGCTGCGGATACATTGTCGCGACTCCATAGCCAGCGAGTACTCCCATGGCGAGCCCAGCGTTTCCGATCCGGCGTGTCCAGGCCTTTCCGGTTGAGGATCCGACTCGCGTATGCCTTGAGGTCGTTCATGATTCTCTCGGGAGCCGGCTCCGCGGAGACTACGACGTGCACGTGATTCGTACGCACATGTGCCGCAATCAGATTCCAGCCGCGTTCTGAGCAGCGTTCCACGAGCGCGGAGAGGACGATCTGGCGGCGGCCTTGATCGAGGGTATAGGAAGGCTGGTTCATTGCGATGCTCGCTGCTGAAAATCGGACGGCATGCGGTTCGAGCATACGACTCCCGGGAAGGTTGTGATCGCGATCGACCGAGCCCGCTTCGTCGCCGTGCAGATGCGCGCCATAGCAGGTGAAGGTGATCAGGTAGGTCATCGTTTGGACCGCTGGTCATAGAATTACATAGGGAATTTTGGACCGCTCCCTTTGGTAACAATATAGTTGACAAATCGAGCCCCAAGCCTCATACTTAAAGTATGGAAAAGGTACCAGCCACTCTTCAAGAAGCCATCCTGTACTTCGCCGATCCTGCCAACTGCCGCGAGTTCCTGGTAGCCCGGCGCTGGCCGAATGGCGTTGTTTGCCCGCGTTGCGGAAGCACCAAAGTTACCTTCCTAGAGAAGTATAACCGCTGGCAGTGCAGCATGACCCACGACGCCCGGCAGTTCACTTCCAAGACGGGCACGATCTTCGAGGATTCGCCGATCAGCTTAGACAAATGGCTGCTTGCGATGTGGCAGGTTGTGAACTGCAAAAATGGCGTTTCGAGCTATGAGATTCACCGGGCTATCGGCGTTACCCAAAAGACCGCATGGTTCATGGATCACCGCATTCGGCTTGCACTTCAGAATGGATCGTTGGAAAAGTTTGCTGGACCGGTCGAAGCCGATGAAACCTATGTCGGTGGCAAAGCCGAATTCATGCACATGGACCGTCGCACGCGCAAGCTGGCCGAGGGAACGCTCGGGCGCGGCGGCTACGGCAAAGCGATTGTGTTCGGCTTGCTCGACCGCAAAACAAAAAAGGCGCGTGTGAAGGTTATCAAGACGCCGAAAAAAGGCGTGGTGCGCGGCGCTATCGCGGAGCACGTCGAAACCGGATCGCAGATTTACACGGACGCCCTGAAATCGTATCGCGGCCTGACGCTGGACGGATTCATTCACGATTTTATCGACCATGCGGAAACGTACGCTGAAGGCGCGGTCCATACGAACGGCATGGAGAATTTCTGGAGCCTATTGAAGCGCTCCATTAAAGGCACGTACGTTTCAGTGGAACCGTTCCATTTGCAAGCCTACTGCGATGAGCAGGCATTCCGCTTCAATAACCGCATGATGACGGACGGCGAACGCTTCGATGCTGCCGTGCGTGGCATCGTTGGAAAGCGGATCATGTTCAACGAGTTGACCGGCAAGGAGCCAGACAGTGCGAGGCATAGCAACTGAGAAAGAGCGAAAGCGCCAGAGGCGCGGCATACGGAAGTGATGCGCTGCGCCCCTTTAGACTGTAGGTCTATTGACCTTATCGAGGCTGGTGATGGGGTACAATTCGATTGTCCCGTTATCGGAACGTTCGGTGAAGACGCACTCTATGGTTTTACTGCAAACCTGCATGTCTGTGTGGCCGACCCTGAAACGCACAACATTTCCAGGTTTCAAGTCCTCTCTTTTTAACAACACGTGTCTCTCCATGGATATCTCCCTTTTGAGGTGTAAGAATGTTAGATGCAATTAAGGTAGGCGATGTCGTCAAGGTCAAATCTGGCAGTACGTTCATGACCGTCGAAGCGATCAACGATTACCTCGGCGCGGAGTCGGCATTATGCGCCTACGATTTAAAGGGTGTGCGAAAAACAGAATGGTGGCCGCTCACGTCCTTAAAACGTGCTGAGGCATAGTAGGGGACTCCGATTGAAAATCACAGTTCTATTCGGCACCTTGATCGCACTCGCCGCTCTCGCGTTGGGACAGGACAAACCGAAAGATGTTGACGGCTGGGGAAAGATCAAATGGGGCGTGACTACTTTTGCTCAGGCTCGCGCTGCCTATGGCATCCAGGAAAATCCTGTCAAGGATGCAAATGGAACAACCGGGCTCGAATTTAAGAAACTCGAAGTTGGAAACATCATTCTGCACGGCTGGGCCTATGACACCCAAGGAAACGGCAAGATTACAGCACTGGGACTGTTAATGAGTTACGGACTAAACGATTCCTTACCATCTTCCAGTGCAGAAGATTTAAACACTCTCAGGACACTGCTGACGCAAAAGTATGGGCCACCAGTTAGCACCGAAAGAGGCATGAGTGACACCATACGAGTAACAACTATTCTCTGGACTTTCCCATCCACCTCAATTCTTTTGACATTACACGAGGGCAACGTTGCTGGCCATCTCACCTTGGAGTACAAGGGAACCGATAAAAAGGCGCTGGGAGTTCTCTGAACTAGAAAGTAGCTGTTTATTCGTGCAGGCGCGTGGCGAGTTTCTGCATGAAGCCGCGAACGTTGATGAGCATCGTTTCAGCTTCCTCTTCGGTGTACTTGCCGCGCATGTGCGCGGTGTAGTTACGCCATGCGTCCTTGACGATCATAAAGTAACTGGCCGCTTGTGAAAAGAACTCTTGCTGATCCTTCCAATCCGGCGACCGTTGCGGATCGTTGGGCATATCGCGAACAGCTTTTTCGATGCCCTCGATGATGTTGTGCCAGTTCGTATGGCTAGATGGTACATTGAAGCGGGTTGCGAACACAGTCAGCCCAATTTCAAGAACGCGCATCAGGTGGAAAACGCATGCTGTACTGCGACTCAGCGCGTAGCACCGATTAGCTTCGGTCGCGTCAAAAGACGCCGAGGGGAACGCTGTAGATACAGCCGATCCGAAGGGATCAGGCTCGTTATAAAATTTCGTCTTGTCCGGGGAAACAGCGAAAAAGGCTCGTAGCGAAAGTTCATTTTCAATCGTCACAGCTAACATCGCAGCCATGCGTTGAGTAATCTTCGTATCGACCGCTGTGCCGAATTGCTCAATCTGATCCTTCATCTGAGAGGCATGGAGCGCCGACATCTGCAAATCCAATCCTTCACAGAGTTTGTGGATTCTATCGAGTTCGTTGGAGAAGTTTTTAACTTGAGCCAGTCGATAGCCAGGGCCATCCTTGGATTCATAACACAGATCCGCGATATTGCCTAACGACCGGACCGAAGCGAGCAATTCGTGCGCGTGGAATACCTTCATAAGATCCAACAGACTCACCAGCCTGTATGGATTCTCGCGCCAGGGCGGAAGGCAGACCGGCGGCGCATTCCCGTCCGACACTTCGGGTACGAACGCCTCGGTCAATTGTACTTCTTCGGTTGCGGTCATATTTTTTGTGGCCTGCTCTTGCCTGAAGGGTTATCATGGTCTCACGATGAAACCACTCCCAGCGCCGGACGTACCCGGCAATACGGACGCGGAGCGATTTGATAACGCCCTTCGGAAGATCCTCACCGTTTCAAAGGCGGACCTGTTGAAGGCAGAGACGAACTGGAAGCGAGCACGCGCGCGAAAGAAGCGGGTCAAAAAACCCGCCTGACTCTTTCGCGGCCTGTCACGCCGATACCGGCGTACCGTCTTGGCTTCGATTTGGCAACTATATTATTACCCTCCCTTTGGTTCAAGAGAATTGGATAAGGAATTTTGGGCCGCTCCCTTTGGTCGCGGCTCCGTAACATCGTGGTCGCGGCTCGGTCGTCACGGAATTACTTAAGGAATTTTAGGCCGCTCCCTTTGGTCGCGGCTCCGTAACATTGTAGTCGCGGCTCGGTACCTACTTCAGGTGGTCTTCGAACCACTTGGCGGCGCGTTCCATTACGTCGCGCTTGTGTTCCGATTCGCGGAAGCGATGGCCTTCGCGCGGGTACACCACAAACTGGTTCGGCACACCGAGCGTGTTGAGGGCGTGCCAAAATTCGTAAGACTGCGGCGCGGGGCATTCGCCGTCTCTTTCACCAACGACAATTAGCGTGGGCGTTTTCACGTTCTTGATGAACGTGATGGGCGAGCTCTTTTCGTAAACCTTGGGATCGTCGTAAACCGACGCGCCGAAGTAGGGGATCATCCACTGATCGATGGCGTTTTCGCCGTAATAACTCAGCCAATCGGAAATACCGGCGCCGGCGACCGCGGCTTTGAACCGATTGGTCTGCGTGACGGTCCACATGGTCATGTAACCGCCGTAGCTCCATCCGGCGACGCCCAGGCGATTGGGATCGACCGGGGCGGCTTTGAGCACGGCGTCGACGCCGGCCATGATGTCGCGCAAATCGCCATAGCCGAAATCCTTGACGTTGGCGCGGGTGAAGGTTTCACCTTGTCCGTAGCTGCCGCGCGGATTCGGATAGAAAACAAAATACCCCAGCGAGGAGAGCAGCGCCTGATCGAAACTCGCGGTGGGCCAGTGCTGCGAATTCCAATTTGCCGGGCCGCCGTGGATCGACACGACCATGGGATAGCGCTTGGAGGCATCGAAATCGCGAGGATAGAGCAGCCAGCCCTGGACGGCGGCGCCGTCGCTCGACCACTCGATGTTTTTCGCTTCGCCCCATTGCGGTTTGTGCGCGGCGTTCGATTGCGTGAGCTGCTTCCAATCGCCGATCGCGCCCGCCCAAACTTCCGGCGGATGATGGAAATCGGCGCGGACCGCGGCTGCGGTTTTGCCGTCACGCGCCGCCGAAAAATTCGCGATGTTGCCGCCGGCGGCGAGATTTTCGTCGCCTTTGAAGAGGCGTTCGGTGGCGCCGCTTGAAACGTCGAACGTAGAGATGACGGTCGATCCGCCGGCGACTTCGGTGAAAAGCATTTGCGACGGTAAGATCCACTGAATCGAGCTGACCGAGGACCTGCGGCTGGGCGTGCGATCGACGGCGTTTCCACCAGCGGCGGCAATCGTATACACTTCACCGCCGGTGAAACCCGCGTCGCTCATCAAACCTTGAATGAATCCGATGGACGCGCCGTCCGTCGACCAGCGCGGCATAGCGATCTGGGTTTCGGGTTTGTAGATCGAGGTCAGTTTGCCTGTTTCCACCGGCATGGTGTAGAGCTGCGCGATCCACCAGTTGTTATCGCCAGGACCGGGCGCGGCGCTGGCCGCGAAGGTCTTGCCGTCGGGCGACCAGTCATATTCATAGACGTGCATGTCCTTGGGCGAGATTTGTTTGACGGCCCCGGACGCGACATCGATCTTTACGGCGGGAGCCGCATCAACAATGGTCAGGCGCTGATTGAAGATTTCGCCGCCGATGACGCCGGTTTCTTCGGGCTCGGCTTCGAGCGGTCCTCCGCCGCTGGGGGCGTTTTCCGCGAACAGGATGGCGATTTTCGTTCCATCCGGCGACCATTGCGGGTCGGTCATGAATCCTTTGAGGCTGGTTAGTTTTCGCGCGTGGCCGCCCGCGGCAGGCGCGATGTAGAGCTGCATTTGCTTCTTTTTTTCTGAATCCGAAAAGAACGCGAGCTGCTTGCTATCGGGCGACCATGCGAGGTTGCGTTCGGAGTGCGCCGTCTTGGCGCCCGCGCCGGCTGTGATGCGGATCGGCGCGGTCGCCGATGCGAGATCTTTCACGTAGATCGCCGAGTTGCCGGTGTCTTTGCCGTTTTCGATGATCTCGGCGACCCAGGCAGCGCGCTTGCCGTCGGGCGACATGGCGACTTCGGGGAAGGTGTTGGTCGCGGAGAGATCGGAGAGGATGGCGGCAATGCTCGCGTCGCGGTCGCTCTGAGCGAAAACAGTGGAGCACAGCGCGGTTGCGACTAGGAGGAGGTTCACCAAAGTCGTTAGGGCGGAAAAGCCGAGGTGACTCTCGGCGGCGAACGAGGAATCCCCGCCCTCACGGGCGGGGCTGGAGGCTTGGCAGCCCGCGCCACATCGAAGGGGTGTTTTCATGCAACTACTCCGCGCCCGCGTAAGCCGCGTAGTCGGCGGCGGACATCAGCTCCTTCATCTCATCGGGCGACGACAGCTTGAGCTTAAACAGCCACGCCTCGCCGTGCGGATCCTGGTTGAGCTTTTCGGGGGCGGTCGCCAGGAGATCGTTCGCCGCCGTCACTTCGCCGGAGACGGGCGAATAGATATCGCTGACGGCTTTGACGGACTCGACCGATCCGACGACTTTGCCTTTTTCGGCAGTGGCGCCGGGCTTCGGCAAGTCGACATAGACGATATCGCCGAGTTCCTTTTGCGCGTGATCGGTGATGCCGACCGTGCCGGTGTCGCCTTCGACCTTCACCCACTCATGTTCCTTGGTGTAGCGGAAATTGTCAGGATACATATTCATTTCGCTCTCTTGTAGAAAGGTGACGGGACGGTGATGGCCTCCACCGGCTGGCCGCGCACCATCACGTGGATGACGCGTCCGATCTCACATTGGTTGACGGGCAGATAACAGAGTCCGATGTTCTTGTTGAGCGTCGGCGCGGGTCCGCCGCTGGTGACCCAGCCCGCATTCGATCCTTCCACGTAGACTTCGTAACCGTCGCGGCCGATGCCGCGGCCTTGCATTTCAAAACCGATCAGTTTTCGCGTGATTCCCTGCTCTTTTTGTTTGATTAGTGCGTCGCGGCCGACGAAGTCGCCTTTGTCGAGCTTGACGATCCAACCCAGGTTGGCTTCCCAGGGCGTGATGCTCGCGTGAATTTCGTGGCCGTAAAGCGCCATGGCAGCTTCCAGGCGCAACGTGTTGCGCGCGCCGAGCCCAGCCGGCTTGATGCCAAACTCCTCGCCGGCGGCGAGCAGCTCGTCCCAGATTCGCGGTGCTTCATTCTGTGCGTGAACCCCGGGTGCAACGTAAATCTCGAACCCGTCCTCGCCGGTGTAGCCGGTGCGGGCAATGCGCGCCGGTACTCCGCTCACGGTGCCGTCGGCGAACCAATAATACTTGATCGGCGCGAGTGCGACGGGGGTGAGCTTTTGCAGAGTATCGATGGCTCGCGGGCCCTGCACGGCGATCTGGGCGTAGTGCGGTCCCGCGTTTTCGACGGTGCAATCGAATTTGTTGTGAGCGGCGATGTGCTCGAAGTCTTTATCCTGATTGGATGCGTTCACGCACAGAAAGAAATGATCGTCGGCGATTTTGTGGACCAGGATGTCGTCGACGAAGCCGCCGTGCTCGTAGAGCAATCCTGAATAGTGGGCCTGCCCGATCCTCAATTTCGAGGCGTCGTTGGTCGAGACGTAATCGACCAGCCTCACCGCTTCAGGTCCGCGAATTTCGATCTCGCCCATGTGGCTGACATCGAAAAGACCCACGCGCTGGCGGACGGTGGAGTGTTCGTCGATGACGCCGGAGTAGGAAACGGGCATGTCCCAGCCGCCGAAATCGACCATTTTGGCGCCCATCCGGCGATGAATGGCGTTAAGCGGAGTGGTCCTGAGAGGCGCGGGCTGGGTCATGAATGTTTCAGGCTAACACACGCCGGATGCACCCAGATGCCATCGTGGATGCGAGTCGCACGGATTGTAGTGTGCGATCGATCGCACTAGCGCAGCCGTTTGGCGTGCGTTTCGGAAGCGGGCACTGAAGTGCCCGCCAGCACGCTGAAGAGGATACTGAAACGCCTGTTGCCTGCCACTCCCTTACGGTCGCGGTTCCGTACAGAAAAACACGGCGAACTGAAGTTCGCCGCTGCACGCTAAAGCGTGCGCCACGTCACGAAGGAAATGTCGAGATGAATCTCGACACCGCACGCTAAAAGCGTGCGCCACGTTTTAGACCAGCACTTCGTCGATCTGGATGTGCGGCTGGATGTCGGTGTAGTTGGGGATGTCGGCCATGATGGTCGGGCTTTCGGCGGCCATCCCGGCTTGCACATGCTCCATGGTGTCGATGTGGATCTGCGCGGTGATCATGAAGGCAGCCGGCGACCCGGGGGCTCCTCCCGCGAGGCCTTTCGACACGGAGTAGCCGCTCATGCCGAACTTGCGGAGCCGCTCCTCGACCAGGGGCATGTGCTTTTTCATGTAGTAGTCGAGATCGAAACGCGCGCCGGGGGTGGTGGGGTAGGAAACAGTGACTCGGATCATAGGGTTCTACTGTAGCGCAGTGGAGGGGAAGCCGTTGCTCTCCCCGAGCCGTGGTGTGTCCGTCACGATACGATTGTTGATGAATGGGACGGTTTCGCCAACTCGCTGCCTTGGTGTTCGTCGTTTCGAACGTACTTGCCCAATCGCCTCCGAAGTTCATGGGACGTGCGATAACAATCACCAAGCCTGGATTCGAGGATGCGGAACACATGTTTCCGAAGGGTCCGGCGACAGTTTGCCTTGAGGGCCCGCCGCGGCAATGCTACACCGCCCCAGAAAAGTTTGGCGGCAACGGGCGCGCGCCCCGGGCGCGCCTCAAAGCTGTCGCGGTTCAGGAAGAAGCTGAGCGTGGGCGGGAGGTTGGCGCGCCGCTCGTTGACGCTCGCGGTTCAGAAAGGCAAGGGGCGC
>Ga0182024_10018901_pt1 | contig 12769 bp, 12 predicted proteins | sample P32metaG_FD_120480 | JGI IMG/M metagenome (GOLD analysis project Ga0182024, IMG submission 120480) | Permafrost microbial communities from Stordalen Mire, Sweden - P3-2 metaG (Illumina Assembly) | ecosystem: Environmental > Terrestrial > Soil > Wetlands > Permafrost | place: Sweden: Stordalen... | reverse complement strand
CGGCCGACAGCACCATGCCGATCACCTGCGTCTCATGAGAATACCCTTCAGGGAACAGAGGGCGGATCGGTCGGTCGATCAAGCGGCTGGTGAGAACTTCCTTCTCGGTGGGCCGTCCTTCGCGCTTAATGAAGCCGCCCGGAAAACGTCCGGCAGAGTAAGTGTACTCGCGATAGTCCACAGTGAGCGGGAAAAAGCTGGCGCCGATCTTAGGGTTCTCGGCGGTACAGGCGGTGACCAGCACCACCGATTCGCCCGAGCGGATAATCACCGCCCCATTGGCCTGTTTCGCCATCTTCCCGGTTTCGATCGTAATGATCCGTCCACCGAGGTCTACTTCAACGGAATGCAACATGTTTGAAATCTTCCTTTAATCAAAATCCAGCCGCGGCATTCAAGGACGCGGCCAGCCTGCTTTGACTAAGTGGAGACTGGAGTGAGGTTCTGCGGGAGCCTGGTCACCTGAACCAGGATCGAGAATCGAAATCCGAATAATATTAATGGCGGATGCCAAGGCTCGTAATCAGAGTCTTATAGCGCTCTGGACTACGGCTGCGGAGATAACCCAGCAGGCTACGGCGACGCGACACCATCAGCAGCAGACCTCTGCGCGAATGATGATCTTTCTTATGCGTCTTGAAGTGCTCCGTCAGCTCGGCAATCCGTCGGCTCAGGATAGCAACCTGAACTTCTGGCGACCCCGTGTCCGTTTTATGGACCCGGAACTTCGAAATAACATTTAATTTAGCTTCACCCGCCAGTGCCATTCGGAAAACGAAACTCCTCGTCTTTTCTTAATCGATTTGTACAGCATCAGGATAGCACAGAACACAAGGGCTCCAGTACTCGGCTGGAGTGTATACTTGTAAGTGAGCACTCTTATGAAAGCCACGACGCTCGACCTGCGATACAAAATGAAGGATATTCTCCGCGCGATTGATCGCGGGGAGACGGTCACGGTGCTTTACCGCGGCAAGGAAAAGGCACGGCTGGTGCCAATTGAAAGCAAGACGGAGAAGGAACTCAAACCGAGCGACCATCCGGCGTTCGGCATGTGGAAGGATCGCGAAGACATGAAAGATCCGGTGGCATATATCCGCAAGCTGAGAGACACGCCCCGCTATCGTGATATTTGATTCGGACGTTCTCATCTGGTTCCTGCGCGGCGATCTGGGTGCAGGGGAGCTGGTTGACTCCGCCTCGGAACGTACTATTTCTATAGTGACTCTCATGGAAGTTCAGCAGGGTGCCAGGTCCAAGCTGGAGATGAGAACCACGCGCGAGCTTTTTCAACAGCGGGGTTTTCGGATCGTGCCGTTGAGCGAATCGATTGGGCACATTGCCGCGGCACTGATTGAAGAACATGCGACCTCACATGGATTGCGCATTGTTGATGCCCTGATCGCAGCGACAGCCCGCGAAGGCGGCGAGACTCTTGTAACGGGCAACGTCCGCCATTTCCGCGTGATCGCTAACCTGGACGTGAAGCCCTTCCGTCCGCGTTCCCGATAGTGCTAGCCTGATTCTTTCATGACCGCACCCGCGACCCCTCTTAGGAAAACTCCGCTCAATGCGACGCATCGCCGGCTGGGGGCGAAGATGGTCGATTTCGGCGGGTGGGATATGCCGGTGCAGTACTCGGGGCTGCTCGATGAGCATCGCACCGTGCGCACCGCCGTCGGTTTGTTCGACGTCAGCCACATGGGTGAGATCGAAGTGCGCGGGCCGGAGGCGCTCAATCTGGTCAATTATGTCGCGACTAACGATGCTTCGAAATTGGTTGTGGGGCAGGCGCAGTACTCGGGATTGCTCTACGAACATGGCGGATTTGTCGACGATATTCTGGTGCATAAGGTCGCCGACGATCATTATTTCCTGTGCGTCAACGCGTCGAATCAGGATAAGGATTACGAGCACATCGCTACGCACAACACGTTTAAGTGCACCGTTGAAAACGCTGGTGGACGTTACGCGCAGATTGCGGTGCAGGGGCCGCGCGGGCTCGATACATTGCAGAAGTTGACCGAGGTGGAGCTTGTCCCAATCGCGTATTATCACTTCAAAGACGGCGACGTTTCGGGCACGCCGGCGCGGATTGCGCGCACTGGATACACGGGCGAGGACGGCTTCGAGATTTACATTGCGCCGGAAGAAGCGCCGCGGATTTGGGATGATTTGCTCGAGGCAGGTGCGGAGTTCGGCATCAAGCCGGCCGGGCTCGGCGCGCGGAATACTTTGAGGCTGGAAGCGAAAATGGCGCTGTACGGGCACGAAATCGGCGCCAGCATCACACCCTGGGAAGCCGATTTGGCATGGATAGTTAAGGTCAAAAAAGGCGATTTTATCGGTCTTAACGCGCTGATTAAGGCCAAACAAGGCGGTTTAAGACGCAAGCTGATTGGATTTGAGATGCTGGGGCGCGGCATCGGGCGCGATGGTTATGAAGTGCATGTGGACGGCGCTCCGGCGGGCTGGGTCACTAGCGGGGGGCCTGCGCCGACGCTAAACAAGAACATCGGACTTTGTTATTTGCCTTTCGAGCAAGCGGAAATCGGGCGAACCATTCACGTTATGGTTCGTAATCAACCAGTAGAAGCGGTGACGGTATCAACACCTTTTTATAAGAGAGAAAAATGACCTACCCGGAAAACTTCCTCTACACAAAAGAACATGAATGGGTGCTCGTCGAAGGCGATACCGGCACGATCGGTATCACGTTCCACGCGCAAAAAGAGTTGGGCGATATCGTTTATGTCGATCTGCCGAAGGTGGGCGCGACGGCGGAGAAAGGGAAGACGATCGGGTCGGTCGAATCGGTGAAGGCGGTGAGCGATATCTTCGCGCCGGTTTCGGGCGAGGTGACCGCGGCCAACGATCTGTTGACTACGTCGCCGGAAAAGCTGAACGAGGATCCGCATGGGGCGGCTTGGTTATTTAAAGTGAAGCTTTCGGCGCCTGATGAGACTAAAGAGTTGATGAGTGCTGCGGATTATGCGGCTTACGCGGGCGATGAATAGGCTGGAGGCACGTGCCAACGCTGGCGTTCTGGAACATCGCTGGTAACGTCCTGACTGCGACAGTTGCCGCCTTCGCGCACGAATCCGAGGCCGACATTTTGATTCTCGCGGAGAACCACATATCTACCGAAACGCTGGTGCTCGCGTTAAACTCGGGGGCGAATCGATACTACTTCCCCGATCCGATACCTGCCGGTCGTTTAGCGATATTCACTCGCTTTTCGCCTGATACCTCAATTGTCATCAGCGATGAGGAGGGTATTTCCATTCGCCACTATCGCATGCCGCTTGGGGATTCTTTTCTCGTTGTCGCTGTCCACCTGTCCAGCAAGCTTTGGAAGAAGACTGAGGATCAGATTTTCGTATCCGTGCGGGTTGCGGGATCGATTCGGGAGGCTGAGAAAAAAGTTGGCCATCAGCGGACGGTAGTTATCGGTGATCTGAACATGAATCCATTTGAGGCGGGTGTCGTAGGTTCGGGCGGACTTCATGCGACGATGAACAGGGACATCGCCTCCGAGGGCCAGCGCAGAGTTGCGGGAAAGGACTATTTGTTTTTTTACAATCCAATGTGGTCATTCTTTGGCGATCGCGGGCCGGCTCCCCCAGGCACGTATTTTCGCCGCGCTGGAAGTGAGGTCAACTATTTCTGGCATCTCTTCGATCAGGTCTTGGTGCGCCCGTGCCTGCTAAAATCCTTGGATAAGGATGCGGTGAAGATCGTTACCGAGGTTGGTGGTGTGAGCCTGTTGACGGACAAAGGGCATCCGGATAAGAAAATTCATTCCGATCACTTGCCGCTGGTATGCCGGTTGAATCTTCTTGAGGAGCTTGTGAATGGCTAAAAATTTGTGGGGCGACTTAAGTTCGCTGAATGTTGATCGTCGGACTCCCAAGATGGTACTCCAGGAGCAGGCGCAAGTTCTTGCCGAGGCCACAAAGGGACTTCTCGTCGGTTTTGTCTCCGAGAGCGCTGTAGGCCCATTATTTGGATACGATCTGAAGGTAGTTGTGCCTGCGCTCAACAACTACACGCTAACGATTCTCCGCATGGTTCATCCGTTGGAGTTTTACCCCGTTCACGTAACGGCCAGCAGGACGCCTGTTGACCAAACCTGCCAGAACGAAGCTGAACTGGAAGCCGTTATCGGAAGCGTTCTCAGCTCGGACCAGGTAAGAGTCGACCTATCGCGGCTGATGTCGCAAGTAGCTTAGCGCCGGCGGATTTTGGTTCGCATGCGATTCGTACCACAGCCATGGATGAATCTGGCTCGCGGAGGCTTCACTTCTCCGCGAACGCCTCGATCGGCGGGCAGGCGCACATCAGGTTGCGGTCGCCGTAGGGATTGTCGATGCGGCCTACGCTGGGCCAGAATTTTTTTGCCTTTACGAACGGCAGCGGATAGGCCGCTTGATGACGCGTGTAGGGGTGGGACCATTCGTCGGCCGACACTGCTGCTGCGGTGTGCGGAGCGTGCTTTAGAACGTTGTTCTGGCGGTCGGACTGGCCGTCGATCACTTCTTGAATCTCTGCTCGGATCGCGATCATTGCTTCGCAGAAACGGTCTAGCTCGTCTTTCGATTCGCTTTCGGTCGGCTCGATCATCAGCGTTCCCGCGACTGGGAACGATACTGTTGGGGCGTGGAATCCGTAGTCCATCAGGCGCTTCGCTACGTCGGTTTCATCGATGCCGCTTTGTGCTTTTAGGGGACGCAGGTCGAAGATCATTTCGTGCGCTACGCGGCCGTTTTCGCGGGTGTAGAGCACCGGATAATGTTTCTCCAGCCTCGACTTGATGTAGTTCGCGTTGAGGATCGCGAAACGGGTGGCGTCGGTCATGCCGTCGCCGCCCAACATTTTGATGTAGCCGTAGGAAATCAGTAGAATGCTGGCGCTTGACCACGGCGCAGATGCCAGCGCGTGAATTGGGCGCGTGCCGCCGGTTTTGATTACGGGATGGCTTGGCAGGAATGGAGCCAGATGCGCCGCTACGCCGATGGGACCCATGCCGGGACCGCCGCCTCCGTGCGGAATCGCGAAGGTTTTGTGCAGATTGAGATGGCAGACGTCCGCGCCGATTGCGGCGGGGCTCGTCAGGCCGACTTGCGCGTTCATATTTGCGCCGTCCATATAAACCTGACCGCCATTGGCATGCACAATCGCGCAGATGTCCTGAATGCTCTCTTCAAAAACACCGTGCGTGGATGGATAGGTCACCATCAGCGCGGATAGGTTTTCGCGGTGTGACTCGGCCTTTGCTTTGAGATCGGCTACGTCGATGTTGCCTTCGCTGGTGCTGGCCACGACCACGACTCGCATGCCGGCCATTACGGCGCTTGCCGGATTTGTGCCATGCGCTGAGGCTGGTATCAGAACTACATCGCGCTTGGTGTCGCCTCGGTCACGATGATAGGCGCGAATCACCATCAGGCCGGCGAACTCGCCTTGCGAGCCGGCGTTCGGCTGCAGCGAAACGGCGGCGAATCCGGTGATCTCGCACAGCGCTTGCTCGAGTTCCTTAAAGATCTGCTGATAGCCTGCGGCCTGCTCGACGGGAACGAACGGATGCAGTTTCCCGAACTCGGGCCAGGTGATCGGCAGCATCTCCGACGCCGCGTTCAGCTTCATGGTGCAGGACCCGAGAGGGATCATCGAGGTATCGAGGCCGACGTCTTTACGTTCTAACGATCGGATGTAGCGCATCATTTGCGTTTCGGAATGATGCGTGTTGAAGACCGGGTGCGTGAGGAATTCCGACGTGCGGACGAACCCTTCCGGGTATTTGGTGACCAGACCGGTCGCGGAGAGATCAAATCGCGCGTCGGCGCCGGTGCCTTTCGCGAACGCTTCGACGATCGCTTGGAGATCGCGCGCGTCGGTGGTTTCATCGAGCGCGACGTTGATGGTGCCGTCGTCGCGATAACGGAAGTTGATGCGCGCCTCTTCGGCGGCTCTGCGGATTTTTTCGAATGTGCCGGAGGGCGGCTCGAGGCGCAGCGTGTCGAAGAATACTTCGTTGCGCTGCGCGACACCGACTTTAGCCAATTCGCGTTCCAGCAATTTCGCGAATCCGTGCACGCGGCGGGCAATTGCCCTGAGCCCTTTGGGTCCGTGATAGACAGCGTAGAAACCGGCGATATTTGCGAGAAGTGCCTGGGCGGTGCAGATGTTCGAGGTCGCTTTTTCGCGCCGGATATGCTGCTCGCGGGTTTGCAGAGCCATGCGATACGCGGTGTTGCCGTGCACGTCGACCGAGACTCCGATGACGCGTCCGGGGACTTGCCGCACGAATTTTTCGCGGGTCGCGAAGAACGCGGCGTGAGGGCCTCCGTATCCGAGAGGCACTCCGAAGCGCTGGGAGTTTCCGAAGACGACGTCGGCGGACATCTCACCGGGCGGAGTAAGAACCGTCAGACTCAGCAGGTCGGACGCGACGGCCACCAACACGCCCTTATGCTTCGCCTTCGCGATGAATCCGCTGAGGTCATGGACCAGGCCGGCTTCATCGGGCGTCTGCAGCAGCGCGCCGAAGGCTCCGGCCAAGTCCGCGGTGCGCCAATCGCCGATTATCAGCTCGATTCCCAAAGGCTCGGCTCGCGTGCGGAGGACGTCGATGGTTTGTGGAAAACAATTGTCGGCGACGAAAAATTTCCGGGTGCTTTTCGAATGTACGCGATGGAGCATGGTCATCGCTTCGGCGGCGGCGGTCGCTTCATCGAGGAGCGACGCGTTGGCGACTTCCATGCCGGTCAGATCGCGGACGACGGTCTGGAAATTGAGCAGGCCTTCGAGGCGGCCTTGCGCCATCTCGGCCTGATACGGCGTATAGGGCGTGTACCAGCCGGGATTCTCGAGCACGTTGCGCAGAATGACGCTGGGCGTGATGCAATCGGAATAGCCGAGACCGAGATACGATTTGAAAAGCTGATTGCGCGCGGCGAGCGAGCGCAGGTCGCGCAGGAATTCGTGTTCGCTTTGGCCTCGAGGAACTTTGAGCGGTTGGGAAAGACGAATCCGACGGGGGATTGCCTCTTCAAGGAGCGCGTCCAGGGAAGGAGCCCCGGTCGCTTTCAGCATCGCATCGCGTTCGGTTGGGTCAGGACCAATATGACGAGTGGAGAAGGACTCGAAGTCAAAGATCATTCGCTAATTTCATTTTAGGTCAACTGTCAAATGTCGCGCTCAAACAAGGGGAAGCGGCCGAAGCTGCCGCCGGTGTCGGGGGAGATGAGACGTACCTTCACGTTGCTGGCCGAGGAGGTCGCCACGTGGCCGGAGGTCAGTATGAAACTGATGTTCGGGCTCCGGGCGGTTTATCGGGGAGGGGTGGTTTTCGCGATGCTCCCGGATAAGAGGTCGCTGGAAGTTGCGGATGCAATCGCCTTCAAAAAAGGTGGGAAGTGGGTGAGTTTTGAGGTGAAGGGTGAGGAGGGGATTTCGGGAGCGCTGGGGGTTTTGGAGAAGGCTTATCAAGGTTTATAGTGCCGCTCCGTTGAAGAACGGGTCCCCTCCCTGACGGTCGGGGTTCGGTAACGGAACCGAGATGCTAACGATGTGGCCACAGGCCCGTGGGCACTCCGTTGAAGAACGAAGTATTGGCCCGTCACAGTAGCCCCTCGCTGACGGTCGGGGCTCGGTGCCGGTAACGCGATCCAAATTCACCATGGCTGACTTCGGCTTGATAGAATTCACTCATCCGTTGGAGGTTCGATGAGAAATATTGTGTTTGCGGTGTTGGCTTCGAGTATTGCGTGGGGTCAGGGCGCTCCGCCGCACGGGGGTGCGGATCAGCCTTACTCGGTTGAATATTATTACAAGGTCCAGTGGGGGCATCAGCAGGAGTTTTTGCAGCTCTTTCTAAAGAACCATTACCCTCTGCTCCAGAAGATTGTCGAAAGCGGACGCATGATGTCGGTGAAAATTGAGACGCCGGCTTATCATACGACCGAGGATGGGCGCTGGGATTATCGCGTCACGATTAAGTTTAAGAACTCGACGCTGGCGACCACTTCGAATCCGGACGAGGAGCGGCTGATCAAGCAGCTTTGGCCGGATCAGCCGACGTACCAGCGAGAAGAACAGAGGCGGTTTGAGATTTTGGTTAGCCACTGGGATCTTCCGGTGACTGATATTACGCCAAAGAAATAGGCGTCTATCCGCATGCTTACGCATGGCGGTTCAGGGGATTGAAACGCTTTCGCCACGGGCGGGCATGTAGGCTTCTATGCCGTATTCCTTGGTGATCAAGGCGGCTAGAGTCGCGCCGGGGCCGGGTTCGCCGTGGACCAGGAACACTTTCTTCAGGCCTTTGGCGAAGGGACGCATCCATTCGATTAGTTCGTGCTGGTCGGCGTGGCCGGAGAGCTCTTCTAATGACACGACTTCGGCGCGGAGGGCCATCGGCTCGCCGAAGATAGGGACTTCGGGTTGGTGGTCGAGAATTTTTCGGCCCAGTGTGTAGGGAGCCTGGAAGCCGGTGATGAGGATCGTATTGCGCGGGTCCTCGATGTTGTTGCGGAGATGGTGGAGGATGCGGCCCGCTTCCATCATGCCGGAGGAGGCGATGATGACGACGGGTCCGTGAAGGTCGTTGAGTTTTTTCGATTCGCTGGCTTCGCGGACATATTTGAGGGGGGAGAAGCCGAAGGGATCTTCGTCCTGCAGGACGAATTTTTGCGCTTCCTCGTCGTAGCATTCGAGGTGTTTGCGATAGACCTCGGTAACGTTGATGGCGAGCGGGCTGTCGACGAACATCGGGATGGAGGGGATGCGTCTGGCTTCCATTAATTGATGGAGCATCAGCACGACCTGCTGCGTACGTCCTACGGCGAAACAAGGGACAATGATTTTTCCACCGCGGGCGGCGGTACGATTCACTACGTCGGCGAGTTTATCTTCGGCGTGGCCGATCGGGGCGTGGAGGCGGTCGCCGTAGGTGCTCTCCATGATGAGGTAATCGGCGGCGTCGAGGGGCTGAGGGTCGCGGATGATGGGGATACCGACGCGTCCTACGTCGCCTGAAAATGCGAGGCGCGTGCCGTCGGCTTCGACGATCATCGCCGTTGACCCTAGCATGTGGCCGGCGTCGTAGGTGCGATATGAGAGGGCGCCGGAGACTCCTTTGCGCTCGCCTAATTGGACGGGATTGAAAAGAGGATAAGTGTGCGCGGCGTCGTCGAGCGTGTAGAGAGGGGCGCACTCGCGGTCGTCGAGTCCCTTCGATTTGCGATGGGCGCGGCGCTTGTTGCAGAACTCGGCATCGGACTGCTGAATGTGCGCGGAATCGGCGAGCATGGCGAGGCAGAGGTCGATGGTCGCGGGGGTGGTGTAGATGGGTCCGGAGAATCCGTTGCGGACGAGGGTTGGGAGATTGCCCGAGTGGTCCATGTGCGCGTGGGAGAGGATCACGGAATCGATGGAGTTGGCCGGGAAAGGGAAATGGCTGTTGCGTTCGAAGGCTTCCTGGCGTCGTCCCTGATATAAACCGCAATCGAGGAGGAACTTCTTGCCGCCCGTTTCTACGTGGTGCATGGAGCCGGTTACAGTCCTGGCAGCGCCCCAAAATGTTATCTTCACAGTTATTCAATATACGATGACGAGACTAATTGCATTTTTATTCCTGTTAGTTGCGCCGGTTTTCGGGCAGAAGAAGCCGGTCACGCTCGAGTCGCTGAAGGCGGTTAAGCATGAGGCTGAGGGGGCTCCGACGTGGGCTCCGGATGGGAAGACGTTCCTCTTTTTGAAGGACAATTCACTGCGGATTTACGATCCGGCGAAGAAGACGTCGAGGGAGCTGGTATCGACGGAGGTTCTGGATCGGGCGGCGGTGAAGAGACAGGAAGAGGGCGCGTATGGGTGGACGAACCGGTATGTGGAGTCGGGCGGCGTGGAGTTTTCGGGGTCGGGGAAAGAGGTGTTGTATTCGACGGGAGGGGATTTATTTCTCATCCATGTGGATACGGGCAAGTGGGAGCAATTGACGAAGACGGCTGAAGCGGAAGAAGACGCGAAGCTCTCGCCGGATGGGAAGATGGTCGCGTTCCGGCGAGCGTCGGACCTTTATACGATCGAGATCGCGAGCGGCAAGGAGACGAGGCTGACGCACGACGGGTCCGAGACGCTGCTGAACGGCGAACTCGACTGGGTGTATCCGGAGGAGCTCGAATTAGGGACGGCGTACTGGTGGTCGCCTGATTCGAAGTCGATTGCTTATTTGCAATTCGACACCAGCCACGAGCCGGTTGTGCCGCATGAGGACGTGCTGGGCGTGAGGGTCCGGTATGAGCCGGAGCGATATCCGCAGGTGGGTGAGAATAATGCGGATGTGCATTTGGGGGTCGTGCCGGCGGCGGGCGGAGCTACGCGATGGTTAGAAGTCGGCGATACGCGGAACACGTATCTGGTCGGGCGCGCGGGGTGGATGCCGGATTCGCGCAGTGTGTATGTGGTGCGGATGAACCGGGTGCAGAACCGGCTGGAACTGTTTTCGATCGGCGTCGAATCGAATATGCCGACCGCGATATTGCGAGAGGCGGATCCTTATTGGATCAATCTCGACGGGGATGTTCGTTTCCTGAAGGATGGGAAAAGATTTTTGTGGACCAGCGAGAAGGACGGGTACCGCCACATTTATCTTTACTCGATCGACGCGAAGGAATCGAAGCAGTTGACCAAGGGCGAGTGGGAGGTGCGGTCGATTGTTGCGGTGGACGAAAAGCGGGTGATGTATCTGTCCGACGAGGGGAATCCGTTGGAGCAGCATTTGTATAGTGTGAAACTCGACGGTTCCGGTAAAGAGAGACTGGATAAAACGGAGGGGACGCATCGCGTTTTCGCTGGGCCCGGCGCACCGTATTACCTTGACACGTATTCGACTTTGAAATTACCGCCGCGGACGACGCTCCATGCAAGCGACGGAGCGGAGCTTGGCGTTTATCGCGAAGCAAATACAAAAGTGACGGACGAGTTTGAGATTCTGCCGACGGAGATTGTGAAGTTTAAGGGCGCCGATGGAACGGAGTTGTACGGGCGGATCATCAAGCCGGCGGGGTTTCAGGCGGGGAAGAAATATCCGGTGATCGTGAGCGTCTACGGAGGTCCGGGGGTGATGCTGCCGGTGCACAACTCGTGGTCCGGCGTGGGAATGGATCAGGTTTACGCCCACAAAGGCTACGTGGTGTGGCAGTGTGAAAATCGCGGAGGACAGGGCAGAGGGCATCGCTTCGAGACGGCAATCTTTCGGAATCTGGGGGTCGCGGAACTGGCGGACCAGGTGGCGGGCGTGAAGTATCTGGTGTCACTGGGATTCGCCGATGAGAAACGGATCGGCATTCACGGCTGGAGTTACGGAGGCTTCATGACTCTTAATGCGCTGCTGAATGCGCCCGATGTTTTTCGATGCGGAATTTCGGGCGCGCCGGTGACGAGCTGGATGAATTACGACACGATATACACCGAACGCTACATGGGATTGCCGAACGAGAATGTCGAGGCTTATAAGAATACGGCGCTGGCGCCGAAGGCTGCGAATCTGAAGGCGAAGCTGATGCTGGTCCACAATTACGAGGACGATAACGTGCTGTTCCAGAACTCGCTACAGATGACGAATGCGCTGCAGAATGCCGGGAAACAGTTCGAATATATGCTTTATTCACAGAAGACGCATGGCGTGAGCGGGCCGGCGGCGGATCAGATGAATGCGAGCATGCTCGATTTTTTTGAGAGGAATTTGAGATGAAATTTCTTTTGTTGACCTTCGGTGCCCTGACGATGGCATTTGGGCAACGCAAGGTGACGGATGAAGAAGTGATGCGCGTGCACAAATCCGCGCTGCTGATCGATACGCATAACGACGTCACCAGCAAGACGGTACAGGGGTTCGATATCGGTCCTCTCGCGGCATCCGGACATACCGACGTTGTGCGCATGAAGCAGGGCGGGATGGGCGCGCAGTTTTTCGCGGTCTATGTGAGCGCGAACTACGTGAACGGCAACCATTCGGCGAATCGCACGCTGCAAATGATCGATACGGTGCGGCACGACATCATCGACGGTCATCCGAACGATTTTATGTTCGCGACGACGGTCGCACAAATCGAAGAGGCGCACAAGAAGGGGAAAATTGCGGCGCTAATGGGAATCGAGGGAGGCCATGCGATTGAGGACAGCCTCCGGCTGCTGCGCGATTACTACTTGCTGGGCATTCGGTACATGACGCTGACGCATGGGAACACCAATAATTGGGCGGATTCCTCCAGTGACTTCACGCGCGACGATGTGAAGCATCACGACGGGTTGACGGATTTCGGGAAGGATGTGGTGCGGGAAATGAACCGGCTCGGGATGATGGTGGACATTTCTCACGTCGCCGATAAAACGTTTTGGGCCGCGCTGGAAGTGAGCAAGGCTCCGATTTTCGCGTCGCACTCGTCGTGCAGGGCGATTTCGAACGTGCCTCGCAACATGACGGACGAGATGATTGTCGCGCTAGGGAAAAAGGGCGGCGTGGTGCAGATCAACTTCTCATGCGACTTTCTTTCGCAGGCGGTGGCGGATGCTAACGCGGGAGGGCGCGGGGGGCAGAATGCGGCTTTGCGGGAGCGGATGCAGAAGGAGACTCAGGGCAAGACGCTGACCTCGGATGAGCGTGCAGCGTTAATGGCGAAGATCCGCGAAGAGATGGGAATCAAACCGGGGCCTCGGGCGACGCTGGCCGACGTGGTGGCGCATATCGATCATGTGAAGCAGATCG
>Ga0182024_10018900_pt1 | contig 12770 bp, 8 predicted proteins | sample P32metaG_FD_120480 | JGI IMG/M metagenome (GOLD analysis project Ga0182024, IMG submission 120480) | Permafrost microbial communities from Stordalen Mire, Sweden - P3-2 metaG (Illumina Assembly) | ecosystem: Environmental > Terrestrial > Soil > Wetlands > Permafrost | place: Sweden: Stordalen... | reverse complement strand
GGGCTTGCTGGGGGGCGTCAGCTCCAATATTGCTCGAGGAGTCCGACAGCAAGGCTTGCAAGCAGCAAGACGATCATGAGGCGAAGAAATACAGCTAGTTGACCGGCTTCATCAATGCCGAGGAGCGGGACTCTTCTCATAAGTAAATGACCCATCGATAAGGCAATCGAAAGGTCAATATTTAACGAAAATGGCTAATGAACTGTTACGGATGCCCCTGCTCAACCTCACGGTGCGCCCAATTGGCGCGCGTAGATGGTTGAACGTCACTTTGGCGCGGCTCCCTTGGTCGGCACGACTTCGGCGCGTTCGATCACGCCGGCAAGCGCATCTTCTGGAAAATAGACTGCTACGATGCGTCGATGGAATTCGGCTCGGAAGACCCGGCCGATCCCGCCAAGACGACGCGCGTTCTGACGATCATGTTCGCCGAGGAATATTGATCCGCGGTTCCCGCCGGGCTGGCGATCTGGCGGGAATTTAGCGGAGCTTCTCTCATCATCGTTGAAGCTTCGACCACTCGCCATAGATCGCCTGCGCCTGCTCGTAGAGAGCGAGCACGGCGGAAGCAATGTCCCTGGTCAAATATTTCGATTGTTCACCTTGGTGATGAGCTGCAAAATTCCCAAAAAGTTGCAGCGCCTGCATTATGAGTTTCAATACCTCCGGCGCGTCGCTGTCCTTCACAGGTTTCAGCAATTCGTCCAGCATCATTTTTCTTGCAGGCTTTCCTTTCTCTTCATGCCCAAGATGGCGATATAAATCCTTCGCAAGCGCTTCCGCGCCAATCCGCATAAGCATGACTGCCAGCAAAGGATCGTCATCAAGGTATCGTATCACCTGTTCCTTCGCCCGCTGGGCGTTGTTGGTGTCATCAACTTGCCTCAACGCGTCGCTCTGCGCGTCCTCTGCGTCGGCCTTTTCAGCGGTAATATTCCGGCGCCTAATCGCATCAATTGCCAGGGCGACGGACTCTAAAAACTTGGCGCGGCTCGATGCTTCAAGCTGGTATAGGAGAGGGTGACCGAACTCCTGCGGATGTTCATCGTCGGGTACTTTCATGGCGTCGGCGAGAATCTGTTTGATTCTCACTGTAGGTTTAAGGTCGAATAGAATCGCCTCCAACGTGGGCAATACGTGTTCGGAGCCGACTTCCCGCATCGCGTCGATAATGAAATGCCGTCTCGGCTCTGCGTCGTCCGACGAAGTCTGATAAAGCCGGTCACAAAGCTTTTCCTCAATTGCGCTATCGGGATAGCGCCCTTTGTACAGCGTCAGCAGTTCCCAGTCGTTGGCGAAGAGTTGTTCGCGGCTCTTTGTATACAAGCTGGCGGACTTCGTTCTAGAGACAAGCAGTGCCAACTGCTCGCTGAGAACATAGCCTCCATTATCGATGCGCCGCTCGATAATTTCGGCCACCTTTTCCAGACCTTCGTCGTGATCAAGAAGCTCCTTGAGAATCTGTCCAAATTCCAGAGGTTTCGACGCGTGCCGAAGGCGAAGCAAGGCAGCGTTCGTACGTTGGGACAGCGGCGGCGAGTTCATGTCATACCTCCGGTTGAGGTTCAGGCTGCGACTTTCGACATGGGGCGCGGCCGTCAGCTGACGTAAGCCGCAGGGGCTCCGTTTCGTCAAATCCCTTTAAGGGCGGCGAACGGCATGACGGGTCGGCGTGAAAGACCGTTGAGGATCGCCGACGACTTTTCGGATCTCCCCAGCGCAAAAAAGCTACCGGAGATCCACACCCACTTTTTTGCGACCCCCTGCTGTAGCCGCAATATAGAAATGTCACCCCTCTGCAAAGTTCAAACGGCACTCAGCCCGCTTTTTAGGGCCTTGGAGGGGGTGCCGGATGACGGTGGCGGCAATGACGCGCAAGGAGTTTTCGCGGCTCGAAGTCGTGGTGGCGATTGAAGAAGGACAAATGACCGTCAGCCGGGCGGCGGAGCTTTTGGGATTGTCGCCGCGGCAGATTTTCCGATTGCTCGATGGCTTTCGCTCCATCGGCCCCAGGAGCCTGGCGTCAAAGAAGCGCGGCAAGCCGAGCAACAATCGGCTCCATCCTGCGCTCCGCAATTTGGCGATGATGCTGGTGCGTGAGCACTACGCCGATTTCGGGCCGACGCTTGCTTGTGAGAAGCTACACGAACTGCACGATTGCCGCGTCTCGCGGGAGACCTTGCGCAAATGGATGATCGAGGACGGCCTTTGGATCGACCGCCGCCATCGCCTGCGTCACTCGTCGGGCTGATGAGCGGCCTCACTGCGCTCTGCATCATGCACGTGAGCACTCCGCCCCCAGAAACAGACCTTGAAAGCGTGGCCATTTTGGCCACAATAGCCCAAACGAGTTTCTTCGGGCGGGACATGCAAACGCTATCGGCCAGAGACGCGAAATACAACTTCGGTCGGCTTATTGATACGGCCCGGGCTGAACCCGTGACCGTCGAAAAGCACCGCCGGGCGGTCGTCGTCGTGTTGGCGGTCGAGGAATACGAACGGTTGAAGACAATCGAGTTGGAACAGCACGCGAAAGCGGTCGGTTCCGGCGACAAGAAATGATGCGGGACGAAATGGCGGATCAGGCACAAATGGCCGGGCTCACCGCGGCGTCCACCGAGCGTGACGGCTCGCCGGATAAGGTTAGGTGACGGATGGACGTCTTTGACCTAGATCGCCGTGTCGTCGGCGAGTACAGCGACTTCGCTCGATCGTTTACGAGAATGCGTTCTCCGGACATTCGCGCGCGCATTGACGAGCAGTACGCGAGCGATCGGTTCTGGCCTGAGCCTATCCTTCAACTTAACCCTCACTTCCAGGTCGGGGCGTCGGTCGGTGATCTCGTGGCAGGCGGCCTACTGCACGCCGACACGGCGAAATTTTTTCAGCAGCGAGGCCCTGCAAGTGGAGAGGCTGGACCGCCGTTCGATCTCTACAAGCACCAGGTAGAGGCGATCCAGAGAGCCGCCTCGGGCGCCAGCTATGTGGTGACAACCGGCACTGGCTCGGGCAAGTCGTTGTGCTTCTTCATTCCCATCATCGACAAGATGCTGCGCCAGCGGGCGACGGGCGGACCGCGTCGGACGCGTGCCATTGTCATCTATCCGATGAACGCGCTGGCGAACTCGCAACAAGAGGAGCTTGGCAAATTCGCCCGAAACGCGCCGGGTCTAGTGGAGTTCGCCCGCTATACGGGTCAGGAGTCCAACGAGACCCGCGAAGCTATCGCCAAATCTCCCCCCGATATCCTGCTGACCAATTTCATGATGCTGGAGCTTTTGCTCACCCGGCAGGAGCCACTCGACCGACAAGTGATCAAGAACTGCGAGGGTCTCGAATTCTTGGTGCTCGACGAGTTGCACACCTACCGTGGTCGGCAGGGTGCCGATGTCGCCATGCTGGTGCGCCCTCTAAGGGAACGGTTGACACCGAGTGGCGTACTGCAGTGCATCGGGACCTCAGCGACGATGGCGAGCGAAGGATCGACGGAGGGCCGCAATCGCGTGGTCGCAGAGGTCGCGTCGCGTCTCTTCGCCGCTGATGTGCGTCCGGACAACGTCATTACCGAGACGCTGCGGCGGGCGACTGAACCGACGCTTTCCGCCGAACGCGTGCGTCTGCAACTTGCCGCCGCCATTCAGAACGGCGTGGCGCCAAATATCAGTGACGAGGGCTTGCGTCAGTCGCCCCTCGCGATCTGGGTCGAAACTGCCCTGGGTGTCACGCGTGAATCAGAGACCGAGCCGAAGTTAGTTCGCGCAACCCCCTGTACGTTGAAGGTTGCTTCCGAACGTCTCGCCACCGATGCTGGCATCGACGAACCTACGGCGAAAGCCGGGTTACAGAACCTACTTGCGATAGCCAGCAAACCCGAACGGGATCGTCGTGGCGATGGCTCCGCCCGGCCTTTTTTCGCATTCAAGCTGCATCAGTTTTTGTCCGGGGCAGGACGCGCGTTCGCGACGCTTGAGACGCCTGGCAAGAGGCTTGTGACCCTCGATGCCCAGCAGTTCGCGCCTGGCCGTCCCGACGGTGTGCGTCTGTATGCGCTCCACTTCTGCCGCACTTGCGGTCAAGAACACCATCCCGTCCGGCTGGTTGACGATGAGAGGGGGAGTCACTTCCTGGCGCGGGACATCGATGAGATGGCCGACGAGAGTGACGCCGAACCACATGCGGAAGCGACTACCGAGCGTCCGGGTTTTCTGATGCTAGAGCCCTCAGACGAGGAATTTACGTTTCAAGGGCGCGAAGAGGATTTCCCAGAAGAATGGCTAGAGGAGACCAAGCGCGGCGAGATCCGGCTGAAGGCCGGGTACCGACGCCATAGGCCCGAACGACGACTTGTGCTTCCCGATGGAACCGAATCTGCGGCCGGTCACTCGGCATGGTTCCTTCCCGGCAAGTTCAGGTTCTGCCCGACATGCTCCCAGACCCATGATGCCCGAGGGCGTGATGGCAATCGCCTGGCTAGTCTGTCGGCGGAAGGGCGGTCTTCGGCAACCACTGTCCTGGTGTCCTCCGTATTGCGCTGGTTCCACGAACCGGAGCAATTCGTTGAACCTGATAAGCGCAAGCTGCTCGGCTTCACCGACAACCGACAAGACGCGGCGCTGCAGGCCGGGCATTTCAACGACTTCATCTTCGTATCTCTTTTTCGCGCCGCCACGCTCCGCGCGCTTGAAGAGGCTGGCGATCAAGGTCTTGACCCTGCGAGATCAGGGTCCGCGCTGCAGAAGTCGCTGGGCTTTTTCCCTGTCGACCTGGAACGCCGGCCCGACTGGATGCTCAATCCAAGTTTGGAGGGCTTTCAAACAGAGGACGCGGAGAAGGCGCTGCGCGACGTTCTTGCTCATCGCCTCTGGATCGATCAGCGGAAAGGTTGGCGCTACACAAACCCGAATCTTGAGCAGCTTGGTCTAATCCGCATCGTCTATCGCGGCCTTGAGGACTTCGCCGCGAAACACGACCTGTTTGCCTCTGGTTCACCGGTGCTTGGCACCGCTACGCCGCAGCAACGCGTTCAGGTTCTGATCGAGCTGTTCAATCACATGCGACAGGGGCTCGCCATCGAGGTGGAAGACCTCGAACCAAGCGCGCTCGAAATCAAAGCGCGGCTTAGCCGTCAGTATCTGCGTCCGCCTTGGGGTTTTGCGCCGGAGGAAACCCCGCGCAGCTGGTCGCAGCTTATCCTCGATCCGCCGGCCCGTGATCGGTTGAGGGCTCGAGACGAGAGTCTTTTGCTACGGGGCGGAGCACGAAGCCAACTCGGGCGGCGACTGCGGTCGAAGAGCCTATGGGGGCGATCCCTCGACATGCACGAGACTAACCAGCTTATCCGGGCATTGCTGGCGGCGGCGGAACGATATGGTTATGTGGTTCGATTCCGCTCCGCCTTTGGGGATGACATTCCCGCATGGCGCCTTAAGCCATCCGCGCTCCGGTTTGCACTTGCCGAGGGTCAGGCACAGACAGCGCGCGACAATCCATTTTTCCGCGACCTCTATCGCAACTTGGCTGATCTTCTTGGAGTCGCGGGTGGGCGTGCCATCTTCGGCTTTGAGGCTCGAGAGCGCACCGCACAGGTCGATAGCGTTCGTCGTCAATACCGCGAAAGCCGGTTTCGGCTTGGCGAGGACGATCGCAGGATGTTGGCGGAGCATGCAAAAAAAGAGCCGGACGATCCCGAGCCACCAAGGTTCCTGCCCGCGCTCTTTTGCTCGCCCACGATGGAGCTCGGCGTCGATATCTCGGCGCTTGACGCCGTCTATATGCGCAATGTCCCGCCTACACCGGCCAATTACGCCCAGCGCAGCGGACGGGCGGGGCGTAGCGGGCAACCGGCTCTGGTGCTGACGTACTGCGCCGCGCAGAGCCCCCACGATCAATATTACTTCCGCGACCCCGCTGCGATGGTCAAAGGCGTTGTGCGCGCGCCGACCCTTGATCTCGCCAACAGGGATCTGATCACGAGCCATCTGAATGCGATTTGGCTAGCATCGAGCGAGGCCGCATTGTCGGCCAATATCGCCGAGGTTCTTGATACCGTATCCGACGATTTGCCGGTACGCACCGACTTGGCGGAAACGCTCTCAAAGCCGCGAGTCGCCACGACAGCCGCAGGATCCATGAAGGGGGTCCTGGCGATGATTAGTTCGGAGCTTACCCTAGAGCGCGCGCCTTGGGCTGAGGATCAGGCTTTGCTGGCGGAACGGACCGCCAAGGCGGCTTTCGAAGCCTTCAGTAATTCCTTCAATCGATGGCGCGAACAAGTATCAGCCGCGGAGATGCAAAAAGCGCAGGCTGAAAAAATCCTGAGTGATCGATCAATCACGGACATCAGGCAGCGCCAAGATGCAAACCAGATGCGCAACCAGGCCGAACAGCAAATCAATTTGCTGCTGAACGGTCGGGCGAGTGCAAGCAGTGATTATTATACGTACCGCTACCTCGCGACCGAAGGCTTCCTGCCAGGCTACAACTTCCCGCGCCTACCACTGCAAGCCTTCGTTCCCGCCTCTCGCGATGGCTCGCGCTCGCAAGTCTATCTGCAGAGAGCACGGTTTCTTGGCATCTCTGAGTTTGGGCCGCGTTCAATCGTCTACCATGAAGGTCGCGGCTATCGGGTCGTGCGCGCATTGTTGGGCGCTGGCGCGAGGGACCCAGACGGTGCGATCTCGACGGATGCTGTGTTTGTTTGCCCAAGCTGTGGCGCCGGGTACTTCGGGACGGCGCCGGAGCGTTGTGTTTCCTGCGGTTCGACTCTTGGTGACGCTGACATCGTTCGCAATGTCCTACGTATCGAAAGTGTCGCGACGCGCGCTGCCGAAAGAATCACCGCCAACGATGAGGAGCGCCAGCGTCAGGGCTTCGAGCTGCAGACGACGTTTGAATGGCCTCAACGCGACGGTCACCGCGACGTCCGTGAGATGATCTTTCGTGATGGAGAGGTCCCGGTGGCGCGGTTTGTGTACGGCGCCGGAGCCCGCATCGTTAGGCTGAATCTGGGGCTTCGCCGGCGCAAGCAAAAGACGGTTCGGGGATTCGATATCGACCCTGTGCAGGGTTGGTGGAAGAAGTTCGACGAAGCTGAGGACGATGACGCGATTCTCGCAGGCTCGGGGTGGCGGCCCAGCATATGCGGCAACCCAAGCATTCGTGGACGACTTGCTTCGCCAGGTGTTCGGCTTCGCAAGCCTTGAGCCGGTGGCCTCACGCCAAGTGGGTAGCCGGACTTTTCCCGTGCGGAGGGTCGCCCTGCGTGGCCGCGTACCAATCGCCGTCGCCCCTGCCGGGGAGGGACTTGACCGCGGCCTCGACCAATTCTCCGAAGACCACCGGAAGCGCTCGGCGAGCTTGCTCGTTCAGGAGTTGCTGAACGCCGACGAAGCGGCGCGCTGGGGCATCGCTACCGACGGACTGAAACTACGCCTGCTGCGCGACAACGCGAGCTTGACGCGCCCGGCATACGTTGAAGCGGACCTGGAACGGATATTCCGAGGCGGCCTTTACGCCGACTTCGTGGCGTTGTGGCTCCTGATCCATGAAAGCAGGTTCGGCGCGTCGGACGCATTGCCGTCTGACTGTCCGCTGGAACGCTGGCGCGATGCCGGGCGAGAGGCCGGCGCCAAGGCGCGCGATCGATTGGGTATTGGCGTGGAAGCGGCGTTGAAGGAGCTTGGCTCCGGATTCATCGAGCATCCGGCTAATGGCGCTCTACGCGATTCCATCGAGCGCGGCGCGCTGACGTCGCAGGCGTTGTATGAGGAGTTGTTGCGCCTCGTGTACCGGCTGATCTTTCTGTTCACCACGGAGGATCGGGGCCTTTTGCATGACCCTAACGCCACTGATGCGGCCAAGGCGCTCTACGCGGATGGATACAGTGTGGCGCGTCTTCGCAACCAAGCCGCGCGGCGTGCCGCGAGAGATACGAACAACGATCTCTATGAAGGTCTGAAGATCGTCTTCCGATCGCTCTGGCGCGGCGAAAAGGCGCTGGGTTTACCGGCATTGGGCGGTCTGTTTCGGGTCGCTGCCATGCCGAATCTGGGCGGCGCACGGATTTCGAACAAGCGGTTGCTCGAGGCGGTCTTCCGGATGGCATGGATTACCGAAGATCACACGCTGATGCGCGTCAATTGGCGTGACATGGAAACCGAGGAATTGGGCTCGGTCTATGAAGCGTTGTTAGAACTTCCGCCCCGCATAGACCTCGAAGCTCGGTCTTTCTTTTTTGCGGAAGGGGATGAAACCAGCGGCAACGCTCGTAAGCGCTCAGGCAGTTACTATACGCCTGACAGCTTGGTGCAGTTGCTGCTTGATCGAGCGCTTGATCCAGTGATTGACCGAACGGTCAATGAGAACTCTGGCCGTGAGGTCGATGCACTTCTGGATCTTTCTGTAATCGACCCTGCGTGTGGTTCAGGCCACTTCCTGCTCGCGGCTGGGCGACGTCTCGCAACCCGGGTGGCGCAGCTTCGCAGCCCCGGGGCACCCTCTGCCGAGGATTGGCGCCACGCCTTACGCGAAGTGGCGCGGCGCTGTCTCTTCGGCGTCGATCGGAATCCCATGGCGGTGGAGCTCTGCCAAACGGCGCTATGGATTGAGAGCGTAGATCCCGGCAAGCCACTGACTTTGCTGGAAGGTCACATCCAATGTGGCGACAGTCTCATCGGCGTGTGGGATTTGACTGGCCTTGTCGGGGGAATACCTGATGAGGCCTATAAGCCGCTGACCGGCGATGACAAGGAAGCTGCTGCGGCTTGGCGGAAGCTCAATAAGGCTGAGCGCGACCGCCCCCCAGCTTTGCCTTTCTCCGGACCACCACCTGCGCTGGTTGCGGCGGCCCGTGCGGTGGACGATCTTCCGGAAGACGAGGTCCGTCAGGTCGAAGCGAAAGCAAGCCGCCTCGCTGATTTTCATCGGCAGACGGATTGGCGCTCCCTCAAGGCCGCGTGCGATTTGTTTGTTGCGGCATTCTTTATGCCAAAAGTCGAGCCACCTGATCGTTACGCAAGTCAGACACTACCGACGACAAGAGTTATTTGGAGCGCCCTCGAAGGCGGCGCCTCCTTTGCTGATACCACCGCGTTCGCCGCTGGAATTTCCGGCTCCATGGACGTGTTTCATTGGCCCCTAGCCTTCCCACAGATTCTAGCAAGGGGTGGCTTTGATGTGGTGCTCGGAAATCCACCTTGGGACACGATGAGTCCGGACGCGAAGGAATTCTTCTCCCCTTACGACGGCTCGATTCGCTTTATGTCCCCTGACGATCAGAAGAAACGGATTGAAGAACTCAAAGCGTTACCAGATGCGCAGACAGCGTGGGATGCCTATTGCCGTCATCTCTACTGCGCGGCGAACTTCATGAAGGAAAGTGGCCGGTATCGCTTGTTCGCAGAAGGCAACCTCGGCAAAGGCGATTTCAACATCTATCGGATGTTTGTCGAGTTGGCGCTTCGTGGCGCACGCACCGGCGGCCGCGCTGGGCAAATAGTTCCCGAGAACCTATACAATGGAGCAAACGCTGCAGCGATCCGGCACCACCTATTCGAACAAACTAATCTTTCGGGACTTATCGCATTCGAAAACACCAAGAAAGTCTGGTTCGACATCGATACTCGTCAGAAGTTCTGCCTATACGTCGCCGAGCCTGGAGGGAAGACAGACACCTTTGGTGCGGCGTTCGGCGTAAATTCAGCTGAGAAATTGTCGGCACTCGCGTCGGGCCTTCCGATCAATTTGCCCGTCTCTCTTGTCGTTGAATTTAGCCCTGACGCCTTGGCTATCGCCGAGGTTGCGCATCCATCTGAAATTGAAGTCTCCAAGAAGGTCTATGCTAGATTTCCAAAATTTGGCTCGGGCAGTGTCGATCTAGCAAAACGCCAATACATGCGCGAGCTAGACATGGGAAATGACCGCGAGGACTTTGGGAATGATCCAGATGGTCTGCCCCTTTATGAAGGGCGGATGGTTGATGCATTCGACCATCGTGCAAAGGCTTACGTGTCGGGACGAGGGCGGGCTTCCGTTTGGGCGGATCTGACTTTTGGCACTGCTGCGAAGAACATAACCCCTCAATGGCGTGTGCGGGAAGACGCTCTACCGGACAAGACCCTCGAAAGATTCAATCGCGCCCGGATTGGCTTTTGCGACGTTGCCAGTCCCACAAACCAGCGCGCGCTGGTTGCCTGCTTAATTCCCCCAAACATGATTTGTGGTCACAAGGTTCCTACAATTACGTTTGATCCGCCCGACCTAAAGCTCGACCTATTGTGGCTCGGAGTTGCGAGTTCTTTTGTAATAGATTTTGTTGTGCGAAAAAAAGTTGCGTTGACCATGTCGTATACACTCATGGATAGCTTACCACTACCGCGGATTTACTCCGGCAGCGAGACGGAGCGCGCGATAGTCACGCGATCACTACGGCTTGCTGCCACCGGGTCGGAAATGCGCTCGTTCTGGGAGAGCGCAGCCGCCGAACTGGCTCCGAATGATGGAAACGTGGAGCCAACTGAGGACATTCATGTCCGAAGAGCATTGCGAGCTGAGATAGATGTCCTTGTGGCCCGGGATGTTTTCGGGCTAGCCCGTGACGAAATGCGCTATGTTCTTGATCCGGGTGACATCCTCGGACGCGATTGCGGATTCGAAACTTTCGGTGCGCTCATGCGCGCGGAGTGCAAGGCGCACAAGGCGTTCGTCACGCGAGATCTGATCCTTGCGACCTGGGACAGCCTGCCGAGGACGGATTCGGCGCCGGAATCTGCGGTGCATAAACCTACTGCTTCAATCGCGGCGCAATCGCCTGGCGCCCATGAGCCTGTCGGGCCTGTGGGTTGGCATCCCTCCGCACGGCCGTGAACCTGTCCCGGAAAATCGAGCTGGAGAAAGCCGCGAACGACGGTGGGTTCGAGATTATCGAACCACAGTCGGATGGATCAATCGCGCTCGCCAGCTCTGACGTGGAGGCCCGGCTGATTGTCAGCGCCGACGATGTGGGTTTTCTCGTTGCGATCGACGACGCTGGTCTCGCCCGCGAGTTGGCGACTGAAGGGCGCTATGAAACCGCTGGGCCAGAGGCATTCGTCGCAAGGCGTCCCGAGGACCTGGCGGCGCTTATCCGGCGAATCTGGCAGCTTTCCCGGGCCTTGCCGGATGCCCCGCTGAAACGCTTTGAAGATGCACTCGCGCACGTCGGGGAGGGATTTCGCACCGAGGTCGAGGCGCTTGTGCGGCGTCGGCTCGGCCAGACGGAATTTCGCGCTGGGCTGCTCGACTACTGGCAAGGCCGCTGTGCCGTCACCGGGATTGCGCAGCCGGAGTTTCTGCGCGCCAGCCACATCAAACCCTGGGCTCACTGCGCCAACGACGCCGAGCGTCTCGATGTCTATAACGGCTTTCTTCTGACCGCTGATTGGGACGCGGCCTTCGACGCGGGGCTCGTCAGTTTTAATACGAGTGGCGCGGCGGTGTTCAGCCCGAAGCTAACCGACGCAGCTCGCACTCGGCTCGGTGACGGCCGTCTTCGGGCCGACCGCCCGTTAACTGACAAGCACAGGCGGTACTTGGCCTGGCACGCCGCGAACGTCTTTGTCGGCTGACCAAGCGGCGGGCGCGCAACTCCGCTCTTGGTGACAACGGGCCGATCGAATGAGCCTTTGCAGCTTCGGGACGCGTGGTGCCGTCGCGCCCGAGCGCCCGCACCAACCCGAGACTGCGACGCGAGATCCAGCAAAGCGCGGAGTCCAACAGGGCCCTCGCCTCCCGGCTCGGGCTCAATGAAAAGACAGTCGCCAAATGGAAGGGCCGGCGCACGACGTCGGACGCGCGCAAGGGGCCGAAACAGCGGGTCTCGACCGTACTCGACGTGGTCGAGGAGGCGCTGATCGTCGTTTTCCGCAAACGCACGCGTCTCCCGGTCGACGATTGCTTGGTTTGCCTGAAACCGATGATCCCGGCTCTCCCTTCATGGGCTGCGTTCACAATGAACTTCCACAGCGACGCATCCTCGACCACGCCAGAAGGGTCCTGAATCTCATTGAACTCCAAGGGCAGCAGAAGACCTATCTGGTTCTTGCGCGGTATCACCTCGAGAAAGAATGCTCGCTCATGGTAACTCACGGACCTCTGCTCCGCGAGTTCGATGATGTCTGTGTCAAGCGTTTTAATTTTCTCTCGAAGGATTTCGAATAGGTGTCTCGCTGCGGGGCTCATTGGAACCTTGCTAACATCCCGTCGTTGCGCGCGTTCCCTAATCTCGGCTTCTTGCGGCTTGTGGATTAACGCCTGCTCTACGACGAGACTGGGCCAGATGAGGAGCGCTCGTCTCGCGAGCTCTTCGCTCCGCTGATCCATCTCCAGGGGCGTCCACGCCAGCTGTTCCCGTATAAGTTTGTTGAGGCGTACTGAACTCTCCGAGAAGCCGCCAGGAATCATTTGTTTTACCTCGAACGGCCGATCCGAGTAGGTGCTGTTGTAACCCGTCAAGGTGAGATTCCCAAGGCGATGGAGCCACTCGCGCTGGACTTCCTGCCAGTGCTCGCCGAGCATCTGCCGCCATTCGGGCGACAGCTTCTCGTTTTGCGGCATAATATGCTCAATCGAGTACTTGCTTGTGTCGGTAAGCTCCTTACTGCCGTGGTTTTCCAACCGGTCGAGGAGTTCGAAGCAAACGCGCTTGTGCTGAGCAAGGACCACGCAACGGCGTTGAGCGCCGTCGAGCGCGCACTGTCGCTCAATCCCTCGTGCGCAACTGCGCTCTATTTCGG
>Ga0182024_10018899_pt1 | contig 12771 bp, 13 predicted proteins | sample P32metaG_FD_120480 | JGI IMG/M metagenome (GOLD analysis project Ga0182024, IMG submission 120480) | Permafrost microbial communities from Stordalen Mire, Sweden - P3-2 metaG (Illumina Assembly) | ecosystem: Environmental > Terrestrial > Soil > Wetlands > Permafrost | place: Sweden: Stordalen... | reverse complement strand
TCCGACGCCAAATTGCCCAACCTCCCCCAAATCGATCCAGGAATCGTAACCGCCCTTCTTACGAACGGGTCCCAGCAGGTAACCGACGATCGGCGTGGCGATCAGCAGAGCAACCGCGCCATTGAGCAGTACGCCGATCCCTACCAACACCCACCGTCTGCTTACTTCGCTCTCGTTGCTCATCGCGCGCCTCCTGCGGCCATTTTTTGTGGTGCGCCAGTACGTTGGCTGGAGAGCCATCCCACCACGTCGGTTACCTGCTGATCGCTCATCGGGTGGCCGGGCATAGCGTTGCGCCAATCCGGCTGGCCGATATCAGGGCGTCCGGCAATCACTACCGTACGCAGCGCCTGGTCACTGATCAACGACAAGAACGCCGGCTCGGTAATCGATCCAGCCTTGCTCTTGCCTGGTTGTCCGGCAACACCGTGGCAACTGGCGCAATAGGTTGCGTAGACCTGCGCCCCGCGATCATTGTCAGGTGTTGCGGCGGCACGGTACGGCGGTGGGTTCGCTCCTTCGAGAGTCCCTGGTTTGTACCAGGCAGCGCGCATACCGTGCACCAACGCATCTATCTGTTGATCGGTCAAGCTTCCTCCAGCGCTGATGGCAAACGCAGGCATAAGCGTGCCCGATTCACCATTGGCGACCACCTGGTGAAGCACCTGCTCATCGACCAGCGCCTGGTATTGAGGATCGGCCAGCGAATACGATGGGCCATTCATTCCCTGGGCGCCATGACAGCCGGAGCAGTTCTCGCGGTAAAGCGTAGCGAAGTCTGTCACCGAATCGGGGCGCGGCACCTCCGGCCCGGGCTTGGGACGTCCGGGAAGCTGGTCGCAGCCCAGTACAGCGAAACAAGAAACCAGCATCAGGCTGGCACGAAGCAGGCGCGCGGTCACTTCGGTCCGTCCTCCCGATGGTGTTCTTCCATCATCCCTGGGGTTTCCAATCCCATGCGAACGGAGAAAGGCATGAATTGCTCGGTGCGGATGTCGATCTGCTTGGAGACCACCCAACCGGCTACCAGCCCGAAGGTCACCTGCGAGACCACAAACCAGCGCCACTCGATGCGATCTGCAAGATAGGGATTGATCAGGGGGAGCGCCGAATGCAGTACGCCTGTCCACAAAACCGGGGCGATGATGCCACCCAGAAGAATGGGATGCTTAGGCATCATGGGCAACATAGCCCCATACAGAAGCCCGATGAGCAGCGAGCCTGCGGCATGGATGATGATGGCGGTGATCAGTGCACTCAGGCGGAAGTGGGTGATCTCCGCGAGGGTGGGGTTGCTCCAGCCCGCGACTCCGGCTCCGCCCAACAGATTTACCGAATACCACAAGCTGTGGAACGCGATCAGGCTGTAAAGAGTTGCCGGCACAATCATCGCCGCGCCGCCCGCAATGCCGCCCTTCACCCCAGCCATCACCGAGGGAGTGTGCACAGGCAAGCGTGCGCGATGGCTTTCGTCAATTTCGATATGAGCGACCTTGGTGCGCACGGTTGCGTACCGGAACTTCTGCACTTTGACCGGCACTGCAATGTGGTGCGCGTGAGGCCACACCTGGCGGAACCATCCCACGCAACCGGCAACAATCAGAACTCCCCCGAGGACGCTGATCCCCAGGTTGGTCACCAGGCCGGCAAGGGCAAAAGTCAGGCCGAGGGCCAACACGATCGGAAACGCGGTCGGGGCCGGCAGCTGCACCACTTCCTCGGATATGCCGTTGTGTCCCTGTTGGTCTTCCATAGCTTTATCTCTTTCTGTCAGCGGCCAATGATGTAGACGACCGTAAAAACCACGACCCAGACCGCATCGACAAAGTGCCAGTAGAGCGAGAGCACTTCGAGTTGCCTCGAGTGCTCTTTCTTGATCTTCCCGGCGAGCGAAAAGATCAACACGATCAAGAGCATAGTCAGGCCGACAATGACGTGGCTTGCATGCAAGCCGACCAGCGAATAGAACGTAGTGCCAAACAGGTTGGTGCTGATCGTCAGCCCGTCTTGATAGATCAGTTTTTTCCATTCGAGCCCGGTGCCGACGAGAAAGATCGCACCCAACACCACGGTGATCGCCCACCACAACCTGAAGGCTCCCATCGAACTCTTTTTCAGCGCACGCTCCGCGATCCAGATAGTGAAGCTGCTGGACAGCAGGCAGACTGTATTGAAGATGGGAAGTTCCAGGACCTGGCGCGGCTGGGGCCCGGAGATGCTCTTGCCTATGTAATAGATATAGGCAACCACAAAGATACTGAAGATCGCGGTCTCGGCGACAATCAGCGCCAACATCGCGACCGTGCCGTGATAGGGCTGCGACCAGTCTTCGTGGGCCACTCCGTGAGCCAGTGGGATGGTGCTGGTGCTCATGCTCTCTCTATCCTCAACGTCATTCGTAGCGAGAATCCGGATCTTCCGGATGCTTCAAATCCCACAACGGTCTGCGGCTGGCCACCACCGGTTCGCTGGCAAAGTTATAAGCGGGTGGAGGCGATGTGGTTGCCCATTCCAGTGTCCAGGCGTCCCAGGGGTCCGGTCCGGCGTCCGGACCTTTGAAGTACGAGTAGACCAGGTTGTAAGCAAAGATCAGGATGCCGACTGCCTGGACCATCGCTCCGATGGAGACGATCATGTTCCAGGTGTCCCACCCGCGGCCCGGTTCGTAGGTGTAGATACTCCTCGGCATGCCCAGCAGCCCTGGTATGTGCATGAAGTCGAAGGTCATGTGGAAGCCGATGACGAACAGCCAGAAACTCCATTTGCCCATGCGCTCATCGAGCATCTTGCCGGTCATTTTCGGGTACCAGTAGTAGAACCCTCCAAGAAAGCAGAAGACGATGGCGCCCACCAACACGTAGTGGAAGTGGGCGACGACGAAATAGGAGTTGTGCAGTTGCCAGTTCCAGGGCGCCGTGGAAAGCATGATTCCGGTCAGACCCGCAAACAGGAACTGAGCTATAAACGCCGTGCAGAAAAGCATAGGCGTGGCGAAGCGTATTTTGCCTCCCCACATGGTGGCGATCCAGTTGAAGATTTTGATCCCGGTCGGGACCCCCACCAGTCCGGTCGAGAGCACGAAGAACGCGTTCTGCGCCGAAGTCATGCCTACCGTGAACATGTGGTGCGCCCACACGCTGAGGCTGATCAAACCGATGCCGGCAGAAGCGGCGACCATAGCCGGATAGCCAAAGATCGCCTTCCGCGAGAAGACAGGAATGACTTCGTTGGCGATGGCGAAGGCGGGCAAAACCAGCACATAAACCTCCGGATGGCCGAACACCCAAAAGAAGTGCATCCACACAATAGGCGCGCCGCCGGCCTGGGAGTCGAAGAAGTGTCCGCCAAGATAACGGTCGATGACGAGCATGATCTGCGCCGCTGTCAATGGGCTGATGGTCACCAGGATCATTCCCGAAACCACCAGGTAGAGCCATACCAGGAGCGGCATGCGAAAGAGCGTCATGCCTTTGCAGCGCATGCACAAGGTGGTGGCGATGATGTTGACCGCGGCGCCGATGGTGCCGAATCCGGAGACGATCAGCGACAGTGCCCAATAGTCCGTGCTGTGTCCGCGAGAGAACGCTCGCTCGGTAAGTGGGGCATAGGCCCACCAGGTGACGTCGGGTGCACTCCCCGCCCCTTGCAGGCCGACGCCGCCGATGAAGCTGTAATACAGCATCAAGCCGCCCAGCGCGGTCATCCAGAAACTGAAGGCATTCATGCGGGGGAAAGCCATATCCCTGGCGCCGACCATCAGTGGCACCAGGTAATTGGCGAATCCAATGATCAACGGCATCCCCATGAGAAAGACCATGGTGGTTCCGTGCATGGTGAAGAGGCGGTTGAAAACTTCGGGGGAGAGAAAGTCGTTATGCGGTACGGCAAGCTGCACCCGGAGCAACAGTGCCTCGAGGCCCCCAACCAGCAAAAAGATCAGGGCGTAGACCATGTACATGATTCCGATTTTCTTGTGGTCGACCGTGACCACCCAATCTTGCACCTGGTCGAGCCACGTCCCGTAGACCTGACCGGGTGGGGTCAGGTCTACGGCGCTCCCGATCGGTAGAGTCGAATCAGCCATAACGGAAAACTCCTGTGTGTTCTGGCCCGTGTCGCAGCTACTTCCACAGCTACTTCCGCAGTTACTTCCGCAGTTACTTCCGCAGTTACTTCAACGTGTCGAGATAAGCGACGACCTTGTCGATCTGGTCATCGCTCAATTGCATCGCCGGCATCAGGCTTCCTGGCTTGACGTAGTCAGGATCTTTTATCCAGAGCTTGAGATTCGCCGGAGTATTGTCGGCCGCTCCGGAAGCAAGCGTGTCCCGGCTCTTAAAGTGGGTAAGGTCTGGCCCGAACTTACCGTTGGCGGACGTACCGCGAATCACATGGCAACTGACGCAAGCCTGGGACTCGAAAATCTGCCTGCCTTCAGCCGCCGCCGGATCCTGCACTGCCGGCTGCTGCTGATTCTTCACCCAGGAGGCGAAATCATCTGGGGTCTGCACGTAAACGCGCAGCAACATTTTGGCATGTTCCACCCCGCAGAACTGGGCACATTGGCCCACAAACATGCCGGCTTTATCGGGATTGAACCACATGTGGTTAACCTTGTTCGGAATCAGGTCGATCTTGCCGAACAACGCGGGAACCCAGAAGCTGTGATCCACATCGGCGGAAAGCAGGTTCAACGAAGTAATCATTTGCGACTGCTCGGTGCTGAGCGGTACGTGGAGTTCATTGGCCGTGGTAAAGCCTGATTTTCCGTAGTGAAACTCCCACCAGAACTGGTGGCCCACGACATCGACGTCCAGGGCCGTGGGCGGCATCTTCTGATCCTGGATAGCAAAAAGAATGCGTGCCGTGGTGAGAAAAAGAACCAACACGATCAGGATGGGGATCACCGTCCAGGCCAATTCAATCTGGGTACTGCCGTAGATCTGGGGCGGCTCACTGTCATCTTGGGGATCGCGTTGCCGGTAGCGGACCACCACATAAGCAAGAAGCGAGGCCACCACGATAAAGATCGCGCCCGTGATTTGAATCACGAAAAGCGACAAATGGTGAATCATCAACGCCGGGCCGGAGTGGGGATCGAACGTGCTCGGCGTCTGGTAGACGATGCTGTTGCTTGGAGCTCCCCAAGCCGCGGCGCCGCTCAATAGGAACAGCAACGCATAAGCGGCTGGCCCGGGCCCTCTGCGCTGCAACCATCCTCGGAACATTGTCGCGGATCCTCCTCCGCCCAAAAGAAAACTCATTGTAGCGCTGTCTCCCAGCACACCGTATGAATAGTTCCTCACCGTGTAGCGCCCGGTTCACACCTTCGATGCACCGAAACCCGACTTGGTCGCTTGGTACACTTGCGGAAATGAAACGCCTGATCATCAACGCGGACGACTTTGGTCTCGCGCCGGGCGTCAACCGTGCCATCATCGAGCTGCAACAGGCTGGCGCCCTCAGCTCGGCAACGCTGATGGCCAATGGCCCGTTTTTCTCCCCTGCAGTGTATATGGCCTTCGCCCAACCGTCCCTGGCAGTCGGATGTCACGTGGTACTGGTCGACGGTTCGCCGTGCCTGCGCCCGGCTGAGGTGCCTTCGCTGGTCGACCCCCGGAGCCCCTCATCATTCCGAAACACTGTGGGGAGCTTCTTCGCTGATCTGCTGCGCGGGCGCATCCGCGAGGAAGAGATTGAGGCCGAGGCCGTGGCCCAGATACGGCGCGTTCAATCGAGTGGTATCACGGTAAGCCACATCGACTCCCATAAACACGTCCACGCTTTTCCCCGCGTGCTTGCGCCGCTGCTGCGCGCCGCGCGTCAGTGTGGGGTGCGCTGCGTCCGTAATCCATTCGAACCCTGGTGGAGCCTCAAAGCAACGCGGCCCGCCGGCACCGTGCGCCGTATGCAAGTGCACGTCATGCGAACCCAGGGACGAGCGTTTTCCAGGCTGACCAGGGAGCACGATATGATGACCGCCGACGGTTCGATGGGGCTGCTGGCTACCGGGGTTCTCGATGACTCGGTGTTGCGTTCCCTGCTGCGAGCCATGCCTACGGGCACCTGGGAGCTGGTGTGTCATCCAGGGTATAGTGATCGCGCTCTCGACGAGGCGCGGACGCGTTTGCGGGCGTCGCGCGAGGTGGAACGCAGCGCGTTGCTCGCGGTCATTCCCGATGCGATTAAGAACGATTCCGGATTGGCGCTGATAGATTTTCACCAGTTGAGCGATTAAGGGGCTTAAATGAAAATCGGCATCACGTGTTATCCGACCTACGGCGGCAGCGGGGTGGTTGCGACCGAACTAGGCATTGAGCTGGCGGCACGCGGTCACCAGGTGCACTTCATCACCTACTCACAACCGTTTCGGCTCACCGGCCGCGAAGAAGGTATTTTTTATCACGAGGTGCCGGTCTCCAACTATCCCCTGTTCGAATACCCGCCTTACGATCTCGCGCTGGCCACCCGCATGTCCGAGGTGGCTGAATACTACGAACTGGATCTGCTGCACGTGCACTACGCCATTCCCCATTCGGTGTGCGCGCTGCTTGCCCGCCAGATGTTGGCGAAACGCAAACATCTCCCCTTCGTGACCACCCTGCATGGGACTGACATCACCCTGGTAGGACTCGACCGCTCCTACCTGCCCATCACGCGCTTCGCCATCGAAGAGAGCGACGGGGTGACATCCATCTCGAACTACCTGCGGGAAAAAACGGTGCACGACTTCGGCATTCTGCGGCCCATCGAAGTCATTCCCAACTTTGTGAACTGCGACGAGTACAAACCGCTGGGCGCGCGGCGCGCCGACGCCCGGGCGCGTTATGCCGATCCGGATGAAAAAATCCTGCTCCACCTTTCGAATTTCCGCCCGGTCAAGCGCATCCTCGATGTGATCGAGGTCTTCTCCCGGGTTGCTAGAGAGATGCCTGCCCAGCTGCTCATGGTGGGCGATGGACCAGACCGTTCCTCGGCAGAATGGCTGGTCAATAACAAAGGGCTCCAGAACCGGGTTCAATTCCTGGGCAAACAGGAGCGGGTGCATGAACTGTTGCCGGTGGCCGACCTGATGATCATGCCCAGCGAGCTGGAGTCTTTTGGGCTGGCTGCGCTGGAGGCCATGGCCTGCAAGGTGCCCACCATCGCCACCCGGGTCGGTGGGGTATCGGAATTAATCGAGGACGGGGTGACCGGGCGGCTTTTTGCCGTCGGCGATGTGGCCGCCATGGCCGCGGGCGCCATCGAATTATTAACCGACGATGCACGCCTTGCAGCGATGGCGGACGCGGGCAGACGAGCGGCGCAGGACCACTACTGTGCTTCACGCATCATTCCGGTCTACGAGGAGTACTACAAAACGGTGCTGGCGCGCGCCGAAGTCTGATCCGCCAGCACCAGGACGTTGGGCGCCATGGGAATTTCCAGGGTGACGCGAGTTCCCCGCCCCGGGCGGCTGAATACTTCGAAGCGGGCGTTGTTGCCATAGAGCACTTCCAGCCGCTCGCGCACATTGCGCATACCGATGCCGGCTCCGCGGCTGACGAAGCCCACCTCCCGGACCCTGGCTTCAGGCATGCCCACGCCGTCATCTTCCACCTCAACGATCAGCTTGGTGCCCAGGATGCGGCTGCGCAGGGTGATGGTTCCTCCCTGCAGGCGGGGCTCCAGGCCATGCTTGATGCTGTTCTCGATCAGCGGCTGCAGCAGTACGCAGGGCACCAGCAGTTCCAACGTGTCGGGTTCGATCTCCTTCACCACGCATAGCTTCTCCGCTCCAAAACGCACGACCTCGATGCCCAGGTAGTCGTCGGTAAAGCTTAGTTCTTCGCGGAACGGCACGTACGCATCGTGATCCTTGAGCAAGGCGCGCAAAATATTGCCCAGCTGCACAATCATCTCCCGCGCCATCTCCGGCCGGAAGCGAACCAGCGATGCGATGGAATTGAGGGTGTTGAAGAGGAAATGAGGATTGATCTGCCGTTGCAGTGCGTCGAAGCGCGCTTCCAGCACCAACCGTTGTTGCTCCTTCAGCTTGATCTCAATGCGGCTGGCATTCCAGATTTTCAGCGGGATAGCCACCACCACTGCGGGGCAGACACAGATGGCTACTTTTACGGCAAACCCATGAGCATTCAACGTAAACAGACGGCCGGGATAAAGCTGTGCCAGCCACATACGCACCATCTGCATGCCGACGATCAACATCAGCAATAGGACCTGGCGATCGATCCGTGGTTTGCGGAGGTTGCGCCGCACCCAGCGATAGATGCTGAGGTCGACGAACGGGGAAAAGGACCAGACCTCCTCCGGCTCCACTGCCCGTCCGTACAATCCGGAAACGATAGCCACCGCGAGAAAAAAAGGTAACGTCAGGTATTCGTGGTGCAGCATGGCCGGCACGGAGAGGACTGTTCCCCCAAGGAGCGCAGACCACGGGCCCAGAAGGACGCCCAGGACGATCACGGTTTCGAAACCGATATCGGCCGCGTAGAAGTTGGACACGATGAAGCGAATCCAAACGCCCAGGGTAAGCGGGATACAGAGGAAGGCCAGGAGTCCCAGGGTCTGGCTGGTGGTGCGGCGCTCGGCGAACAAAAGACGCTGGAAGGTCAGGGCCCTGGCGGTTACCGCCGCCACTGCGGCGGCCACGCCCAGCTTGATCAGCAGCGATATGAGAACCAGCTTAGGCTCATACACGCTCTTACTTTACCCCAGTCCTCCCGGCTGGACACAGGGCGGGTAAGAGGCTCTAATTGAGCTATGCCATTGGAAGGTGTGAAGAAGGTGGCGGATGCGGATTTTCCCACCCGCTGGGGTCATTTTCGTATCCTGGGTTTTGAAGGAACGCGGATCGACCCGGAGCCCTGCAAGCCGGGAACTGCTCCGGTGCAGGCAAAGATCGAAGGCGCGATTGCGCTGGTGTTGGGCGATATCCACAACGGGCCGCCCGTGGTGCGGATTCATTCGCAGTGCCTTACGGGGGATGTTTTCGGTTCTCTGCGGTGCGACTGCCGGCTGCAGTTAGAGCTGGCCATGCGGGCGATCGCGCAGGCCGGGACGGGTATCCTGCTTTACGAGCAGCAGGAGGGTCGCGGCATCGGGCTGATGGCCAAGTTGCGCGCATACGAACTGCAGGACGAGGGGCTGGATACGGTCGAAGCGAATCTCAGGTTGGGATTCAAGCCGGATTGCCGTGAGTTTGAGTTGCCGGCGGAGATTCTGAAGTTATTGCATGTGAGCTCGGTACGCTTGATCACCAATAATCCGGATAAGGTTGAGGCGCTGGAAGCGGTGGGGATTCGGGTGGTCGAGCGGATCTCTGCTGAGGTTGAGCCGCTGGAAAGCTTCGAGCGGTATGTGCAGGTGAAGCAGGAAAAGATGGGTCACATTATCGACCGCGTCTTCCCGGAGCTGAGTTAGGGGCGTTGAGCAAGAATCACCTTCGCGGTGGTGATGGCTTGTCCTACGTGCCGCTGGGTGTGTTCCGCGGCGTGTACCAATAGGCCTGCAAGGGTGGTCGGTAGGCGTTGGCGCCCGATTGCTATTGGGGTGTCGAGCGGCCGGCGGATCATTACTTCTAAACGCCGGCGAGTCCTTTCCAGGCTGGCTTCCAGTTCGCTGAAAATGGAGTCGCGGGTTCCGCTGCTTTCCATCTCCCCTGCCAACGCGGCGAGTTGCTGTGGGTTTAGGGGAACTCCTTCCGCGTAGCAGCAGAAGCGATCCAGGCTGCGGGCTATGTGCCTCAACTGAAATGCTACCGAGGGGAGCCCAAACGGCCGTGCGTGTATTTCGCGGTCGTCGAGGCCGCCGCACCATTTGGCTGTGTCCTCCTGCGCCATCTGGAGCGAGTGCAGTACTGCCCTCTGCAGCACCGGCACGCCGGTAAGCGTGCCTTGCAGCCAAGGTTCCGGTAGTGATGACATAAACTGCCCTCCACCCTCCTCAAAAACAGGACGGGTGCCCCAGGTTCGCACCAGCGTACCTGGGACGAAAACGATATTTTTCCAATGCTTTCATTCAACCGTGCAGCCGCGCTGATTGTGACAAACGAATTTTCTCGATTTCTTGCAGATCGAAACGCGACGAAACAGGTCCGATCCTATTCAATAGGCATGGGCATAAATTGGTCTTCTTCCGCGGTAGCACACCGACTTACCGCGCATCAATTTGCGCACCCTAATCTGATCTAGAGGCCGTGCGCCTGCCGGAATTCTTTCACTACTTGCGCGGGGTCGCGATGCTGTCCGTCTACTGCCTCGTTCATGGTCTGCATTTCTTCGGCGGTTATCTTGCCGGCCAGATCGGCGAAGGCTGCGCGCAGCTTTGGCCAGCGGTCGAGCGCTTCCTGCCGCACCAGCGGGACCGCCTGATAGGGCGGAAAGTAATGCCTGTCATCCTGGAGAACTGCCAGGTGGAAGGCTTTGATTGGTCCGTCGGTCGAGTTGCCGGCAATGATGTCTACCTGGCGCCCGTTCAACGCCCGGTAGAGCAATCCTAAATCCATAAGCCTGGGGGAGCCGTCGAACTTCAGTCCGTAGGCTTGCTGCAGTCCTGGCAAGCCGTCGGGGCGCTGCTCAAATTCGTAGCCCACTCCAAGTTTCCATTGCGGACTGTACTGCGCGGCCTGGGTCAGGGTCGTGAGGTGAAGTTGCTGGGCATCCTGGCCGCGAATCACCATGGCGAAGGTGTTCTCAAATCCCAGCGGCTCCGTGACCGCTACTTGGTAGCGCTGCTGGTAGAGGCGCCGCACCGTATCCAGTACTTGCAGTGGGTTCTTCTCTACGGGCTGCTTGAGAATGGCCGTCAGTGCGGTCCCGGTGTACTCGACGTAGGAATCAATCCGGCCGGCAATCAGCGCCTGGTTGCAGATGTAGCTGCCGGCGAGATAGAACCGGCGCTCCACTTTCATGCCGGTCTTGGCCTCGATGTGCTGGGCCAGCAACTCGCCCAGAACGACCTGCTCGGTAAAGTTTTTGGCTCCGATCACCGGGTAATCGGGACGGGGCGGTGCACAGGCAGCTATCGATACGAGCAGAAGCGTGACCAAAATGCGGATGATCACGTGCGTCCCGGAGCAGGCACTTTCAGCCGGTTCTCTATCCAGCCCAGTCCTGTGTCTGCCGCGATCGCCAGCAGGGCTGCTGGAATGGCCCCGGCCAGAACCAGCCGATTGTCGACCGAAGCCACACCGCGGAAAATGAACTCGCCCAGCCCTCCGGCCCCTACTGCTGCAGCGATGGTGGCAATGCCCACAGCCAGCACAGTTGCGGTGCGTAACCCGGCCAGGATAAAACCCGCCGCCAGCGGAAGCTCCACCTTGCGCAGCCTCTGCCCGCTGGTCATGCCCAGCGCTTTGGCTACCTCCAGCACCGTGGGATCGACCCCCTCAATGCCGGCGTAGGTATTGCGCACGATGGGCAGCAGCGCATACGCGGTCAGCGCGGCGATGGCGATGCGCGCGGCACGGTCGCCAATCCACGGCAGGGGCAACAGGAAGCCGAAGAGCGCCAGGCTGGGGATGGTCTGGATGATATTCACCACTCCCAGCACTGGCTTGGCCCAGCGCGGATGGCGGGTCAGCCATATTCCAGTCGGCACGCCGATGGCCGCAGCCAACAACATGGCGGATCCGGTCAGCCACAGATGTTCCAGGGTGAGCTCGACGATCTCTGAGGCGTGCTGGGCTAAGAAGCCGGGCATTTATTCTCCTGCGAAGCACCCCGATGGACAGCGTGTACATAGCTCTGCACCGCTGGAATTTGTGAGCCGAGAAACTGGTCAGCAGGAAGATTGGCCACTACCTTGCCGCCTTCCAGCAGCACGATGTGTGAAGCAAGGTAGAGGGCTTCATCCAAATCGTGGGTGACTAACAGCACGGTCTTGTTGAGGCGCCTGAGTAGCTCTCGCAGCATGTCCTGCATTTCCGCCCGGGTCAACGGGTCCAGCGCTCCGAAGGGTTCATCCATCAGCAACAGTTTGGGTTCGGCCGCGAGCGCTCGCGCCAGGCCGACGCGCTGGCGCTGGCCGCCGGAAAGTTGGTAGGGCAAGCGACGGGCAAAGGTCGCGTAATCCAGGCCCACCTGGGTAAACAGCTGGCGGGCGCGTTCGGCGATCTCCTGCCTGGGCCGGCCCTCGATTTCGAGCACGGCTCCGATGTTGCGCTCGGCGTCAAAGTGCGGGAAGAGACCGGTTTCCTGGATCACGTATCCAATGGATCGGCGCAAGGTGATCGGATCCCAATCGGTGGTGGGCTTGGCTTCTACCAGCACGCGTCCCGCGGTGGGTTCGACGAGGCGATTCACGGTGCGCAGCAAGGTGGTTTTTCCCGAGCCACTGCGGCCGAGCAGCGCTGTCGTGGAACCGGTCGGGATCTGGAGGTGTACGTGGTCGAGGATGACTCGGCCGTCAGGCGTGGTCAGCCCGACTTGATCGAAGGCAATGGCTGACTCGTCGATTCCGGTCAATCGGCCACTCCCTCATCAGATAATTTCACATACGAGTCGCGAAAAGCGTACCTCAAGGGGCTAAAGAGGGTGTGCGAGAACCCAGAGAGAAACCGCAGGAGTCATGGGCCTACGGCCCACCCAAGATGATGAAAAACGCCTTCGGTTCAGAAACCACTTTCCATAGGAAGGTCGCCCTGCTCTTTGTCATCCCGAGGAGCAGCCGACTCGCTGAGGCGAGTCGGGAGAGAAATGACAAAGCTTGTGCCCTCTGCAATATCGAAGGGTGAAATCGAAGGGTGCCCCAGGTCTCGCTTTTGAGACC
>Ga0182024_10018898_pt1 | contig 12772 bp, 11 predicted proteins | sample P32metaG_FD_120480 | JGI IMG/M metagenome (GOLD analysis project Ga0182024, IMG submission 120480) | Permafrost microbial communities from Stordalen Mire, Sweden - P3-2 metaG (Illumina Assembly) | ecosystem: Environmental > Terrestrial > Soil > Wetlands > Permafrost | place: Sweden: Stordalen... | reverse complement strand
GACTTCGGCATTCGCCGGATTGATCGGCAAGAGAGTTGCCAGCGAAGGCTGCACCGTAATTGACAATGGAACCATGCCTTGGCGGCGCGGGTCTTTAAACGTGGATGATGAAGGCCATCCCACACAGGAAACTGTGTTGATCGAAAAGGGAATTCTGAAGGGATATCTTAGCGACAAGCTTTCGGCCAAGCTCATGGGCTTGGCCGATACCGGCAATGGGCGTCGCGAAAGCTACGAGCATATCCCTATGCCGCGGATGACTAACACCTACATGCTGGCGGGGCAAGACGATCCAGGGGACATTATTCGGTCCGTGAAGAATGGCGTCTACGCGGTGAATTTCGGCGGGGGGCAGGTCGACATTACGAATGGCAAGTTTGTTTTCTCCGCGTCGGAAGCCTACTTGATCGAAAATGGACAGATCACCGCTCCGATCAAGGGTGCAACCCTGATCGGCAACGGGCCTGACGTTCTGACGCGGGTTTCGATGGTCGGCAATGATTTGAAACTCGACGAAGGCGTTGGTACCTGCGGCAAAGATGGGCAGGCCGTTCCCGTCGGCGTAGGCATTCCTACGATAAAAATTGATCGCATGACCGTCGGCGGTACCGCTACAAAGCGGGAGCCCGGCGGGTTCATGCAGTAAAGAGAGTGCAGAGGTTAGAGGTCGGATTGCAGATTCTGCGATCTGGGTTTCACCTCTACAATCTGACCTCTCACCTCTGAAATATTTTTCAAAATGACGACTACACTGGAAAAAGCTGAAACGAAAATCGCGATCGACCTCAAGGAAATTGCCACCGACGTAGTCCGCCGCGCGATGAAGGGTGGCGCGACTGCTGCCGAATGCGTAGTTCGCGAAGGCGACGAATTTTCTACCGTGGTGCGCCTGGGCCAGGTTGAAACGCTGAAAGAGTCCGGCTCGCGCGCCATCGGCGTGCGCGTCTTTTTTGGACAGCGCGCTGCGAACACCTATTCCAGCGACTTCTCCTCAGCCGGAATCGAGCGGATGCTGAAGTCGGCGCTCGAACTGGCGCGAATCACTTCGGAAGACCCGTTCGCTGGAATTCCCGATGCCAGTAAACTCGGCTCGCTCTCCGGCGATCTCCACCTTTATTACGAAGACGTTTACTCTCTGCCCGGTACTGAGCGTATCGAGTACGCGCGGCGAGCCGAAAAGGCCGCGCTCGATGCCGATCCCCGCATCAAGAATTCCGAAGGTGGATCGTTCGACGCCGCTACCGGCAGAAAAGTGCTGGCGAATTCTCATGGCTTTGTCGGCGAGTATCAGCGGTCGTATTGTTCCGTAGCCGCTGTCCCAATTGCTCAGGACGAAAACGGCCTGATGCAGCGCGATTACTGGTATTCCGTGGCGCGCAGTATGGGAAAGCTCGAATCCGCCGAGCAGGTGGGGAAAGAAGCCGCCCGCCGCACTCTTCGCCGCCTCGGCGCGCGCAAAGTGAAGACCGCGCACGTTCCGGTTGTTCTCGATCCCATGGTCGCGACTTCCATGCTCGGACATATTTTCGAGGGTGTGAACGGCGACTCCGTTTATCGCGGAGCCTCCTTCCTGGCCGGAAAATTGGGAGAGAAAATTGCCGGACCGAACGTCACCATCGTCGATGACGGCACCATTCCCGGAGGCTTCGGCACCTCACCCTTCGATGGCGAAGGCATTCCCACGCGGCGCACGGTCGTCATTCAGGATGGCGTTTTGAAATCGTATTTGCTGAATACTTACACGGCTAAAAAGTTGGGACTCGAAACCACTGCCAACGCTTCTCGCGGACTCGCTGGCACTCCCGGCATTGGCCCGGGAAATTATTTCCTCGAGCCCGGCCCGAAAACTCCGAAGGAAATCATTGCCGACATAAAAGACGGTCTCTACATAACCGAGTTTCTCGGTCACGGCGCGAACTTAGTAACTGGCGACTACTCTCGCGGAGCCTCCGGCATGTGGATCGTCAACGGCGAACTCGCATATCCGGTGGAAGAAATTACAGTCGCCGGCAATCTCAAAGATATGTTCAACAATATTTCTGAAATTGGCAATGACCTGGAATTCCGCGGCAGCACGGCCTCTCCGACGATTCGCATTGACGGACTGACCGTCGGCGGAGAGTAGATGAGTTGACGTCTTAAGCGCCAAGCCCCATGAAATTCGCAAAAATAGTTTTCTGGGTTGCCGGCATCTGGGGCGTGCTGGTACTTACTCCTTTGTATTTTATGTTCGATTTAATCGGCAAGCAGGACCCTCCGCCGATTACTCACCCCGCGTTTTACTATGGTTTTGTGGGCGTCGGCCTAAGTTGGCAGATCGCCTTCTGCATTATTGCCACCAACCCCGTGCGCTTCCGCCCGCTCATAATTCCCTGCATCGCGGAGAAATTCAGTTATGCGGCGGCCCTTACAGTTCTCTATATGCAAAGCCGCCTTCACCGTGCCGATCTTGCGTTTGCGGGGATTGATTTGCTGTTGGGCGTTCTCTTCATAATTTCGTTTGTGAAAACAGCTTCCCGATCGACAGACTTCTAATTTCGATTTCAAGTTTGGCTGTCTTTAAGGGCGCGTTGGCAGGCGCTTTGTGGGCTATCTCACAAACGCGAAGGCGGACGGTTGGGGTTCCGTCCGCCTCTATACGGGTAGGGGAAGGTACTTAGGGCATTTCGACGACGCGTTGCAGTTTGGGTTGATCTTCACTTTTCCCGGCGCCCGAATCCTCGGCGCCAAGTAATCGCGCTGCAATTCGCAGCGCGTCCATCTCCTTACGGACTCGCAACAGCTCCTGCTCTTTCGCTCTCAAAACGTCGTACGGGTTTTTCATTGGGGGAGGGCCTCTTTACTAATTAAACTTTTGCGTTGCCTGTTAGAGATACAGTAAGTGATATTCGAATTGCTGGAAAGTCCCAGAGGTGCATCGAAGAGATGAAACCTTGCGGCAGGAAGAAAGGCCGACTGGCCGCTGCCCAGTTACCAGAAAGTTAATGCCCCAAATGATAGGGATGCTTCTTGAGAATAGTGAAAGCGCGGTAGAGCTGTTCGAGAAGCACGACGCGTGCCAGTTCGTGGGGGAGCGTCATCTTTCCAAGCGATAGGCTAAAGCCGGCTAAACGGCGCGCGTCGTCGCTAAAGCCGTCACTGCCGCCGATCGCAAAGAGCAAGGGCAGCGCGTTCAGTTGCTCGCGTTCCAGAAACTGAGCCAGCTCTTCTGATGAAAGCTGTTTTCCCCGCGTATCGAGCAGAACCAGCTTGTGACGGTCTTTATTCTTATTCTTATTTTTACTGCTGTTTTTTTGAGGGTTCTGATTCTTGTGCCCAGCGCCGCTGGCGAGCGATAAAACTCCAGACTCGTCCTTGAAAGCGACGCCTTCTGCTTCGGCATAGTGCGAGATGCGCTTTAGATATTCACCAGTCAAAGCCTCAATCGCTGGCTCTTTCGTCTTCCCGATCCATGCCACTTTAATCTTCACGATGTTTTTTAGTGGTTAATAATCTGACATCCCGAGCGAAGCGAGGGACCCCTGCTCCCGCCACAATTTCGCGGCCTCAGGCTTTCCCAGACGCGAAAATTACATCCGCGCCGAAGCGAATCTCATCGGCCACTTTGTATCTCTCCATCGCCTGAACCGCCTCAGCACGGATGGCGGGCCAATCTTTTTCCGGCACCCGTTCGATCATGGGACGGAACGGAGCGGCAACCGCGCATGCATAATCAAAAACTTCCTCGGCGCTGCCCGGCCACGTCCACGGCAGGTTTCGATTCGACTCCTCTACCTCATGAAATCCGGAATCGCGGAGGACTTTCGAAAGAGAGTCGGGCGCGGAAAAGCGAAAAGGATCGGCGCCTGCCGCGGGCAGAATTGCGCCGCCGGCGTGGCAGTGGACAATCTGCATCGTGGTCTTCCAATACGGCTGATCGATCGGTCCCCAGGCGGCAAAGCATGCGCGACTGCCGGGTTTCAACACTCGCCGCAGGTCCGTCAGCGCCCCGCGCGCATCGCTAAAGAACATCACTCCGAAGCGGCACGTGGCAAGATCGAAGCTGTGATCGGCAAATGGCAACTGGTGCGCGTCTGACTGCTGCGTGCTGAAGTTGAGCAGCTTTTTATTTTGGGCGCGATCGGCGGCAATCTCGAGCAGTTCTGCACTCTGATCCACCGCTGTGATCGAACCTCCGGGACCAACTCTTTCGGCGAGGCTGATGCCCGGCTCGCCAGTCCCGCTGGCAAGGTCAACCACGCGCATGCCAGGGAGTGGATGCGCAAACTCAACCAATGCTTCAGTGACCGCGCTGCCTAGCAGCGCTGATTTTGCCTTCCACTGTTCTGCGGCGACCAATCGAAAAGAAGAGCCCCACGGCGCTGGATTTGCAATCGACACTTCACGCCCTCTTTTTGCGCGGCTTCGTCGCTACGGTTGAAACCGCGTGGGAAGTGGTCGATTTGATGGCCGCAGTTTTGCGCTTCGGTTTCGCCAACAGTTCAGCGGGCTCCAAGCGCTTGGCCGATTTCCAAAGCCGTTCCAAATCGTAGAACTGGCGCGCCTTTTCGGAGAATATGTGAACGACGAAGTCCACATAATCGAGCAGCACCCACTCCGCTTGCTTGTAGCCTTCGGAATGCGCGACGCGAAGTCCGAGAGCCTCCAAACGCTCGTCAACCGCGTCAGCAATGGCTTGGATCTGCCGTGGATTTGTTCCACTGCACATCACGAAGTAATCCGTGAAAGCTCCAGAATCTTTTTCGAGTTCTAGAATCGCGACATCTTCCGCTTGTTTATCCTGGCAGGCAAGAATGGCTTCGTTAACCTGGAGTTTGAGGTCGTCTTTTTTCTTCATACGTATTTATTGATTGTAACTTTATTAATTGAAACCGGCGATTGGCTGGGTTTCCGCCGGGCTGGAGCGATTGGCAGAGTTGTTTTCTTTTGTATAAATACGATTAGCAGGCTGGACGGGCGGGGACGCCCGTCGCTCCACTGAGTCTGGAATTATTTGTTCTGGTAGAGGCGCTCTTTTCGAATGTAGTCGGCGACGCGTGAATCGACCCAGCGCTTCAGAGGCCTGGATTGGGCGGCGGCGGCCCGGATCGTTGTTGCGGAGACGCTCTGATTTACGCCTTCGAGTAAATGAAGTTTTAATCCCGGCAGCACAAGATCGCCCTGCGCTGGATGTTTATCGAAAGGGCGGCTTACGGCTGCGGAGGGACGCAAGCCTTCTGGAAGCGACTCGGCCACATCGCGCAGAGAAAATCCAGGTCGGCTCGCAATTACGAATTCGCATTCCCGCAGGAGGGCCACGGCCTCGCGCCATTTTGCAATGTCGAGGAAGGCGTCAATTCCGATCAAAAAGAAAAGCCGGTCTGATTTTTTGAGGCTTTGCTTCAGCCGCCGTACCGTATCGATGGAATAATTTATAGTGGGCTTGCGTTCTGCGGAGGGGTCGTTAACCTTCGCTGCATCCTGCACTATAAATTCTGGCCCTTCAAGCAGCGATGGGACAAATTTTTTATCATCCTGCGTCGCCAGTGCCACCATGGCATATCGGTGAAGAAAAGGGGTCAACGGATGCTTCTGCTTGTGCGACGGAATATTCGCTGGAACAAATAATATTTGCCCGAGGCTATAGCGGCCGAGAGCCGCATGCGCCAATGCCACGTGCCCGTTATGAATCGGGTCGAAGGTGCCGCCAAAAAGGCCAATATTCATTTGCGATTATTTCCCGCGCGCCATTTCATCTTCACGTTCGCGCCTGCCGAACGTTTTGTTATGTCTCTGTTTCGTTATGTCTTATATCAATAGTTAATGTTGTGAGCTCTTTTGCCGCTTTTAGTGTCCCGTTAGTTTCAATGTTGCGGTGCGCTGATGCAAGCGCTGTTGTAGGACTAGGTTCGTCCGCACGATTCTGCACAAGCGAGTTTGGGGCAAACGGCATCTGAGATTAGGCTGTGGACACGGCTTTTCCCGTTTCTTCCATATCGGTTCTTTTGAGGGCACTGGCCTGTCCTCATAGGTTGTACCTCTGGCCAATAGGCCGCTATTGCGAGTTGAACTGTTGTAACTCGCGCCCGTCATCGTGAGCGTTTAGCATCAATTTTCTATGCGAATGAAACTCCCCCTCATCCGCAGCCTGGTCGTAGCTCCGTCGCGCGCGCCAATATTGCGCTATGGAGTTGCTCTCCTCAGCACCCTTCTCGCGTTGATTCCGACCTTATTTTTCTCCGATATCGCGGAGAGCCGCCTGGTTGTGTTCGCCGTGGCGGTGATGGTCAGCGCATGGTACGGAGGATGGAAACCTGGGCTTGCCGCAACTTCCTTTGCCCTCACCGTCAGCGCCTACTATTCGTTAACCGGTGAACAGACTCCAAGCGAGTATCACAAAGCGATCGCGCACCTCGTTTTATTTTTTGCGGTTGCGCTGTTGATTTGCTGGTTCAACGCCGCGCTGCGGGCCACGCAAGAGAGCCTCCGGCGATCTGAAAGCAACTTCCGTTCGCTGGTAATGAATGCGCCCTACGGCATCTGTCGCTGCGACTCGCATGGAATTCTGCAGAATGCCAATCCGGCGCTGGTGGCGATGTTTGGATATGGCAGCGCCGATGAGCTTACGGGCAGGCATCTGGGAAGCCTGTATGCGGACGCGCAGCAGTGGTTTCAAACCGCAGACTACTTTCACGCGCGTAAGGAATTCAATGACCTGACCACCGATTGCGTGCGCAAAGACGGCGCAGCCATAGTGGCTCGCATCTCAGGCCGCTCCATTCCGAACGGTAAAGCGGGAGGCAGCTTCGAGATTTTTATCGAGGACGTAACTGAAACCCGAATTCTCGAGATGCAACTACGACAAGCGCAAAAGATGGAAGCCATCGGCCGCCTCGCCGGAGGCATTGCCCACGATTTTAATAACCTGTTGATGGTGATTTCCGGATACTCGGAATTTCTTCTGGAACGTCTGGGTCCCGATCCGCGTTTGCGCGGTCCCGCGCAGGAGATCTCCAATGCTACGCAGCGCGCGACATCGCTTACGCGGCAGTTGCTCGCCTTCAGCCGCAAACAGATGCTTACTCCGAAGGTGCTCGACATGAACGAGGTCGTAGCTGAGAATTTGAAAATGCTGACTCGCATGATTGGCGAGGACATAGATCTCGTGATGGTGCCGGGGCCCGCTCTGGGAGCGGTCCGCGCCGATCCTGGACAGATCGATCAAGTGATTATGAATCTTGCCGTCAACGCGCGCGATGCCATGCCGCAAGGCGGGAAACTGACCATCGAAACCGCCAACGTCGCTCTCGACGAAAGCTTTGCGCGCATGCACAGCCCCATCATTCCGGGCGACTACGTGATGCTTGCTATCAGTGATACGGGCGTGGGCATGGATATCGAAACGCAGACGCGAATCTTCGAGCCTTTCTTTACTACGAAAGGCGCGAAGGGTACGGGACTTGGGCTCTCCACCGTATATGGCGTGTTGAAACAGAGTGGCGCCTACATTTTTGTAGACAGCCAGCCGCAGCGGGGAACGCACTTCCGTGCCTACTTTCCGCGAGTTGAAGGGCGCGAAGATGCAGCCTCGGTACAGGATTCTCTGGGCCTTCCGCGCGTCGATCGCGGGCAGGAGACGATCCTGCTGGTTGAGGATGAAATAAATTTACGGCGTTTGGCACGGCAGTATCTCGAAAATCAGGGCTATAAAATTCTGGAAGCTGAGGACGGAGCCGCCGCCCTTCAAATTGTTGACGGCCATCAGGGTGAGATTGATCTTCTTCTGACCGATGTGATCATGCCGGGAATGAACGGGCGCGAGTTGGCAACACAGATCACGCGCCTGCTTCCAAACCTTCGCGTGATCTACATGTCGGGCTACACGGAAAATGCAATCGGACACGATGGCATGTTGGATCCGAAGATCAACTTGCTGCAAAAGCCGTTCAGCCTCCCATTATTAAAAGATCGGGTACGCGAGGTTCTGGATTCGGAACCTATACCGCAGGATTCGGAAACGTCGATCGGCAAAGGCTCGACCGTTCGCGCGGAAAAGAAGGTCCCGCCATTTCGTGCCCGCCGCTTTCATCTGCAGATTCCGTTGCGGTATCGCCCGTTGGGGGAGGAGAGCTGGCGCGCGGGCACGACCCAGAACATCAGTCGCTCGGGAGTGCTGTTTCAAGGTCAGGAATTCTTGCATCCGAACGTCCAGGTAGAGATCAAGCTGGTGCTTCCGCCGGAAATTGCGGGAATCGCGGCTACCGAAGTTATCTGCCGAGGAGAGGTGGTGCGCTCGATGGCTCCGGGCCACGGAATCAATGCAGCACTAGCGGCAAAGATTCTTCAATACCACTTCCAACACGGCACGCAAGTGGCCGAAGCTTGAGATCGGCGGGTCGTAATCCGTTGTCCCTTGGCGGTTACGTTAGCGGTTACTTCGGATACGCGTTTGGCCTTGGACAACGCTCTCCGAGGCTGTTACATTGCGGCCAGTAGCATTGCATTCCTTTGGTGAGGCAGCCATGTCACTGATCGTAAAACTGGAAGACGATCTCGGCGAACGCAGTGAGTGGGTGATTCTGAATGGCGTACTTCCCGACTCCGTGAATGGTGATTTCGCGCTGCTAGGCGGCATCGATCTATTTGGAAAAACGGTATTTAATCATCTGCAAATGGCAGCGTTCCTTAAGGACTGGGATCGAGTAAAAGACAGAGTCCGCGATGATACCCAGCTTGAGGCTTGGACGAAAGTAAGAAGCATGGCCGAGCTATGTCGCGATGATCGCGACTTATATCTGCGTTTTGTCGGCAATTGAGATCGGCAATAAACTCGTCGGCAATTAAGCGCCTTCACTTCGAAAGCGTGCCCAGCGCTTCGCGAAACAACAATTCAAAACTCTGAGCATTTTTTCCGCGCACTGCTTGTAAAGCCTTTTCTGCTGCGGCACGTTGATAGCCAAGATTCACCAAGGCTGAAACCACGTCTTCTTCCAGGGGAGTTGCAAGCGCTGTAGCGGTTTCCGACCCAGACTGCACCGGCAGCTTGTCTCGGAGTTCGAGCACCATGCGCTCCGCGGTTTTTTTGCCGATTCCGGGAATGCGTGTAAGCCGCGCCAGGTCGCCACCGCGAATCGCTCCAACCATCTCATCGGCAGGCATCCCGCTAAGAATAGTAATCGCCAGCTTCGGGCCGATTCCGCTCACGGTCAGCAGCTTTTCAAAAAGTTGCTTTTCGCCAAGACGCAGAAATCCGTAGAGGCTTAGCGCGTCTTCGCGAACGTGGGTGTGAATGTGGAGGGCAACTTCAGCGCCCGTCGCCGGGAGCTCCGAAAAAGTGGGCACGCTGATGGTGACATCGTAGCCCACGCCGTGAGCTTCAACAATCGCCTGGTTCGGGCGTTTCGCCAGCAGGCTGCCGCGAAGGTGCGCAATCATTGGCGTATTGTACGGCAGCAAACGGCGGCGACCCACATCAAAGGCCGCGACAATGGTCCACGGGAATAAAACCCTCTTTTTCCTTTCCCTTCCACAGGAAGTTGCGCCGCTCCACAGTTTTTACACAACGAAGCCGCAATTTGCGGTTGCGATAATTTCTCAACTGCAGCAAAGTGTCTTCAGTCAAAGCGTGAGATGTTCTGAAACTGCTGCGACAATGATTCGGCGTTGCCGGTGATTTTCTCGAGAGTGAATCACTGGGGGAAAAATCGGCGCATGTCCAGTGCGTTGGTGCCCGGGCTTAGCGGCCTCCTCGGACGTCTTTCTGAAAAGAGAGACGGAAATGCCGAATCATAACCCTGAAGCGCGAGCTTGAGGGTGTCATCGGACGCGTGGCGCTCTTCGGAGCGACGTTGCGCGATGATCTTTCGCCTCGGCGAAAGACAGCAGTCAGAACGTCCGCGATAACAATGCGGCTTGGGTGGCTGGTCCGGGCCGCATTTGTTTTTTTGCAGCTGCGAGGATCCAACTAATTTGGAAGTGATGACAGCTTGGCAAGCCTTCCCCATCAAATGTCAACCTGAGCGCAGCATTCTCTTCACGAAGCGAAGAGATGCGACCCTAGGCCCTGCAATACTGCGTGAGGGATGGTGCCTCGGATGAAAGATTCGGGAGGGAGCAGGGGTGCTTCGACCCCGCAGGGAGATTCGCTTCGCGAATCGCCCTGCTGCGCTCAGCATGACAAAGAGTGGATTGCCGAGGGGAAAAGCGGATGCCGAGCGGAAAGGCGGATGCTGAGTAGAACTGCGCACTTTTCCAATGGCGTGAACGATCAAGGCTGGTAATCCACACGTTTCCCACAGCAATACCATCAAAGCTATATTCCGCCAGCTCCTTCAGCCCTCATAATCACTACTGAAGCAGTGTGCACCTCCAATGAACTCGACTTCTTCCGATAACTTCAAAGAGTCGCTCAAGCAGCAGGCGGACATCGTCCGCATTGTGGGCGATTACGTCAAGCTGCGGAAGGCGGGGGCGCAGAATTTTTCCGGGCTGTGCCCGTTTCATCCCGAGAAGACGCCGTCGTTTTCGGTGCATGCTACGCGGCAATTTTTTCATTGTTTTGGGTGTGGAGAGTCGGGCGATGTATTCACTTTCGTTCAAAAAGTCGAGAACATCACATTCCCGGAGGCTCTTCGCCTGGTTGCGCACAAGCTGGGCGTGCCGATGCCGAAGGTCAGTTTTTCCAGTCCGGCGGAGGCTCGCGACGCTCAGGTTCGCATGGCGCTGCTCGACGTGCAGGTGCGCGCGACCGCGTTCTTTCAAGAATGCCTGCGGCGTCCCGAAGGCGCGACTGCCCGCGAGTATCTAAAAGGACGCGGCCTGGATGCGGAGATGATTGATCGCTTTCGCATCGGCTATGCGCCGGATTCCGGCTTCCTGCTGCGAGATGCATTGCGGCGGGAGTTTGACGAAGAGTTGTTGCGGGAGAGCGGACTATTTTCGTGGAAAGAAACGTCAGAGGCTGGCGCTGAGCCGTCAGCTGTCAGCTCTCGGCAAAAGCAGGTCCTTCGTTCCCCCGCCCCCGAACGCGCAAAAGACGCGCGTTCTGGGGACCCTGGCTCCGCTCAGGATGACAATTCAGTAAAAGCGAACGATGAGCGGCGAGCGACGGATAGCGCTGGCGCGAAGCCCGAAGCTCGCGGCTCGCAGCCGGCAGCGATCTACTCGAAATTTCGCAATCGCGTGATGTTTCCGATCTGCAACGATCAGGGGAAAGTCATCGGCTTCACCGGGCGCACGCTCGCTACCGATGAGAAGGCCGGGCCGAAGTATCTGAATTCTCCGGAGACGCCGATCTACTCGAAGTCGCGAGTGCTTTTCAATCTGGACAATGCTAAAGAGGCGATTCGTAAGCTCGACTACTCCATCGTGGTCGAAGGCCAGATGGATTGCATCTCGGTTTACGCTGCGGGGTTTCACAATGTGATCGCGAGCTCGGGAACGGCATTCACCGAGTTGCAGGCAAAGTTGCTGGGGCGCTTTTCGAAGAATGTGGTGGTCAATTTCGATCCCGACACAGCTGGCGCCCGCGCCACTGAGCGTACTCTGGGATTGCTGACCGAAGAAGAATTTAATATCCGGGTGGTCTCGCTGGAGACTGGATTCGATCCCGACCTGTTCATCCGCCGCAAGGGCAAGGAGGCTTATGGCGCGGCGCTGAAGCACTCGCAGAAATATTTTGACTATCTAATCGACCGCGCCCGGGCGCAGTTTCCGGCGCGCAACGCGGACAGCAAGGTCAAGGCGCTCAACCATCTCTTGCCACATATTCAGCGTGTGCCGAGCCGTATTGTCCGCGATGAGCTGGCGATGGAGATTTCGCAGAAGCTGGGCATCGATTCCGCGGTGCTGCGCCAGGAGCTGAAGCACGCTGCCACCAATCGTTCCACCACGCAGGTCAAGGCTCCAGCTGAGGCGCAGATCACGGGCGCTGAACGCGTCCTCATAAGAGCACTGGCGTCGGCGACGCAAATGCAATCCGCCGAGACTCGAACCACGGCGCGCGAAGGAACGGACGAGGAGTTTGATCCCGCGCGCCAAGCTCAATTCGCGCTGCAATCAGAGCAACTCTATGGGGGCTTGACTTCGCAGTCGCTGATTGAAGCTCTGCTGGAAGGGGGCGCCGAGACAGCGGACGTAATGGTTTTGCCGAAAACTGAGGCCGATCGCCGGCTTCTGGCGTCGATCCTGATGCACGAAGAGGAAGAATTGACCCCCGAAACTGTCGAAGGAGCCGTGCGCGCTTTGCGGCGCATTTACCTGCGGCGGCGGCTTGAAGAGGTGCAAATGGGATTGCAGCGCCCGGGGCTGCCTTTGGAGGAGCGGCAAGCGCTTTTGCACGAAAAAGTGCGGTTTAAGCGGGCGCTGATGGACCCCGGACTCGCCGAAACGGCTAGCCAAGCCTCGTAACTCGATTAAATTGAATCCAGCTTGAAACGAAATGCGGCCCAATGCCATCTAACTATCAAGCGGGAAAAGAGATACGGGCAGCGCAAGCACTTGGAAACTTGGCGCGAAAGTTTGACTAGCGGCGGATGAAAGGCTCGCCGGCGTGCTATACTTCTGAAGTTTGTGCGCCTCGCGCACAACTCCGTACCAACTCCCACCGCTATATAGTTTGGCGTCCGCTCACCGGCGAACGCCTCGAGGATAATCTGGCTTGGCATTAGAAGACAAGTACGACGACATAAAAAAGCTGATCGACGCAGGCAAAGAGAAGGGATATCTGACCTATGATCAGGTCAACGACCTTATCCCGCACGATGTGCACTCTCCTGAAGACCTGGAAGATCTG
>Ga0182024_10018897_pt1 | contig 12773 bp, 11 predicted proteins | sample P32metaG_FD_120480 | JGI IMG/M metagenome (GOLD analysis project Ga0182024, IMG submission 120480) | Permafrost microbial communities from Stordalen Mire, Sweden - P3-2 metaG (Illumina Assembly) | ecosystem: Environmental > Terrestrial > Soil > Wetlands > Permafrost | place: Sweden: Stordalen... | reverse complement strand
GGACGCAACCGCCGCCGGCTCCGCTTCGTGAGCCTTGAGCGCTTCCTTAACGCCATCGAGCACCGCGGCGCCGAAAGCATCGTCGGGATAAATCACGCCGATCTTCTTGTAGCCTAGGGCATTCCACATGCCGTCTATTTGCTCGCGCGTTTCGTCGAAGTAGGAGGCGCGTACATTCACGACCCAGTGGCGCAGAGGCGTGTACAGGGTTTGTGCGCCGGTGAACAGGCCCACCAGGGGAATCTTGTTTTCTTGCGCCAGCGGAAGGTATTTGACGGCGGTCGGCGTGCCTACAAAGAATCCGAGCGCGAAGACTTTGTCGTCCAGGAGTTTGTCGAAGCAGGCTTGCGTCTTGCCCGGATCGTAGCTGTCGTCGTAAGCAAACAGGTGCAGCTTGCGCCCATGAACGCCGCCGTCGTCGTTAACTAAGGAGAAGTAGGCTTTGGCGCCGGCGACGGTTTGCGTGCCCAGCGCACTGGAGGGACCCTCGAGTGCCGAGCACGAGCCGATGGCGATCTCTTTTTCACTCACGCCGGGTGCGGTCTGCGCTCCCGAGGGCGCAGCGGCGAGAAGAAGCGCGCACACGCAACCAAGTCCCAAAGCCCCATTGAGCTTACGTAACCCCATTTTTTCTCCACACCAAGAACTGAGGGCCGACGCGAAAGCAAGGGAAACACATTTAATCCGATACATCTGATACTGAAGGTTGAAATGAAGAGCTGTCAACGCAGTTGCAAGGAACAGGACGCGAACCGGTAAGGGGAGGGACCGCGCCGATTCAGCCAACAAAACACCCCTGAACCCAGTGAAGGGCGCAGGGGCGTCTGAATTCGAATTTCTACCGGGTATTTAAGCGCGGGCTGCCGCTGCTGCGGTGGCAGCTGTAGCCGCCGCGGCCTTCTTCGCGGCCTTGGCTGCGGTGGAGGCCTTGCGGCGCCTCTTGGTCTTCGGCGGTGTGGCAGGGGCCTCGCCGATGAGCTCCGCCGTCATGATGCTGGTGACGAAGAGCTTAGGGCCGTGATCATCGAAATCCACCGCAGTGCGTTCCTGATCGGATGCGGTAACGACTCCGAGTCCATATACATCATGCTTGATGGTCTGACCTTCTTGCATTGATTGCACAACGTCCTCCTGGATCACTCACTCGACGCGGAAAAAAACCTTGAGCCCGAATGCCGAGCCAAAATCTTGATCGGTGTCCCGGTCTCGCCCGGGCATACCGCCCAGACAATCTCGCCGGGACACCCGAATCGACAGGCTAGAGTCCGGTAACGTTCTCTGCCTGAAGGCCTTTCGGGCCTTTCTTGACTTCAAATTCCACTGCCTGGCCTTCGTTCAACGACTTATGGCCGTCCATCATGATGGCCGAGAAATGGACGAAAACGTCCTCTCCCGTTTGCCGCTGGATGAAACCGTATTCTGCGAAGCATTGAACCACTTCACTGTGCCTTGTTCCTTCACAGCTACTGCACCTCAAGTTGGAATTGCTTCGCGTCTTTTGGTCGCGTTTCCTGGTACCGCGAAAGGCTGTCGCCCCCAAATCCCAAGACCGTGACACCTTCGTGCCCGCAAAAATGCCGCAAAACTTCCTTGTCGCAGCACCTTTTGAACGGGTCAAAAGGCAATACAAGAGCAACAAACGCTTGGAGAATGGTACCACGGAAATGACCTTTTGTCCACGAGTTCCGGGGCGAGCCTACAACGATAACGTCTCGTAAATATATGAAAATAATTGACTTACTTAGAGATTGAATGGGCTTATGAAAAACCGGACGCTTACTCCAGGGAGTCGGGTTGCAGGCTGGCTTCGCCTTCTCCTGTGAATTTCTTGGCCCAGTACTTTCGGACCCAGGCGTCCCAGCTCTTGCCCGCCGCCGGATCGCGACCCGAGAAGGCAAGTGCCGCGATATCGGCATAAGCAATCTTCAGGCGCTGGTTCGAATCCCTGGGAAGGACGCGTACGAAGGACGCGCCGAGAGTGGGGCCGGCGATGCGGTCGAAAATGTAGCCTTCGACCTTGGCGCCGTCTTTACGCGTGATGGTTACATCGCCGCGATAATCGAAGGCCTGCTCGAGCGCGGAGCGGAGTTCGTCTTCGGTGGCGAGTTCCGGCACCCAGCCTTCGACAGTTTGGCGAGCGGTTCCGGGCGCCACTTCCAGTTTATCGGGATCCAGTTTCCCAGGCTCAAGCGCGGCGTTTGCAGCGCCCTGACGCTCGGCGTGGCTTGGAGCGCTCACGCGCGCGTCTCTTCCATCTGGGCGTTGTCGGAGCTGCTGATCTGCACGAGCGGATTGAAAGCGTGCACCGGCTTGACCGGCTCACCCAGGAGCGCGAGCGCGTCGGGATCTTCGTACTTCGTGGTGAAGTTTGCCCGAGCCGCTTCCCAAAGCCCGCGCAAACCGCTGAAGGTGTGATCCATCGCGCTGGCTTCGTAGCCGCTGTGCACCATGCAGTTGGCGCACTTGGGATTGCCGGACTCGGTGCCGTAATTTTGCCACTCAGTGGCGTCCAGCAGTTCCTGGAAGGTGTCGGCGTAGCCGTCCTGGAGCAGATAGCAGGGCTTTTGCCAGCCGAACACGTTGTAGGTGGGCATGCCCCAGGGCGTGCACTTGTACTGCTGCTTGCCCATCAGGAATTCCAGGAAAAGAGAAGACTGATTGAACTTCCAGCTTTTCTTGCGATTCGAAAGGATCGAGCGGAACAGGCGGCGCGTGCGGGCCCGGCCGAGGAAGTGCTTTTGATCCGGGGCTTTATCGTACGAATAGCCGGGCGACAGCATCATGCCCTCTACGCCGAGCTCCATCATTTCATCAAAGTGCGCGCGCACGCTGTTAGGATCGGCGCCGTCGAAGAGCGTGGTGTTGGTGGTGACGCGGAAGCCGCGCTCCACCGCCTCCTTGATTCCTTCGATCGCCATGTCGTAGCCGCCTTCGCGGCATACGGAAAAGTCGTGGTGCTCGCGCTGACCATCGACGTGGACCGAAAACGTCAAATACTTGCTCGGCTTGAAGAGGTGGAGTTTTTCCTTGAGGAGCAACGCGTTGGTGCAGAGATAAATGTATTTCTTGCGCTCGACCAAGCCATCGACGATTTTGTCGATCTGCGAATGCATCAGCGGCTCGCCGCCGGGGATGGACACCATCGGTGTGCCGCACTCGTCAACCGCCTTAAAGCACTCTTCCGGGCTGAGTTCGGTCTTCAGGATGTGCGCGGGATACTGAATCTTGCCGCACCCGGCGCAAGCCAGGTTGCAGCGGAAAAGGGGCTCCAGCATCAGGACAAACGGATAGCGCTTGTTTCCCTTGAGCTTTTGCTTCAGCACGTAGGTCGCGACGGTCCAACCCTGTGAAATGGGTACTGGCATGGTTCCTGCGTAAGTCCTTATCGTAAGGCTTTAGCTGAAAGGAGGGCGATACACGTGCAGCCCTCAGACTTCCTATTGTACCCGAGAACCCCTGAATCCGAGATTCGTACTTTTGCTTTGATGCGAAAGCAGTGGTCCTCGTAACCTCCCTCAGGCCCGTCCTGCGGACGAAGCTTTACGGGCTAACAACCCATATCCTCGCGTTTTTGCTTCGTCTGCCAGAATCCGCAGCGTAGCGTTGCCGTCGGTTTTTTTGCCGGACGCGATCAGCGCTTCACCCAGCGCAAGCCGCGCCTCAAACTCAGCCTGAACCATACCCGCTGCGCGGGCGTCTTTTCGCACCGAAGTCAGCGCCTTGATCGCCGCATCGGCCTTCCCGGAGCGGGCATCGACGCGCGCCGCCGCGGTTTTCGCGTCGAAATCGATGCCGCGATCCCCCGACTGCGCTGCGAGCGACGAAGCCTTCTCGATCTGCGCGCGCTCTCCCGCTAAATCGTTAGCGGCGAGCAACGCATCGGCCAACGCGATGCGCGCCTCTGCTTCGCCGCTTACATCTTTCTCAGCCGCCAGTTCCATCGCGGCGTCGTTTGCCTGTTTCTTGGCCTCGTCGATTTTGCAGGATTCCAGGAAAACCGCTAGCTGGCGTTGGTTGGGATGGGCTTGGTTGGCCTGTTTCTTCTACGCCGCCGCGCCGAAGTAATAGCGTAATCGCGCAAATAAAGTCTAATCTTTGGCACGCGCACTTCGTGAACCCCGCTGGCGCGGCCACGGTCGATCACGGAGTGGCCTTGGCATGGAACGTGCTTCCCCGTGGTGATAAGCCGTCACACCCGGCAGGGCGTAGAATCCAGATTGTTTCGACGGGTTAGTGTGCGCGGTGCGAATGGCGCGGCCGAATCTTACATCGCTGTTTAACGAGTTCCGGCGATATGCGCGGGACGTGGCGGTGGTACAGCGCCACGGATACCGGCGCGAATGCTGGAACTATGCTCGGCTCGCGGGAGCGGCGGCGGCTTGCGCTGGGGCTCTGAAGAAAAGAGGCGTTCGAACCGGGGAGCGCGTAATCTTGTGGGGTCCGAACAGCGCGGAATGGATGGCGGCTTTCTGGGGGTGCTTGCTGCGCGGGACGGTGGCGGTGCCGCTGGACGATGGGGCCACGACAGAATTTGCCGTGCGTGTTGCACGTGAAACAGACGCGAAGCTGGTCCTGGCGGCGCGGGGAAAACCGGGCTTGGGCGCAATTGCGGCGCTAAATCTGGAGGATTTGGGCGACACCTCGGAGCGTGCGGACGACGGGGAGCTCGCAGCAGCAGCTCCCGCTGGTGCGGACTTAACCAGCGGCTTCGAATCGCTTGCGGACGAACCGATCACGCGAAACCATATCGCGCAGATTCTTTTTACTTCCGGCACTACGGCGGAGCCGCGCGGGGTGGTTCTCACCCATGGAAACTTCCTGGCAAACCTCGAGCCCTTGGAGCGGGGGATCGAGCCGTATCGCAAGTATGAGAAGTGGTTTCATCCGCTGCGCTTTGTGACGCTGGTGCCTTTGAGCCACGCGTTCGGGCAGTTCATGGCTTTATTCGTGCCGCCGTTGCTGGGAGCCACGGTCGTATTTGAGCCCTCCGCGAACCCGGCCGAGATCATCCGGACGATTAAAGGCGAGCGCGCGACGGCGGTGATTGCGGTGCCACGCATGCTGGATGGTTTGCGGGCGGGCATCCTGCGAGAGATGGAGGCCCGCGAGCAGAGCGAATGGTTTCGCGGCGCGTTCGAATCGGCGAATGGCCAGAAATTCCTTCGCCGCGCGTGGAAGCTTCGGCGGATTCACCGGCGATTCGGGTGGAAATTCTGGGCCTTCATTTCCGGGGGCGCGGCGCTTTCGGGCGAAACCGAAGAATTTTTCAGGCGCTTGGGATACGCGGTGGTGCAGGGATATGGAATGACGGAAACGGCTTCGCTGATCAGCTTGAACCATCCGTTTCGCGCGGCGCAGGGGACGATCGGTAAAGTTCTGCCGGGTCGCGAATTTCGGCTTGCGGAAGACGGTGAAATTCTGGTGCGCGGAGAAAACGTCACTGCCGGCTATTGGCAAGGCGGCGCTCGCCAGCCGTCGGAAGAAGGGGCGTGGTTGCGGACCGGAGATGTGGGTGAGTTGGATGCGGAAGGGAATCTCCGTTTTCGCGGACGAAAGAAGAATGTCATCGTCACACCGGCGGGACTGAACGTCTATCCGGAAGATTTGGAAGCGGCGCTGCGCAAACAGGCTGGCGTGCGGGATTGCGTGGTCGTTCCCATGGATCGCGGGGGGAACGCTGAGCCTTGCGCGGCGTTGCTGATGAACGCACAGCGCGAGCGCGCGGCAGAGGCCAGGCTTGCGATCGAGAATGCGAATCGCTCGCTCGCGGAGTACCAGCGTCTGCGGTGCTGGGTTGTTTGGCCTGATGCCGATTTTCCCCGCACGCCTACGGGAAAACCGCGATTTGCCGCGGTGGCTGCGGGCGCGAGGGACATTCTGAAAGCGTCGAGCGTCACACGCCCGGGCAAGCTGGGGCGCCTACAAACTGTTTCTGGAGATCTCGAGAATTTGCTGCATAAATTTGCCGGTGCTGGCGCCGCTTCGGAACAGATCGAAAATGAATTGAATTTGAGTTCGCTGGATCGTGTGGAATTGATGAGCGCGCTGGAAGAGCGCTACCAGGTGGAGTTAAGCGAGACGGCGTTCGCCGAAGCAAAAACCGTGGGCGATGTCGAGCGCTTGCTGCGAGAGCCTTCGGCTCGGCGCACGGAGTACGTGTACCCGCGCTGGACGCTGCGCGCGCCGGTGCGATTGTTCCGGCTGGCGGTGTACTACGCGCTGGTGTGGCCTGCCACGCAGATCCTTGGGCATCCCAAAATCATCGGGCGGGGAAATCTGTGCGACTTGCGCGGGCCCGTGATCGTCGTGTCGAATCACATCACGCGACGCGCGGACATGGGCTTGATTCTTGCCGCGCTGCCACCGCGCTTTCGGCATCGCCTGGCGACGGCGATGGGCGGCGAAACGCTGCGACGCATGCGCCAGCCGCCCAATGATTGGTTCTTCGTTAAACGCTGGGCATATCGGCTCGGCTACTGGCTGGTGACCGCACTGTTTAATGTTTTCCCCCTGCCACAATTTTCGGGCTTTCGTGACAGCTTTCGCTACGCCGGAGAGTGCGTCGATCGCGGGTACAGCGTGCTGGTTTTTCCGGAAGGCGAAGTGAACAACTCCGACACCGGCGCGATGGCCAAATTCCAGGGTGGCATCGGGTTGCTGGCAGAGAACCTGAGCGTGCCGGTTGTGCCGATGCGGCTGGATGGCGTGTGGAAGATGAAAAACGAGCACCGTCGGTTCGCGCGGCTCGGCGAACTCAGCGTGCGCATCGGCGCGCCCATCACGTTCCCGGCCGGCATTTCGCCCGATGGGATCGCTCGTGAGCTGGAATCGCTGGTGCGATCTCTCTGAAACGCATGATGGCCAAGGTTTCCTTGTTCCGAAGAGATTTCGAGCGCGGCGGCCGGGCAAATTTTTTCAATGTCGGCCGGTTCTTTAGCCGGGTTTCGAGGCCGAGTTTGCTATCCTACGACGCGTGAAACGCCCCTTTTTGATTGATACCGATACGGCCTCCGATGACGCGGTGGCGCTCATCATGGCGCTGCGGTGTCCCGAAGTGGAAGTTACCGCCATCACTACGGTGGCCGGCAACGTGGGCGTGGACCAGGCAACCCGCAATGCCCTGTATACGGCGGAGCTTTGCGATTCGAAGGTGCCGGTGTTCGCAGGGTCGCGGAAGCCTTTGACGCGCGCGCATGAGAGCGCGAGCTGGTTTCACGGACTTGACGGACTGGGCGATCACGGCTATCCGCCGCCACGCCGCGCCGTCGAAAAGCAGAGCGCCATGGATGCGATCATTGAAACGATCGAATCCCGCCCAGGGCTGGTGCTGGTGACGTTGGGCCCGCTCACGAATGTCGCGCTGGCGTTGCACAAGAAGCCGGACATTGCCGGGAAAGTGAGCCGGTGCGTGGTGATGGGAGGCGCGCCTTGTTGCGAGGGAAATGTCACGCCCGCAGCCGAATACAACATCTGGTGCGATCCGGAAGCGGCGCGCGTCGTGGCGAGGAGCGGCCTTCCGATCGAACTGGTCGGCTGGCACCTGTGCCGCGGCCAGGCGGCGTTGAATCGGTCCGACATCCAACAGGTGCTGAGCTTTGGCACGCCGGTTGCGAAATTTGCCATCGAGTGCAATAGCCGCGCGCAAGAAGCTTACCTCCAGCAGACCGGAGAACAGGGGATATCGCTGCCGGATCCGGTGGCCATGGCCGTGGCTCTCGATCCATCCATCGTTACTTCGCAATCGGAACATTATATGGAGGTCGAAACCGACAGTACATTGACGCGCGGCACGACCGTGGTGGACCGCCTCAACGTCGCGAACGACGAACGGAACCGTGAAGTGTGGACTTCAGCCCTTCGCGGGCGGCACAAGTCTAAGATCGTGTGGACGATCGACAACGTGCGTTGGAAACACGCGCTGTACGCCGCGCTGCAGTAGTTCCGAGCGATGGTAATAATGGAAAGGTTGGCTACGCGAGGACGCAGGCTTGGTTTGGGATGGGGCGATGAATAGACCTTTTCGTATTTGGACTGCGATTTTTCTGTTGGCGATTGCGGGTTCGTCGATATCGCATTCTTTAGCGCAGGAAGCGAAGCCGAAGCGTGTTTCGAAACAGGCCAAGGCGGCGGCTCTTGATGCGGACCCGGCGGTCGGCAGGGGCCGCCAGCAATTTACACAGTCGTGCGCCTTTTGCCATGGGCCGGACGCTACCGGCGGGCGCGCGCCGGACTTGATGAGATCGTCGCTGGTGGCGCATGACGTGAAAGGTGATTTGATCGGCGGCGTGATTCATCAGGGGCGGCCGGACAAGGGGATGCCAGCGTTGCCCTTGAGTGATGATCAGGTCGCGGATATTGCGGCGTTCCTGCACGCGCGATCTGCCGAGGGGTTGGCTTCGTCGGAGGTTCCGGAAGGGTATGCCGTCGAGAGGCTGCTCACCGGAAATGCGGAAGCGGGGAAAACGTATTTCAACGGGGTTGGCGGTTGCAACGGGTGCCATTTGCCAACGGGCGACATGTCCGAAGCCGTGGGCAAATACTCGGCGCTCGATCTGGAGACACACATGTTGTATCCGGAGGGGCATTTCAAGTCCGTTGTCGTTACGCTGCCTGCGGGCGAGACAATTGCGGGGCCCTTGGAGCATATCGATGATTTTGAGGTGGCATTGCGCGACGGTTCCGGCTGGTACCGGTCGTTCCCGCGAGATCAGGTGAAGGTGGAAGTGAAAGATCGATTGGCTGCGCATCGGGCGTTGCTGGACAAGTTGACGCAAGCCGATATTCACAATCTGTTTGCGTATCTGCAGGGCTTGAAATGACGGAAACGCGAAACCCAAGCGAAGGTTGTAGTGCGGCGGGGTTGACGCCGGGCGGAGCAATCCCCGCCCCTACGAGGACCACCACGCATAGTGCGCGGCTGAGAGGGAATGGAATGCCTCGCTATCTAGGTGGACTGATTAAGATTGGCCTGCTGGTTGGCGCTTTCGTTCTTGGTCCCGGCTTATTGGCGGGGCAGGAGCTTGATCCCGCAGCTTTGCTGCGGCCACCGACGGATACTTGGCCTACCTACAACGGAGATTATTCGGGGCGGCGGTTTAGCACGCTCGATCAGATCAACGCCGGGAATATTGGGTCGCTCACGTTGGCGTGGATGTATCAGACGCACGGGGCGGCCATCAAATCGACGCCTTTGCTGGTGAACGACATTTTGTACTTTACCGTGCCGGACAATGTCTGGGCCATTGATGCGAAGTTCGGGCGGCAGATATGGCATTACGAGCGTAAATCCGAGGGCGGCCATATCGGACATCGCGGCGTGGCGATGTACAAGAACTGGCTGTACTTCACGACGCCGGACGCGCATTTGATTTGCTTGGATGCCAAGAATGGCAAGGTTCACTGGGACATCGAGCTTGCGGACGCGAAGCTTGGCTATTTCGCAACGATGGCGCCGCTGGTCATACGCAACCACATCATCGCGGGAGTGTCCGGGGATTCCACCGACATTCGTGGAGTTTTGACTTCGGTTGAACCTGAAACGGGAAGCGTGCAATGGCGCTGGTACACCGAGCCCGATCCAGGTCAGCCTGGTTCGGAAACCTGGCCGAAAGACGGCGACGCGTTGCTGCACGGCGGTGGCATGACATGGATGACGGGGACGTACGACCCCGCATTGAATTTGCTTTACTGGGGAACGGGCAATCCGAATCCGGTGCTCGTCGGCGATAGCCGGCCGGGGGACAATCTTTATACCTGTTCGATCGTCGCTCTCAATCCGGACACGGGAAAACTTGCGTGGGCTTTTCAGCCGTCGCCGCACGACCTGCACGATTGGGATGCGGTGCAGACTCCGATCCTGTTCGACGCGGAGTTCAAGGGCAAACAGCGCAAACTTCTGGCGCAAGCCAGCCGCAACGGATTTTTCTTTCTGCTGGATCGCACGAACGGCGAGCACCTGGTGACGTCAGAGTTTATCGACCAAACCTGGGCTTCGGGCGTGGATCCCCGCGGGCGGCCGATAGCGAAACCCACAGCGAATCCAAGTTCGGACGGTGCGTTGGTGGAACCCGGCTCGGACGGAGCCACCAACTGGATGGCGCCAAGTTTTGATCCGCAGACCGATTTGTTTTACGTGATGGCGCGCAGAATCTTTTCCATCTTTTACAAGATCGCAGAAGGGAAGACCGAAGGCTGGGGAGGCCGGGATCGCAACCTATGGGCGAACACCACGTTACGCGCGCTGGACTACAAGACCGGCAAAGTGGTGTGGAACCATGAACTCGGCGAAGGCGAAGGTGTCGCGGGAATTTTGACGACGGCAGGGCATCTACTGTTCAGCGCCGATACCTCTGGCAACATTCTCGCGCTCGATCCAGCCACCGGGAAAACCCTGTGGCACTTGAACGCCGGGGGCGAAGTTGTGGCGTCGCCTATGACCTACCAGATCGACGGCCGGCAGTATTTGATCATTCCGGTGCAGGACGTCCTGTGCGCGTTTGCGCTGCCCGGAAAATCCTAGAGCGCGGCCGAATCGCTAAGGTTGCTGGTCGGTGTCAGGCAGGGCTAGAAAAATCAGGATGATGCCGACTACCGTGAACATGCGGACGGCTTCTTCCCGGCCGTTCCACGATTTGGATTGCCACATCAGGAACCACTCCGAGCCTACGGTTAAGAACGCCACCAACCACATCAAGAGGCTTAATGTCAGTGCAGCGATGGACATGCGCTTCGCTTGATTAAATGTAGCGGCGGTTGTTGTTGCCGCGCGGGCTAAGCGAATGGCTCCCCACCCGGAGAGAATCATGGTGATCGATTCCCAGAGGATGATGCAGAGGTAGAAGATCGTGTGGATCGTTGGAGAATTCATCGCTCGCCACGTGCCGTGATTGTTGGGGAAAGTGGAGTCCATCATCAGGACGTGGCGGATGAATTGGTAGTTGGAGTCGTAGTCGGTGAGATTGTTGAAGGTGACGAGGCAGTAGAAGAGGGCTACGGCGAAAACGAGCGCAATTTTTGCTACCCGCAGGGTCATGGCTTTTCTCGCGCGGTGAAGGTTTGGAAGTAGGCGATCAGCGCGCGGAGGGTGACGTCGTCGTATTCGGGGAAACTGGGCATTCGCGCGTTGGGATTTTTCTCCCTGGGGTTGTGGATGTAGGCGGCGAAATAATTAGGTTGCGCGGTGGCCCATGCGGACAGAACTAGCCACGGGTGGCCGGCTTTTAGTCCGCCCTCGGCACCCATGTTGTGGCAGCGGAAGCAATTTTGTTGCGCGAGGCGGTAGCCGGCTTGGACCTGCTGGTCGCGGGCTTGCGCGCCGCGCGGGGCGATGGCGCCGAACACGACGGATTCAACTCGGAATTCCAGGCGCACCACGCCCCAGGGGTTTTGCGGCTCTTCGTTGTGGGCGAGAATTTTGAAGCTAGACTGAAAGTCGGGATGAGAGATCAGAAACGGCCCCATGTCGAGGTTGTGGCCTTCGGCGTCTTTGGGCCAGCCGGACGGTGGTTGGCCGTTTATTTTCAAGACGAGTACGGGATGATGCGCTGGGAGGTACGGACGGGGGTAGTTCGCGCGGTATTGGTCGTCGCACGTGGCGATGATCAGGTCGGAGTTGGGCGTGGCGGCGAGTTGGCGTGCTAATTCTTCCAGCGATACACCGCTGATTTGCGTTGGTCCGGTGAAATTAGAATCGTTGGTCACCGTATAAGTTACTTGCGGCAGGGCGAGAAGATCTTCGCGCGTGATGTAGCGGACGGTGTTCGGCGGAAGATTTGCCAGGTCGCCGCCCAATTCGAGGTCCAGAGGGGATGTCCTGGTGGTACGCAGCTTGGCGTGGACCGTCGTCACGGTTTGGGCGTGCGCTTGACTGGCGATGAAAATGGCGAGGAGGGAAAGAAGGCGCCCGCTTCGGAAAGCGGCCGCTACAACCGCGCTCTTGCACGCGCGGGGCGTGGATTGATTTTGCATGGCACATGCTAGCTCAGGTCCAAATTGGTTCAACAGAAAAAACACAGCGCGCCTGCCGGCATGCGCGGCTATGTTAGAGTGGCGCGACATTTTTGCGGACGCGGAAAAACTCATGCCCGCAGGAATAGAAGCGCGTCTTCAGGAACTCGGGATTGCTTTACCCGCGCTGCCGTCGTCGGCCGGCAATTTTATTCCGGCAAAGACCGTCGGGCACATGGTTTATCTGTCGGGAGTGATTTCGACGGGAGCCGAAGGGGTCATTGCGGGAACCGTGGGCGCGGGGCGGACCATTGAGGAAGGTTACGCGGCGGCGCGGGCCTGCGCTTTGACACATTTGGCGGTGCTGAAGCGGCACCTGGGCTCGCTGGATGCTGTGAAAGGCGTGGTAGGCGTCAACGGATATGTGAACGCCGTGGCGGGATTTACGGAGTCACCTGCGGTGATCAATGGCGCGTCGGATTTTCTCGTGCAGGTTTTTGGCGACGCGGGACGCCACGTGCGCGCGGCGATTGGAGTCTCCGCATTGCCACGAAACGCCCTGGTAGAAACGCAGATGACCGTGGAGATTTAGGAGCACTCGGATGGCTGAGCACGTTTTGTCCGCGGAGCCCACGCACTCGAGGTGGAATCGTGCATTGCGGCCGCGGCTGGCCATCGCGCCGGGCGATACCGTGCACCTGGAGTGCGTCGATTCGAGCGGCGCGCAGGTGCGGCCCGGAATGAGCGTCGCGGAATATCTCGGCATCGATCGCGGGCGGATCCACGCGCTTACCGGCCCGATCTTTGTCGAAGGCGCGGAGCCCGGC
>Ga0182024_10018896_pt1 | contig 12774 bp, 15 predicted proteins | sample P32metaG_FD_120480 | JGI IMG/M metagenome (GOLD analysis project Ga0182024, IMG submission 120480) | Permafrost microbial communities from Stordalen Mire, Sweden - P3-2 metaG (Illumina Assembly) | ecosystem: Environmental > Terrestrial > Soil > Wetlands > Permafrost | place: Sweden: Stordalen... | reverse complement strand
GGGCCGAGCAGATCGCTACTCCTTTCTCGTGAGGCTCTTTCATCCTCAACTCCATGCCGGTTTATCCCGGCGCACCACCACATTTTTTTCCCGCCACGGCTTGAGGTCGTGGTGGAGGAGCAGAACCCGGATGGTTTCTCTTCCCACTCGCGGAATCAGGCGCCGCTTCACGGCTTCCTCGGCCACCAGCCGCACGGTCCACCGGGCGCAACCCTCCGGCGGGTCGCTGCAGACCATGGCGATAATGCGCTGTTTCTGGCTGTCTTCCAGTAAAGTAGCCGCTCCGGGCCGTTCCTTCTCATAGAGCGCGCGTTCGAGGCCTCCTTGCTCATAGCGGTGCGCCACCCTCCGAATGGCCTGCGCCGTCAGGGGGACAACGCCGGCAATACGAGGCGCGCTCACCCCTTTGGCGATTTGCAACAACGCCATCGCCCGCAGGACGACGCGAACTTGCTGAACACCGCCGCTCAGCAGCTTCTTCAGTTCCTTCTGGTCTTTCTTTGTGACGTCGATACGCAGGGCGGCACGAGCCATACCCTGAGTATGCAGCAAAACATTTCCGAATGGAATTGTTTTATTAGAACTTTTTCAGGCGGTCAAGATACAAGTTGGATTGAGTACTGGGACGATTCGATCTGTAGCCCCAGGCGTAAGCGCGGTGACTGTTGTTAGCTGAACTAAGCTAGGGGCACTTCTGGGCGACGCGGTTCACCGCCGTCACGTTTATGCCGTCCACCCCGCCGGCGCCGATCAGGAGCCCGCTCACCGCGACGCGCGAACCGGCGAGCGAATCCAGCCTGGTCACGACGAACTTGAGCTGCATTGTACGGCTGCCGAGGGGCCTCGTCGCATCTTCCCCGCCCGTCGTAGCGCGTTCCGCCCGCTCGGGGGTTGTCGCGCTCGTGACCACCCAGTCCGCTCCGCTGCGGGCCAGACAGCCGACCACGCGAGCGAGTGCGTTGGCCGGAAGCTCTGCGCTTCCGTCCTTAGGGATAATCTGCACGTCGGCAATGGTATTGCGCCCAAGCTCGGTGGTTCCCGCGGGAAAGCCGTTGGATTTCAGGATGAGCGCGACGATATCGTTGTAGGTGGGCTCGCTGAGGGAACCGGGGGCGCCGTTCGGCATGTAAGTGCTGACGAACTCGAGCAGATCGCCCGCGGTTTTTTGCGCGAAGCTCTTCCAGAATGGCTCGCCCGCAAGCGGCGCCTTGCCTTCCGCCGCGAGCGCATGACAGCCCGCGCAACTTTGGCCGAAGGCCGTTAGGCCACGGGCGGCTTGAGCCTCCGTGTACACCCCGTCCCAGACGGTCCGGCGCGGGGGGCTGGTCTGAGCGGTTACGAGACTGGCCGTGGCCAGATAAAGAAGAAAATAGAGAAGAAAATAAAGAAAAGGGTACAGCCCGCCGCCCCCTGACCGCCGCTTGGGTCGAACAGACATGCTCTGCATCTCGTGATCGTGTCAGCTAACCCGGCGCCATGTCAAGCCGCTGGGGTGGTGATTCAGAGATGGGACGGCACGCGCTTCCCGTTTCCGACGCCCGGACCCACTGCTTCAGCTGCGTTGCGTTTCCGACGCCGGTACACGCGGCTTCCCAGCTGGTTGAGAGGGATGTTCCCGGCACTACGAAGAGTTCTCGTCGAGCCATCCGGTTACCAGTGTGCGGTAATCCAGAAAATTCAGATCCTGCACCGCGAGATTTGCGGCGCGTGCCGCGACCGGCAGTTCCAGCCGGAACTCAGCGTATCGCTCCGCCATTCTGATTGCACCGGGGATACTCCTGCCCGACAGGTTAGTACGCAACCAATTCCGCACAGCCGCGATCGCCTCGCCCACATCATTGTGATGAGCGCGAATATCCTGGCCTGCAATGTCCGAGCAAAAATCTGATATCGGAACGGCTCCCGGTCGAGTATGAGACACGACTTTCGAGCATGCCTCGCGCCACCATACCTCTTGGCTCCGAGAAAGATCCCGAGTTCGAGGGGCATGTTGAACCGTGGCAGCCGATAGCGTTTGTCGAGACTTGTACGAGACAAATCGTGAATGCCGAACCCGCACTCGCCAATGATTTCGTAGATCTTGTCAAGCCTCACCTGGCTCCCGTCGTCCTGTTCGCGTGCGCTGCGCGCAAGAAATCCACAGTCCTGGACTGCGAACACAAGAGCGTCGAAGACCTTCTTGTATCGGAAATCAAACGGAACGTTTATGAAGACAGCGCCCGGCGAAACCGGCATGGGGCTCAGGACCCGGAAGGGTCCTACTTCGCTTTCTTCGCTGCGGCTTTAGTCACTGCCCTCTTCTTCAAGCCCGAGCCGTTCTTTCCCTTGGCTTTCGATGGCCCCACGCCGAAGTGACCCAGATAACGCTCAATGATCGCCGCGCTGACAGGCCGTCGAGCAGCACTCCCTGCTCTCGCCTTCTTGACAGCTCTGAAAGCCATCCGGGCCTCAAGCCGTGTGATTGAACCTGTCGTTTCCGCGCCGACTATAGCTCTCTGTGTCATTTGGCCGTCTCTTCGGATCCGGCGATTCCAGACCGCCGCGACCCCGACATGCTCAACTTAGCACGCGCGCTCACTCCCGGCCTTAAGCAATCAACTCCTTGATGGAGACGTCACCTAAGGTCAGACCCTCGCGGACCCATTCGTCGAGCGATTTTCCCTTTGCCTGAGCCTCGGCGAGAACTTCTCGTTCCACATCCCGCGGGAGGTTCAGGGTAACGGTCATAAGAGCCTTCAGTACTCAGGATAACTCCAGAGATACAGCCATAACAAACGACTGCTCTGTAGTGCGGCCATTCGTGGCTGCAGCCGTCTTTCAGGCGGCTCCTTCACCGCGGCATCAGCGCCACGCGATCTATATTCACCCCATGCGCCGTGTCGATCGCCGCCGCCACAACCGCGAAATCGAGCCCCGCCGCACCCTTCACAAACAGCACCCGATCTCCCCGCCGCTCAAACACCGCGATCAAACGACCCCGCAGCGACGACCGGGCAACAGCTTCCGAATTCAGCAGGAACGATCCGTCGCCCGCGATTTCGAGCACGACCGGATTCTCCCGCTCCGCCCTGGGCCGATCCGTGGAACTCCGCGGGACAGCCACATCCAGCCCGGCCGACCGCACCGGCGCGATGGCCATGAAGATGATCAGCAGCACCAGCAGCACATCGATCATCGGCGTCATATTGATCGCCGCCTGAATTCGAACACTGCCCGCGTTCATCGCCATGCAGGTTCAGACACCCGTGAGGCGGAGGATGTTCCCGAGCTTGAGTTGGTGGAGTAGGCGGTTTCGCCTGCGTTCTTACCGTTAGCCGATACGATCCGCCCGCAAGCTCGAACATGACCTCCCTCCCAATCCGCTCCGGGAATTCCGCGTCTTTCCGAGGCCAGTAGCATCCCCACTTGAAAATGCTTAATCACGGGACACGCGGCGGCAGCGCGTTCAGTCGATCGCGTGACGCCGCATCGCTCATCGAGAACCGATTAGTACCGGGATGTCGACATTTCACCGCCGGTCACGTCATATCGCCGTATAGCGCGCAAACCGGAAGTTGGCCGTCCGGTCCGCAGCCACAACGCCCGGTTTGACCATCTTGGAATTAGCGGTGGGCGCATCCGGGCCAACAACAGGGGCGTCGTTTGCCATCCTTAAGGCTTGAACAGCCCCACTCGATCCGGCGGCTCCTGGTTTCTGCTTTTTTAGCTGACTCAATCCAACAGATCCACTCGTTGCGTGCGAGCGGCGTAATATCCTCCCATGCTGCTAACGCTTGCGGGTTCGATGTAAGTGCTTTTTTTAAATCTGCGGGCACTTCGTGTACCACACCGGTGGAAATCTTTTTTGGAGGCATAGATCTTTTTGGGGACATAGATTTTTGTGGGGGCATAGATAAGCTTTCCTTTCGCAAGCTCCAGCGGCACGAGAATCTCTTGCTGAGCAAAGGATGTGCGTCGTTCGGCCATTTAGCGAGTCCTGACGCTCAGATTAACTCGACGCCTGACTATCCATTGCGGTCGTGTGAACGTGCAAACCGGTCTGATCCCACGTCCCGGATTCGCGGCGCGATCCCGACTTCCGGGGACTTATCTCCACACAACCCATTTTGTGTAGAAAAACCGCGCCAGAACTACGGCGCCTGATCTTCGCTGCCAGACTCACGGTCTTTAGGTTGGGGAGTGGTCCCGGCCTCGTGGGCAGCGCCGACTTTTATACCGTATTTGCTAACGCGCAATGCGTTCATCGCTGACTCTCGCCCTATCCGTTCTAGTGCCGCGCGCGCTCTTTCGGCAATGATGCCCTGATTGTCGGCCTGCCCCCGAAACTGCAGGCACATGTTAATGATGCCGTGAAGAACATCCCCGCGGTGCCCCTTGAAGATCCGCCAGTACTCGTCTACCGAGACAGCAGCGAGGATCGCGAGGTCGTCCGGATGCCAGCCCTGCGTGTTTTCGCCGCGAACGAGTTGCATGAACTTATCACCAGGTATCTCGATCCGGCCGATATCCGGGCCTGTGTCTGCGAAGTCTTCCCGAAATGGCGCTAGGCATCGACCGCTACCAAGCTAGCGATGCGCGCCGACCGCTGCCTCAACATCGGCCGCGAAGTGCCCGTCGATCGTCGCTGTCGAATCAGCCGGCAGCATAGCAATGCACTCGGAGATCTTCCGGCGCGGCGGCTCCGCCGCCCTCAATACCGCGATGGGCTGGTGCTCATGTTCCACGATCACTTCCAGTCCCTGGCGCACTTTCTCGAGCGCAGCCTCAAAGTTGGCCGCAACTTCCGCCTCCGACATGTGAACCTGCAACATACTTTCGATCTTACGTCTTTCAGCACTACTTTCGCTTCCAGTCGACCAATTCCCCAATCCATGGAATTCCCGTTCACCGATTCAAAAAAATTCTAACCCCAACAAAACAACCCAACGCCCCAGCCCTCTGCACGCCCAATTCCCTCATGCATAATGTTGCCAAGCTGAGAACTCAACGTCAGATCGAAGCCTCCGGGATCAACGGACCCTTGCGTCGCCGAGCAAGACGCCGTTTCGTCTGCTGCGCCGTAATGGGCTGGACATGTGCCGGCGCAGGAGTATGAATGTGTCATACTATTCTTTTAACGATCCTGCGAGGACGTAGACCGTGCCATCACCGGAAAAGCGAACTTTCAGTCTGCCCACCGAGCAGGCTGGTTACATCGACACCCTTGTTGCATCCGGCAGCTATGCTTCCGGCAGCGAAGTTGTGCGAGCCGGATTGCGGGCATTGCAGGAGCGTGACGCGGCAGTCGAGAAGTGGCTGCAGAAGGAAGTTGTTAGTGTCTGCAATGCCATGCAGTCGGATCCCGGCCGCGCCATTCCCGGAGCGCAGGTGTTTGCCACCATTCGTGCCCGCCATGCCGATCGGCTGAAGAAGCGGCGTGAGCCACAGGATTGAATTCAGCCCTGAGGCGCTCGGCGATTTGATCGACCTCTACGATTACATCTCCCTGCGCGACGGCGCTGAACGCGCGATTGGCTACATCGACCGCATCGAGGATTGTTGCCGCAATCTTTCACTGTTTCCGGAGCGCGGCATCAGGCGCGACGACCTGCACCGCGGGCTTCGGATTCTCGGCTTCGAGCGCCGCGCGGTGATTGCGTTCCAGATCACCGCAGGTACCGTAACGATCCTCCGCATCCTCTACGGCGGTCGTGATCTTGAGACCGTCTTTCCCTAATTGGACCAATTCCCAACCCCGCCAAATTCACAGCCCGCGAAAATTTATAAACCCAACAAAATAAACCAACTTCCCAGCACTTCTACACGCCAAGCCCCAATTCCCTCATGCATAATGTTGCCAGGATGAGAACCCAACGTCAGATCGAAGCCTCCCGGATCAACGGCGCCAAATCCCGAGGACCCGTCACCGACGCCGGAAAACAGAAATCCTCCCGCAACAGCCGCCGCCACTGCCTGTACGCCAAAAACATCGAGGACGACATCCAGGTTTCCTCGCCTGTTTCAGATCCGCAATCCCCCGCCCCGCTCTCCGCCGCTTCCGAACTCGACCTGTTGGAGCAAGCCGCCCTCAACGCCTACCGGGATCGCATGCGCATCATTTACCTCGAAACTCGCATCATGAACGAGGAAATCGCCCGCCAGCGCCTCATCCATCCCGCGGAATCCGAGATCACGCTCCACTCGCTCGCGTTCTGCCGTCTGGCCGACGAAACGGGAACCATCCACGCCCTCTACCGCTGCGAAGGGGTCGCGATGCGCCGCTGGGAACGCGCGCTGGAACGCATCAACCGCTGGCAACGGTGGCACAGGCTTAAGCCCGTCGTATATCCCGAAGTGATGCTTCGCGAGCCGGAAATCGAAAAAAATAAAATTTACGAAACGAACCTGACGCACCCCCTTTATGGGGGTCTCAGCCTGACGAACAAAGGAACCCCAGCCGCCAAAATCCCGATTCGAAAAAACGAACCCAAACAGGCCTATAATCTACGAGTAGCCAATCATGACAATGCGAGTCGGACCTGCCGCTTTCATCCTGATCGCATCCATCGCCCCCGCGGCCCTCGCGCAGGCCCCAACAACCAAGCAGCTCATGCTCGACCTCATCCACCCGTCCTCAAACGACATCCTTCTGATCGTCAATCGCGGAGGGCCTTCGGATGACAAGGAATGGGCCGCCATCCGCCGCAGTGCGCTTGCCCTCTCAGAGTCCGGCAACTCGCTCATCACACGCGTGGACTCCAACGAATGGCGGACCGCTGCCAAACTGCTGACCGACGCCGGATCGGAAGCGTACAAAGCCGCGCAATCGAAGGATGCGAAAGCTCTGGCCGCCGTCACCGCGCATATCGATGCTTCGTGCACCAACTGCCACAAGCAGTTTCGCCCCAACGTTTTCCCCCCATCTGCGTTCATCGGCGTTAATCGGCGGCTAAATATGTTTCTCACTGGAGGATCGAAATGAGCTACTCGCGACGCAATTTCCTGAAAGCGGCCGGATCTGGCATCGCTCTCACCGCGGTCGGCGGCGAATCCACCATCCTTGCCGGCGCCGCAGTTCTCGCTCTCCCCGCCCCCATGACCTCCGAGCGCGCCACGTTCATCGTCAACGGCCAACCTCATCTCGCCGAATATGAGGCCCGCACAACGCTTTGGGAAGTCATCTCCATGAAGCTCGGGATGACCGGGACGAACCGCAGCTGCAACCGCGCCAGTTGCGGAGCCTGCAGCGTCTTAGTCGACGGCACGCCAGTCTACTCCTGCCACACCCTCGCCACCGAAGCCGCCAATAAACACATCCTGACGATAGAAGGGGTACACGCGGCTTCCAGCCGCGTTTCTTCTCTCAACGATCTCCACCCCCTCCAACGCATAGGCCACCTCCGCGTAGCCGCCGACTGCGGATTCTGTACCGCCGGTTGGGTCGTAACCGCCAAGGCTCTCCTCGACAAAAACCCCAACCCCTCCGAGGACGATGTCAAAGCCGCCCTCGCCGGACACATCTGCCGTTGCTCCGCCTACCCCGGCATCATCCGCACCGTAATGGATTCCGCCGCCGTCCTTCGAGGCAGTAAAGCACCCATCGAGCCCTCCCCGGACTCCATCATCCAGATCAAACTCCCCATGGTGCGCGATTATTCCACCAACGGCGGACACGCTCCCGGCAACGATCTCGTTGAACGCGGTAAGACAATCCGAAAGTGGCAAGGCTATCCTCCCGAGAATCTCAACGTCATCGGCAAGCTGCTGCCGCCACTCAGTGAGGTTTCGATGCCCCGGTTTACCGGCAAAGCTCAGTATGCGAGCCGGGTCTGGTTTCCAGACATGCTTTACGCCCGGTTCCTCACCAGCCCCCATCCTCATGCTCGCATTAAGAATCTGGACGCCTCGGCCGCCGAGAAAATGCCGGGCGTGGCTTACATCCTCACCAATAAGAACTGGCCTAAGCCCGCCGGACGCACGATACCTGATAACGTCGGAAACGGATTCCGCACTGTGCCCGAAGCGCTTCCGCTGGAGCTGAATCTGCAAGGGGAAGTAGCCGCCATCGTTGTGGCTAAGACGGAAGACCTCGCGCAGGATGCCGCCGACGCGATCAAAGTAGAGTACGAGGTACTGCCCTTCGCCTCGACTCTCAAGGACGTGATGGCCCCCAATGCGCCCGACTTGCGGGCAGGCAAAGGAAATCTCCTCCGCCAGCAAAATTCTCCGAAAAACGAACCCACCGCCACTTGGGCCGACCACCGTGGCGACCTCGACAAAGGCTTCGCCGAAGCCGACATCATCAAAGAGTTCACCTATCGCTTTGCAGGAGCGGTCTCCGTCCCCATGCAGCCCAGCGGCAGCGTGGCCCGATGGAGCAAAGACAAGAACGGTGAAGACAGACTTACTTTCTGGGGCATGGGACAGGGGATCTATCCCGTCCGCGCAGCCCTCGCCGATGCGCTCGGTATCGATCCTTCGAAGATTCGCTTCATCAATAAATGGAACGGGTCCACCTTCGGCGCGGCGCGGTTGGCCGCCGAACGCTTCTACCCGGCGATCGCATACCTCGCCAAAGTAACCGGCAAGCCGGTCAAGATCATGCTGCCCAAGGATCAGGAGCTCGCCCAACTCCAGATCAAGCCCGAGACCATTACGAAATTCAAAGTAGGAGCGAAGAAAGACGGCCGCATCACTGCCATCAACCACGAAGTCTATGTAAGCGCCGGCGATCTTGAATTCGGCGGGCACGCTGCCAATCCGGGGAGCGCGACCAACCAAATGGAGCTGTACACGTCTCTGGTTCCCAATTGGCGCTCCATCTGGTGCGCTTACAAAACCAATGCTCCGCGGCCCGGCCCCTCCCGGAGCTACTACCAGCAGGAAACCAAGTGGTCCTGGGAGAGCATGATGGACGAAATGGCCGAAACGGTCGGCATCGACCCCGTCCAGTTCCGTCTCATGCATATCACGCGCCCCAAAGCGGGCGATCCGCGCTATCCCTACGATTCATTTCCATCGGTCGAGGTACTCCAGGAAGGCGCAAAGGCCTTTGGATGGGATAAGCGGAACCCAACGCCCGGTGGCTCGCCTGGTCGTTTCAAGCGTGGCTTCGGTATAGGGATGACGCAGCACCACGGCGGCCTGATGGGCTACCACGAAGGCGAGGCGGAATTTGCGGGCTTGGCAGCGGCCCGTGGCTCGGCGGTCTTCGGCACCGAACTGGAGTTGTCCGCCGACGGCTTCGTGACCATGAAAGTCGCGCTCCCCGACAGTGGATCGAACGCCGCCACTGCGCTCGCTCACATGGTTGCGGAAATGTTGGGATTCACTACCAGAGACAAGATCCGGCTTATCTGGGGTGACACCGACATCGCGCCTTCGAGCGACGAGTGGTTCGGAGGCCGAACCAGTACCCTGCAAGGGGCGGCTATGTGCAACGCCGCTGATAAGCTTCGGAAAGACTTACTCCAGCGCGCCGCAACCGCCCTGAAAGTGGATGCGGCAAGCCTCAGTATCCGCGACGGAATCATCTCCGATTCCCAGCTCCACACCAATGCCCACACGACCTTCGCGGCACTCGCAGTCTCTAACAGTGGCCCCATCCGCGTCACGGGCCGTGGCGTCGCCGGCGGGCCGCGTGGAGGCTCCAACAAAGGCGTCGGCGCCTGTTTCGCCGAAGTTGAAGTAGATACATGGACCGGCGATTGGCGCTTCATCAGAGCCGTCTATCCGCACGACACCGGAATCGTAATCAACCCGCTGGTAGCCGAAGCCGATATGGTGGGGTCGCTGGTCGAAAGCACTCAGATCGCGACCGACCCCATCCCCTGGGACCGCGAATTCCCCGGGACCCGGCATTACAGCGTCGGTTACCTGTCCTATCGCCTGCCGACCATCATGGACACGCCGAAACAAACGCAGCTTTTCATCGATAGCCTGGAGCCGCGCTGGTTCTATGGCATTAAAAGCTTCAGCGAAACCAGCATCGGCGCTGTCCCCGGCGCCCTCGCAAACGCCATCTACAACGCCTGCGGAGTGCGAATCCGGGAGCACCCAATCACGCGCGAAAAAATCATGGCTGGTTTGACTGAACAAAGCCTGAAAGCCAAAGGAGGCTTGGCGTGAAAAAGGTCTCCATCTACAAACCGACGACTGTCGACGAAGCGATCCAGATGCTCTCAGCGCATGGCTCGGAAGCCGGAGTCTACGCTGGCGGAACCGATCTCCTGATCCGCCTCAAGAACCGGCTCACGCAAGCCCCCAGCTATCTGGTCGATATTAAAAAGATCCAGAACCTGCGCTACATCAAAGAGGACGCCCAGGGCAACGTACTAATCGGCGCCACCACCAAACTCTCGGAACTGGCCGAATCCGACTTGTTGAAGAAACGCTACCCGATGCTGGTGGAAGCGGTCAACTTCATCTCATCCCCGGAACTGAGAAACGCCTCCACCATCGGCGGCGATCTCCTCCAGGAGGTCTGGTGCCAGTATCTGCGCGGCGGGTACTCCTGCTGGAGAAACGGCGGCTACATTTGCTACGGAGCGATTGGCGACAACAGTTACTACCACTCCGCCATGGGCGGGCGTCTCTGCTACGCCGTTTACCCCGGCGACGCCGCGACAGCATTAATCCCATTCGATGCCACGGTAAAACTAGCGACTCCAGCCGGAACCAAAGAACTCTCCATCGAGCAACTGGTCCCCGGCGACATGATGGTCGACGGACGAATCCAGTCCCACGTCGTGCGGTACAACGAAATCCTGACCGAGGTAGTGATCCCACCGCCCAAGCCCGGCTTGAAAGCATCCTTCGAAAAGCTTCGCCCGCGCGGAGTCTGGGATTTCGCCATGGCCTCCGCCGCCATCAGCCTCCAACTGAGAGGCAAGACGATCGACGACGCGCGAGTAGTATTCGGCGGCATCTCCGGCAAACCCCTCCGCGAAACGGCAGTGGAGGATTTCTTGAGAGGAAAACAGCTAACCACCGAGCTGGCAAGCGAATCGGTATCCGTAGCTCTCTCCAACGCCGCCCCGCTCAAATACAACGCAACGAAGATCGATATGGCAAAAGGCCTCCTGGTCTCCGGCCTGGTGAAACTCAATGCGGCCGGTTAGAGCAATCCTCTTCGAACCAGCCTGCCTCGGCGACGCCGAAGGACCCTACGAAGACGTGCAACCCGCCCTTACCCAACTGGAAACCATGGGCATCCAAATCCTGTACACCCCTCCATCCGCGCTTTTACCGAACCGTGACCGTCAGGGAGCGGCAACGAATGCCCCCACCCCCGACGAAACCCTCTACATAACCGACAACGCCGAAGGCCTCGCCAAAGCCACAACCGCAGGCATGATCCCAATCCTCCTAATGCACGACCCGGACCAAGCGATGCGCCTCACCGCGAACAATCCCGCCGGAGGAATCGTCTCTTTACTCGAACTCCCCGACTTCATCCGTTTCGTCGCTGCTGGTCAGGATTATCATTCAGAAAGGTGACAATGAACAAACACATCCTACTCGCACTATCATTGCTGGCCCTTCCAGCCTTTGCCCAGGACGCGCCCGCGAATCCGCTGTCCACATGGCTTCGCGGCGCCTTCACCAACAACCACAACAACATTCTTCGCTCCGCCGAGAAGATGCCCGAAGAGTTCTATGGTCTTCGCCCCGGCGCGCAGGAAGAAGTGCGGACCTTCGGCCAGCAAGTAGGCCACGTGGCGAACTACAACTATCTCTGGTGTTCGCAAGCGAAGGGAGAAAAGAACCCAAACGCCGGCAACAACCTGGAGAAGCTCACAACGAAAGCCGAGTTCATCAAGGCCGCGACCGACGCGTTTGCCTATTGTGACGCCGTCTACGCCGCGCTGACCGACGCCTCCGGCACTGAAATGGTCGACATCACACAGGAGAATGGGCGGCAAACTCGCAATCTCCGTATGGCCCTGTTGATTCTGAATTACGGCCATAACAACGAGATCTACGGCAGCATCGTTACTTCCATGCGGATTAAAAGCATCGTCCCGCCTGCATCTGAGCCGCGGCCGCAACAGAAGAAGTAGGCCCGATTTACTGATGTACGGAAATTGAAACGCCGCTCTGCGTTTGAACCCCGCCGATCGAAGCTACAACGGCAGCGCTCCCATTCGGAAGCCCGCTGGGGACCGTTACATTGAACTGATAAAGTCCCGCTTCCACAAGACCAGCGAAAACCACTGAAGCGTTGACTCCTCCGATCGAGATCTGCACCTGATTCGCCAACTCGGCGGCCGTCGTCACGAGTTGCACGGTGGGCGACACCGGATTCGTCGGGCCAAATCCGGTCCCATAGAGTACGATTTCTTCGCCCGGCGCAGCCGGCTGTGACGCGCTGACGAGCGTGTAGTTCCCGTGAACCGCGGCCACCGAAGTGCCACCTCCGATTGTGAAGAACGACGGCGCGAACTGCTGCTTTGTAGCCGTGAATGTAGTACTCGGCTGGGAAGATGCCGTCACCTGAACCGGAACGGCGCCCACCGTTGGATCGTCCGGAGCAAGCACGTTAATCTGCGTCGGGCTGACGTACGCGACATACGCGGCGACGCCATTGATGGTGACTGACACTCCCTTCAGCGACGTCGGCAGTTCCCCGTTCACGAAGTCGGAGTCCTGCCAGGTGTAAGTAGTCGAGGCAAGGTTTGTGCCGAAGATGGCTAACCATGTACCGGAGGCGAATCCGGGCTGAAAGCTGCCGCCGTTGACCGCGCCTGTGACGGCGGGTGCGGCCGAACTGACCATGATGTTGATGGAATCGTT
>Ga0182024_10018895_pt1 | contig 12774 bp, 18 predicted proteins | sample P32metaG_FD_120480 | JGI IMG/M metagenome (GOLD analysis project Ga0182024, IMG submission 120480) | Permafrost microbial communities from Stordalen Mire, Sweden - P3-2 metaG (Illumina Assembly) | ecosystem: Environmental > Terrestrial > Soil > Wetlands > Permafrost | place: Sweden: Stordalen... | reverse complement strand
GTCGGGTAGAGCGTGGCCGAGAACGTGCGGGACTTGAGAGGCAAGTCGGAGTCCTTTTCAGAGAGCGAAGGTGAAAGCGAGGTTGCCGGGGTGCGCGACGCGCGCGAGCTCGCCGTCGATACGACGGAGCCAGGCTGCGCCGGATTCTGCGGGGCGCCGCGGCGAGACGCCGGCCACCTCGAGCTGGCGCTGTGCGTACTCGCGGCCTTGCTCGGCGCCGCGAATCTTGGAGAGCGCGCGCGGGCTGAGAGAGACGCCGTTTGGGGCGACGATCAGCGATCGTACGGACGAGCGCCCGGCGAAGGTCGCGTTCGTCGCGCGGTAGATCTGTCCGAAGTGCTGCGGCTTCGTGACCTGGCCGGCCGCGTCGCGTCGTTCCATCGGGTCGGCGAACGAGACGACTCCTCGCAGCGTCGGCTTCTCCACGCGCAGAATGCGCAACGCGCGTGCGAGGAACCACGATTCGGAGTTGAACGGCTCCGAGTCGAGCAGCACGAACCGTCCGAGCTCGCAGCCGTCGCGGTGACCCAGGTACTTCGTGAGCACCTTATCGCTCATCGGGTGCGAGAACGTAGCGACGCCGACGAGGCGGCTTTCGCGGAAGAGGCCTACGTTCGCGCGCGCCGCGACGAACGCGGCCGAATAGTGGTGCTCGGTGACGAACGCGCGCGCCGCGGCGGTCACGATCGGCTGCACGTGATACGCGCTCGGGTCGATCCGATCGGTCGGCGGCACGAAGACCGCTCGGCGCCGGTTCCAGCGTTTGTCCAGGAGCGGCAGCTGCTCGATCATGCGGCGGCGAGTCGGCCGCGCCCGCCGAGCACGTATTCGCGATGCAAGTCGCCCGCGATCGCGAAGCGCTCCATCTCCGTGGCGACGGCGAGCGTCGTGAGGCTTCCGCCGCACGGGTCGTACACGACGTCGCCGGCGTCCGTCGCCAGGCCGATGCAGAACTGTGCGAGCGCACGTGGGAACCGAGCCGGGTGGATGGGGAGCCCGTTGTCGCGGCAGTACTGCGAGTAGCCGTCGTTCGAGACGGTGTTGCTGGCCGTGATGACGTTGTGCGGGATCGAGCCCCCGAGGTCGTTCTGGAACGAGCCCTCGGTCATCTCGTAGCCCGAGGGGCGTCGGCCGACGTTCGTGCCACCGCGCCGCAGCGCGCGCCGCATCGACTCGCTATACGGGCGCAGGACGTTGGCGTTGTTGCCCTTCGCGTCGTGCGGGTCGCCGGCGCTGAGCCAGTAGATCTGTTCCACGGCGGGCGTGACGCGCACGCGGCGCACCGTGACCCACTCCGCGGGTGCCGGGAGTTTGGCGGGATTGTGCCAGTACAGGCGCTGCAAAAGGCTGTAGCCGAGCTCCTTGACGAGTCGCAGCAGCACGCTCTCCTGGTAGAGCGATTGCGCGGGCTGCCCGGGGATCCACGCATCGCCTAGGTTCAGCATCACCGAGCCCGAGTGCGTGAGCAGCGAGCGCCACGCGGCAGCGCGGGCGACGAGCCAGTCCTCGTAGTCGCGGCCGCGCTTGCCGCCGTAGTCTTTTGCGGTCGCGAGGTCGTACGGCGGCGACACGAGCACGAGGTCGATCGAGCGCGGCTCGAGGAGGCCTTCGACGGCCTCGGCTTCGCCCCACAGCGCCATCCCGCGTTCGGTCTCGAAGACGGTGACGACGACGCCGGGCGCGGCCGGCGTGAGGCCGTTCTTGGCCTTGGGCGTCAGCCTCCAGCGGCCGTCGCTGCCGCTCTCGGTGAGGCCGCGCAGGCGGGTCTTCTGCTGCGCCCAGCGCACGGTGCGGTCCCACGCGTTGACGCGCTTCTTCCCGCCCACGACGACCATGCGACGGCGGTCGGTGGGATCGACGCCGACGCGTTCGGCGAGCGCGTCCGCGACGTCGCGGCAGCGGGTCGGGCCGGCTTCCTCGAGGATCGCCAGGAGCGGCAGCGCGAGTTGGTCCTGCGAGGGCGTCACGCTGCTTCGCCCAGCGGCGCCGCGGTATGATCCAACGGTGCCGGGCCGTCGTACGGCTCGATCGGGCTCACGAAGTCCGCGTCGAAGTCGATGCTCAGGTACGTGCCGTTCACGCGGATCTCGAACGACGTCGGCACGCCGGCGAGCACGGCCGGGCACGCGAGCGCGGCGTCCCAGTGGCACGTGCAGATCGGCACCTCGAACGGCGTGAGCTTCAGCGTCGCGCCGCGCACGAGCGTCGTGCTGCTCTTGTGTCCGCGCGCCTCCAGCGCCGCTTTGAGGATGCCGCGTTTGTACGAGAGGATGCCCTGCAGATAGTTGATCGTGTCCGTGAGGAAGCGGACCTCGATCGCGGTGTCGGCGAGCGCCGCCACCCGGTGCTGCTCCTCGTCGAAGTGCTCGGTGCGCGTGGTGCTCATCGCGCGGTTTCCGACCGTCCGCCGGCCAGCAGGACGAAGCGCTGCGTCTCACCGGAGCGCGGTGCCGGTGGCGTGCCCTGTGCTCCACCGGGAACGACGTAGATCGCGCTCGCGCGCCGCGCCGGGCGGGACAGGACCTTCGCGACGACGATGAGCCCGATGACGGCCGCGGCGAGCGCTACGGCGTCCTGGTCGTACAGCGTTGCGCCGGAAGTGGCGACGCCGGCGAGCGTCGCGGGCAGGGTCGCGGTCAGGCCGCGATCGAGGTCGGTGGCCGTGACGAACATGACCGCCGCGAATGTCGCGACGACCAGAAAGAGCGAGATGTAATGCACCGTTGGACCTCCGGGAGACTGAGGTGAACGGAACCAACATGCGTCGGGGATGACGCGGTCGGTCGCGCGCCGGCGCGTGCGCCGGCGTCTCCGCGCGACCTGGGCGCGGCGCCCTGACGCCGAGAAGTGCGAGAGTGCTTGGGCTTTACTCGCGGTGTTCGGCGGCGTTCAGGAGGTGGATATCCGACAGCTGGCGCTGCTTTCCGGTGGCGAGGTCGCGAACGATCGCGAGGTGGCCGAACCGTGCCATGAAGCGCGATTCGCGGCCGCGCGCGGCGGTGATCTCGCGTGGCTTCCAGCCGAGCACGAGGACCTTACCGTATGCCGTGTGCAGCACTTCGCCGGTGGCGACGGTGCCGACGGGAATCGACCGACCGGCGTGGACTTCGTAGCGGAACCGGTTGCCGGGGCCGTACTGTCTGAACAACGCGAACCTCCCAAGAGAGCGTGAAAAATGAGCGTCCGAGGCGACCGCGTGGTCTGGACGTCCTGAGACGGCCCTGTAAAGGCCGTTTAGCTGGGTAGCTTCCGCGCGCGAACCGGTGGGTTCAGCCGACGCAGCTGGTCGGTGAACACGGCCTCGGTGCAGACCGCATCGCGGCGAGCCTGATTCGTACCGTGCTGCGCGATCACGCGGCGCATGCGCTCGACGATCGGCGTCAGCTTATCGCCCGTGGGCTCGGCATCGTAACACGCTCCGCGGATCGAGTACCCGCAGAAGCACCGCGCGCGCTCGGTGTAGCCGTGCTTGCCGAAGATCTGCGAGTGCTTGAAGTCGATCGTAACGAAGTCGGGCTGATCGTGTCGGCACGGTCCGCGTTTTCGTTTCGTGCTCGGCATCGGCTACGCGGCCTTCGGCGGCCTGACGCGCTTGGGCTTGGCCGGAACGGCGCGCGCCGAGCTCGCCGTGCGCTTGAGGTCGAAGTAACGCGCGTGCTCTGCGATCTCGCAGTCCTTGAACAGCCGCCACAAGAGGTCGATCGCGAGCGTCGCGACCATCTTGTTCACCATCAGGTCCTGTTTGGTCAGCGCTTCGATCGCGCTGCACGACGGCGTGGTGTCGTCGCCGACGTCGCTCATCAGTTGCGGGTGAAGCTCCGTTGCGCATGGCAGCGAATGCGCGAGCAGCCGCTTCTTACCGCGCGGCGTGCCGAGCACGACCTGGCCGGTCGTCGCGTCGTTGCCGCAGTCGATCCAGATCTTCCAGGGCGCGAGACGGTCCTCGAAGGCGAAGCGGTGGAGCTGCGCGCGCGCCTTACCCGTGTCGACGCACGAAATGACGAGGTCCCAGCCGCGGCGCGCGTACGTGGCTGCGAACCGCTGGGGAACGGCCTTCCACGCGAACGCGCACGCCATATTCACACGCTGCGCGAGCACCTCGGCCTTGAAGCGGCCGACATCGCTTGCGTGGTACCGCTGGCGCACGATGTTCGCTTCGGACACGGTGTCCGGGTCGAACAGCGTCACGTCGAGTCCGCCGTAGCCCAGCGCGACGAGCGCGTGGTGCAGGTTGACGAGCGACGAAGCGATCTCGCTACCCGTGCCGCCGACGCCGACGACGGCGACCGAAAGCGGCTGGCCGGTGAGGTAGCCTTGCGTTAGTCGCCACATATCACGCTCTTGATCGTCGTGCCGCGGGCCGGCTTGAGCCAGGCCGGGTCGAAGTGCCCGAGCTTCACCGCATCGGCGAGCAGCTCGGCGTAGGTGCCCCGGTGCGCCCAGCGCTTTCCGGTGGTGAGGTGGGTGAACGACGACCGGAAGAAGCTGCGCGTCCACTCCGCGGTCGCGCTCGGGTCGATCTTGGCCGGGATCTTCATCGAGCCCAGGCAGATTGCTCCGTCCTCGTACGTGTTCCAGTACGGCGCTTCGCAGAGCGGCGTCGTGAGGTCCGGGCGCGCGCCGTGCTGGAGCGCGAAGACCCGTAGGCTGCGCTTCGTTGCGATGAACACGAGCGGCGGTTGCGGGATGACCTTGCCGTCGAACGCGCGCAGCGCGCTATCGCGATCGGCGTCGAAGTACATCGTCTGCTTGTCGGCCGGCTCGTACCAGGCCACCGCGTCACGCGCGTGTGCGATGACGTTCGGCGGGACGTACGAGAGCGGCGCGTTGTCGAGCAACTCGAGGAGCTCGTTGACGAGCGAGCCCGACGCGAAGCGCCCATCGGCGAGCCGCAGCGCGCCCGCGGCGTCGGAGCGCACGTCGTACCGCATTGCCAGGCTGTTCGTGTCACCGGCGCGGTAGAGCAGGATCGCCGAGTCCAGCGTGTAGACGGTCGGGGCGTCTTCGGAGAGCGAGGCGTTCACGCGTCGTGTCCTTTGTGCTCGTAGCAGGCTTGCTCGTAGGTGGCGATGGTGTCGATGATCGCGATCACCGCGTCGGTCGCGGCCGAAACGGCGTCCAGGGTGCGTTTGAGCCGCTTGCACGACTGCGCGCTCGGGTCGAGCAGCACGCACAGGTTGGGCGAGAAGCCGTTGTCCTGCGAGGCGTACTCCCACGAGTCGTTCAGGAGCTCGGTGACGAGCCCGTTACCGTTGGTCTCGATGATGAGGCCCGGCGTCGGCGAGATGGAGCCGAAACCGCGCAGTACGGCCGCTTCGTTGTCGGTCTGCGCCGCACGGAGCTGCCGGTTGATCTTCTCCAGCTTCGCGATCTCCGTCAGCAGCGCGGCGGTCGCGGAACGAAGTGGCTTCGGCGCGCCGGCGAGGCGGGCCATGATGCGCTCGTGCGAGAGCAGGTTGCGCGTGCGTGTCGCGCGCGCGTGGTGGGCGCCCAACTCCCGTTTCACGTAGCCGGGCGTACGAATCTCATTCTCGCGAATGTAGCGCCGCAGCTCGAGCCCGGTCGGTTCGTGGCCGATCTCGGCTGCGATCTCGCCGCGCTTCTCCTCCCACCATTCGGAGGGCTCGCAGCTAAACAACAGCCACTCGGAAATGTCGTGCGACCAGCCCGGCGTGACCGCCTCGAACGTGAAGTGCGTCGCGCGGCGCAGCCGCTCGAACAGCGCGCCGCAGGCTTCGCGGTCAATCGCGCGCAGCGCCGCTTCGTACTCGACCGCATCGACATTCGTCCAGCCGTCTGCGACCTGAATGATCGCGCAGATCGGGTTCTGCTCGAGCACGGCGTCCTTGACGTCGAGGTCTTCGAGTTCGTCGAATCGGAGCCGGTCGAGCGGGGTGAGGTGCAGGCTGAACGGCACGCCGTCGTACTGCTGCGCGAGCGCTTTGAGCGCGCGCTCGATGACTGCCGTGACCGTGTCGCCCTCGCGAACGTCCACCGCGGGCAGGATGCCGTGCTCAAAGAGCGCGGCGTAGGTCCGCTCGCGAGCCTCGCCAAGCGGCGTCCCGACGAGGAGCGTCGCCGGGATGCCGCTGAGGTCGAGTTTGTGGTGCGCGTCCAGGAACGCGCTGCCGCTCGCGAGCGTCGGTGCTACGGGAGCAGCGGGACGAACGACGTCGGAAGCCGGTCGGTGCGGTCGAGGCGGACGCGCATCAGCGCGCCGGCGACTTGAATCGCGCTTTGTGCTTCCTTGGCGTCGAGCGTTGCGGCGCGTTCGCGCGCTGCCTGCTCTCGCAGCCATGCCGCGCTAGCCTTTCTTGCCGAGGCGCGTTTGCGCGGTGTAGATCTGCTCGCCATTTTCGAGCACCGGCCCTTCCACGACGGCGGTTACGAGCTCGGGATGCACGATGGCGTGCATGCGCACGACCTCCTCCACGCTCGCCTCCGGATTGAGGTCCGCGAGGTCGTGCGTCTTGCCGTGCTCGTCTTCGTAGCGCAGGACGCGCTTCGTCTCGGTGATCGTCACTTCGTGGAACCCCCGAACAGCGCGGTTTGCTCGAGTTGTTTGAGGGTGATCGTGACGTCTTGCGGGCCGTCGCCGACGACGACGGTTTTCGTCTCGGTTTCGTAACCGAGCTTCGCGACGGTGATGACGTAGCGGCCCTTCGCGACGGTCGCCTTCACGCCGTGTTTCACGGTCTGCGCGACGTCGGCGCCGTCCACGACGCGCAGCGTCGCATCCTTCGGCTCGACGCGCACGGTGAGCGAGGGCGTCTTCTTCTTGCTCGCGCTGCCGGCGTTGACCGACGTCGTCGTGCGGGCCTTCGCGGAGTCGGCGGCCTTTTTCGAGCGATCGGCGGTGTCGCGCGCGATCTGCTCGGCCGTCTTGATGGCGATGTGGCGCGCCGGAACGTAGTGAGCCAGCGCGTCGACGAGGCTCGCGTCGATCTCGGTCGGCGTGCCCTTGACCTGCAGCGGCAGGGCCGGGTCGCCTTCCTTGTCGGTCTTCGGCGGCTGGATCGTCACCAGCAGGTCGCCGCTCTCGAGCTTCGCGATCGCGAGCAGCAGCGTGCCTTTGGCCGGGATCGTCTCGGCGAGGCCGCGGATGATGCCGGTGACCGGGGCGGGCTCGACGTCGTAGTTGATCGGCTCGCTCGGCGCGGCGGCTTCGGGCTCCGCGGCGGCGCCCGGCGTTTCGTCGCCGGTCTCGTCGTCGTCCTCGGCGGTGTCGGGGGCCGTCTCGTCGGCCCGGGGTTGGTCGAGCGTTTCCATCGTGCTCCTTTGAGCGGGTGCGGGAGTGGGGGACACTCGCGAAGGTCAGCCGGCGGCGTGCCAGCCGACCTTGCAGACAGCGGGGTCTTGCATGCACGTCTCCGCGGCCGGGTCGATGATGAAGCCCGCGTCGCGCAGGCGCGCGAGGTCGCGGCGAAACGTGCGCAGCGAGACGCCCCAGCGCTCTTTGCAGTCCGACAGCCGCAGGATCGGCTTGCGCGTGAGGTACTCGGTCATCCACAGCAGGCGGACCAAGGTTCCGTTGACGTCACGCGCGTCGCGGTGCATGAGGGCGCGGGCGCGACCGACGGGTGATTGGCGCGGAAACGTGGGGCTCACGTAAGCCATGACGGGATCTCCTGGGCGGGTGGCTCGGGTGTGCGAATGCACCGATCAAGCGCAGCGGCGCGGGTGCCGACCGCCGCGCTGCCGGCGCGACCGCGCCGGCGTATTGCGCGCGGCGGTCGGCGTCACGCCGCTGCCAGGAATCGAGGACAGAACGAGAGGGGATGACTCCGTTGTGTCTGTTCCAGCGCGGCGAAAAGCCGCTCCTGCAATCTCAGGAGGGTGTCAGTATATTTTTGGGAGGGTTTTTCGGTACGGGGCGTTGGCGCTCGGCGCCGGGTACGCTAGGACCCCTCACTGAAGCAGCCGCGCGACGCGCAGATCACGTCGCCGTAGGCGCTCTGGCGCGTCGGTCCCGCGCAGTGCTGGCACACGACGTCGCCCTCGCTGGCGTTGACCCTCTCGAGCGAGAGGTCCCCGGCGATGAAGGCCGGGCGGGTCCACGGCGTGGCGCGGTCGCTCAGCCGGGACTCGGCGACCACGTAGCTCGCGCCGCCCTCGCGGACCTCGAAGAACCGTCCGAGCGCCGGGATGCCGGCGATACCGAGGGGCAGCGATTGGATCGTCGCGGGGGCGGCCATGCCGTCGTCACGGCGGACGAAGACCTGCGTGGTGAGGGCGTGCATCGGGACCTCCGGGAGCGCATCAGTGCGTAAGCACTCTCCCGGTGCGGCGGCGCGAGGACGCACGCCGCGGCGCCGCCGCGAAGCGGTCGGCGCGTTCCCGCGGCGGGTGGCAGCGGGCTGTCGCCGAGGAAGCTGCGGGTCCAGGGCTCAGCGCGGGCGGGCGTTCTCTTCGAGGTGGGTGCGTGCGAAGGCAGCGCAGGCGGGGCAGGCGGTACCGGGTGCCTCCGCGCCGCGCTTGTACTGCGAGCCGAACGGGTCTTCGGCGAGCAACCCGCACGCGTACCGGGTGCGGCCGTTGTCCTCGGGTGCGATAGTCGATCCCGAGGTGCCATACGCCCGAGATTTCGCGCCAATCCCACATCTCGACGGTGCGGACACCCAGGCTGACGATGACGCGCTTGACGCTTGCCATCTTGACGAGCGCGCAGCCGTCCGGGTCCGCCTGGCGCAGCAGGCTGGCGACGTCGCCGGTCGTGACCGGCCGTTCCGCGGCGATGATGAGCGCGCATGCGGCGCGCACCATGTGAACGACGCGCTCGTCGACGTCGGCGGGCGCGAGGGCTCCGGGTTCCATCTTCTTCTCCTTCGGCCGTCTACGGCGCGGTGTTGCGCGCGAGCTCGGCGCGGATCTCCATCAGAATGCGGCCCAGGCGGTTCTCGCCGATCCCGGTCGCGCGATCGACACCCCAGATGACGTCGCGCCAAACGACGAAATCTCTTGAGGAAAGGAACTAGAATGAGAGGCCGACTTGCCTTCGCACTCGCTGCTGTGCTCTATTCGCAGTCGTGCCCGCGGGGGCGACGACGTCTGTAACGATGGACGGCGTTTGGTGGCAAGGGCTCTCAAAACTGGAGAAGGCTGTCGCCGTACAGGCTCTGATAGACGGAATCAGACGGCGTCCACAGATTCTGTCTTACGCTTGACACCAATCTCTCGAAACGGCTAGACTGGAGGCGGCCGATCTTTGAATCGGCCCAGCAAAATCGGGGACGGCTTACGGAACCGATGCGCGACCGACAATTGAAAAAGGACACGATATGGATACCTACATGCTGTTGGCTGTGGATGCGCACGCCCAACACCAGCGACGCCATTGGCTATCGGCTGTTCAGGTCAAGATGGTTCTCGATGCGATCGACAACGGAGACGAGCATGTGCAGCTCGATTTGATCATTCGCGGCGCTTCAAAGTTTGATCGGTCGCGAATCCGCGTCGACCAAATCGTCGGCATCTTCGATAGTCAGGGTGATCGCTTCGATCGTCAGTTTTTCGTACAACATACGGGGGCACGCGTACGTGTGTTGATTGACCGAAGTCCATTCGATGGGACGATTGCATTTTTGTACAACGAAATCGCTTTGCGGTCCGACGCCGGCGATTATCGGCTGCTCGAACCGAAATTTATCGAGTCGCTAATTTACGAGCATACGCCCAAGGATACTGCGTCCAACGACGAAGTGGGGGTGCCCGGGTCGCGCGCAAAAAAAAGCCGGCTACCGTTGCCTTATGAAATGATCGTCGCAAACGATCGGACGATCGAAGTTGTCAACGAGATTGAGAACTTCATCGAAAGCGAGAAGGTCGATGAGAATGGTTCCACCGTCGTGATCGGCGTTGTCACGAAGGCCGACCAGCAAGTCTTGAGCGATACATTCGCGCTCATGCTTTGGGATCGCTATCGCAAAGAAGGCGCGGAGCGCCGCTTGGAAATTGCATGGCATTATGACAGCTTGGCAGCGGAATTGATTGCGAGCGACCATCGCATGAAGAGCCTGGCAAACGTTGCTCACGTAACGATGGGTGTGCCGATGGACGACGCGATCGCGCAGCGGAAAAACGATGGGGAAACAGCGCCACTCTATGTCGTCACTTCAGCCGCCGATGTTTCCAAAAATGGTGGGAAGGCGCCGACGAGCGCGGCGCTTCAGCGGCTAAACGGGCGGATAAGCCCGATGGGCGTCACGGTTCGTCTCTTCGATTGACTTGAGTCCCGGTGGTTATCCCGGGTCGCAAGAATGTGGTGACTTATGCCGGTTATTGCTTGTTAAAAGTGAGCGGACGTGAACAAGATGCGTGATCGCGCTGCCGGCGTTGTACAGTTGCGTGATGGCGGTTGCGAACATGCCGAGCAAAGCGAAGTGCGTGATTGCCCGTCGACGTTTCATTATTTGCGTTAGCGCACTTGTCGTGTCAGAATGATTCTGCCGTGCCCACGTATGAACGCGTATATTAAGCCTCCGGGGTCGTCTCGAGTCGGTACGATTTACCGTCAGGTTCGAACCGGCAACGCATATGGCGGGTCCCCGGAAAACTAAATTGATCTTCCGGAAGCGGCACTCGTGCGTACGGATTGTGAATCACGAGCAACTCGTAACCACCCTTTTGCCAATTCATCGGGTGCCGAGAGTACGAGACAACGGCACTGATCCGCGTCCCCGCGCCCGGTCGGAACAGCCGGCGCTCGCCGCGCAAATGCACAATCTCGTTGTTTATGAACGCGAGACTTTCGGCGCCGAAGCACGCATTGATCGCGTCGATTTCATCATTCCAATCCGAGAGCGTTCGATCAATTACCACGATGCCGGCCCCGCCTTCAGGCAATTGTGGAACGGCGGATGCGACCTTGTCGGCGAGCTGGTCCGCGTGCTCCTCGCCAAATAGATGAGCCGTGAACATCGACCCAAGAAACCCTGTCGGCCGCTTCTGCGTCTCAGCCATCGCAGCGATCGCCAGCCCATCACTCTCAAATCGCGCGGGTAGCACATCCTTTGCTTGAAAATGCGCCGTAATCTGGGCGCGAATAGCCCGAACCGCTTGCGGCACGTCGGCGAGGGCGATCTTTGCGCTCACGATATGTAAGTAATACGGCTCCGGAATGCTGCGCAAGCGCCGCTGAACGTCCGCATAGATTGCCGATTCCGTGCGCTGCGCATCGAGTTCAAGTGGGCTCTTGATTTCCCACCACGTCGGCGGTGTCGTGTCCGTAACGAATTCAGGATGCTTTTCGCCGACCGCCGGCTCGAGTGTTATCGAGACGCCGTTACGAACGATCCAAGCTCCAAACCAAAGCTCCGTGCGCCACGAAGTAAGCTGATCTTTTTCTTCCAGGCGCATTTTGTCGCGAAACTTCTCGAATGCGCCGAACGGTTCAAGTACCGCGAGGTCGTCGACGACTCCAGTCCAGAACGGAAGGCCGAATTGGTCGTCCGGATCGAGCACGAGCCAGAGAAGCAGATGGTTCGTCGTCGATGCTCGTCGCCGAATCAATTTTGCCAGGATCGCGTCATCGTATACGCGCTGTAAACTCGGATGGCGCGCGAGGGTCGCCCGGACTCGACTCCAGGCTTCATCCTCGGTCAGCTTCGGAACGTCATGGACTCGCATTACGTCGGCTCAGCAGACGAAGCCGTGTCAGTCGCCCAGCTACGCTCGAACTGCGCATAGGCCCGGTTTTTCTCGCGCGGCCGGGCAGCGGCGTTGAGGCCATTGCAGTTTGCGACAGCCATCGGGCGACAAACAGTTGCAATTCCTGAGAGGTTTGCCCGGTTCGTGCCCCACAAGAGTTTGGTCGCACGTTGCGGAACTTGTGGAAGCCTTGATTCGCCGATCCGAGGCTCGTCCGCGCAGGCGCAAGATGGAACACTCCGCCACTTGAGTTAAGTAAACGGCGCTCGTAGGCGTTCATTTCGCGGCCGTCGCCCATGACGACGGTGAGGTTACGCACCTCGTCGGGGATTGCGAGGCGGGCGGCGAGCCGGTCGTAGACCTCGCCCGGGCGGGCGATCCCGCCGGCCTTCGCGATCTCGTCGAGCAGCGGCAGCAGCAGCTGCGCGTCTGAGAGGTTCTGGGTGACGACGGTGCGGTTCACGACGCGAGCCGTCCGGCGGCGATGGGGATTCGGCTCGCCAGGCGGGCGGTGAGGCCGTACATCACCGGGTCGATCGCCGTCAGGCGCTCGGGCGTCGCGGCGGGCCAGCCTGCGATCGGCTCGTCGCAGCCGTAGAACGCGCGCAGCGCCTCGGCGACGTAGGTACCCGGCGTCGCGTACGCGAGCGACGTGATGAAGGCGTTGCGCGCGACCGCGGCACGGTAGGCGGCGACAATTTGCGGGTCGTGCGCGCTGGGCCGGCCGAGCGAGAAGTCGATGGCGAGCCCGAGCGCGTGCCCGACCGTGAGCGGCAGCGGGCACCGCACGTAGATGCGCGCTTCGGTCGCGACGAACACGGCGGGCACGTTCTCGTCGACGCCGGCGGCGGCGAGCGTCGGGGAGAAGTCTGCGATCTTCTGGCTGGTGACCAGCGTGACGATGCGGACTCCCGTCCGTTCGAGCAAGTCGACGACGTCCTGGCCGAATCGCGCGAGAATGTCGGCGACGGCGCCGACGTCGGGCCGTGTCCCGGTGATGAACGAGAACGTGTGATGAATCCGCGAGTGCATACGACCTCCGAGCGCTCTCTGCGCCCGGGCATCTCTGCACGGTGCGTTGCCGAGCGTCGCGCGCGCCGGCGCGCAGCGCCGGTGCCTCCCCGCGCG
>Ga0182024_10018894_pt1 | contig 12775 bp, 11 predicted proteins | sample P32metaG_FD_120480 | JGI IMG/M metagenome (GOLD analysis project Ga0182024, IMG submission 120480) | Permafrost microbial communities from Stordalen Mire, Sweden - P3-2 metaG (Illumina Assembly) | ecosystem: Environmental > Terrestrial > Soil > Wetlands > Permafrost | place: Sweden: Stordalen... | reverse complement strand
CGCGGGCCACACCATCGAATGCGGCGCGCAGTGCACCGGCGGGAATTGCCAGATCGATTGGGAGACCATCGACTACGCCGATATCGGTTACCCCATCGTCGAAGCCGAACCCGACGGTACCTTCACCGTCACCAAGCACACGGGCACCGGCGGACGCGTGACCGTCCCGTCCATAAAAGAGCAGCTTCTCTACGAAATGGGTGATCCGCGCGAGTACATCACGCCCGATTGCCTCGCCGATTTCACCACCATCCATCTCGATCAGACCGGTCCCGATCGCGTGCGCTTCAGCGGAATTCAGGGCCATCCCGCCACCCCGTTCTACAAAGTATCCATCAGCTATTCCGCGGGATTCAAGGCCATCGGCAGCCTCTGCTACGCCTGGCCGGATGCGTACAAGAAAGCGCGCGCCACCGAACAGATTCTGCGCCAGCGCCTGGATCGTCTGGGGTTGCGTTTCGACGCCGTCCGCGCCGAATTTCTCGGTGCCAACGCCTGCCACGGAATCGCCGCCGCGGAGCCGTCGCCCGAATGTGCCCCGGATCTGGCTGAAGTAGTCTTGCGATTTGGCGTGCGCTCGCATGACCGCGCCGCGGTGGAGCGATTCACCAAAGAGATCGCGCCCTTCGGGTTGAACGGACCGCCGGTAGTGACGGGCCTGGGCAGCGGACGCCCGCGAGTGGAGGAGATCGTCGCCTACTGGCCCGCGCTGATTCCGAAAACCGAAGTGATCCCGGAAGTGAAGGTATGGCCCAACGAAAACTGATCGAATTCGCGCACTCGCGCTCCGGCGATAAAGGCGACACCGCCAACGTCGGCATCATCGCCCGGAAACCTGAGTATTATCCGTTGTTGGTCCGCGAAGTGACCGCCGCGCGCGTCAAAGAACATTTCAAAGGCGTTTGCCTCGGAAAAGTCGAACGCTTCGAACTGCCCAACTTGGGCGCGTTGAATTTTCTCCTGCATGAAAGCCTGGACGGCGGGGGCACGCTCGCGCTGAAGGCCGATCCGCAGGGCAAAACCTACTCAAGCGCGCTGCTGCGCCTGGAAATCGACGACACCCCCTGACGTGGCGCGGGCCGCCAGGCGTGGCCGCCAGGCCTGTCCCCATGGGACTGCGTCCCACGAAAGTGGATGACAACCCCAAAGGGGAAGATCGTGCGAATAAAGGACGAACAAATGGTGGGGTTTTCGACCCTGCTGAGTCGAGATTCATCTCGACTTTTCTTTTCCCCGAAAATGGTTTAATGAAAACGCTTGATCAACTACCTCAATAACGACGGCATCGCTCGCATCACGCTCAATCGCCCCGAAAAGCGCAACGCCTTGAGCCCCGAACTGATCGCCGGACTGAGCGCCGCGCTAGCGGATTCAGCACGGGACGCCAGCGTCCGAGTGGTGATCCTCTCGGGCGCCGGCCAGGATTTCTGCTCCGGCGCCGATCTTGCGGCATTCGATCGCGCGGCCGAAGCCGGTGTAATCGATCATATGGAAACTGCACGCGGGCTCGCCGGCGTGCTTCTTCAAATGCGCCATCACCCGCGCCCGATCGTCGCCGCTGTGCGCGGACGGGCGCTCGCCGGAGGATGCGGGCTCGCCACCGCATGCGATCTGATCGTCGCCGCCGAATCCGCGAAGTTCGGTTACCCGGAGGTCAACATCGGGTTTGTGCCCGCCATGGTGATGGCGATTTTACGGCGAAATATGACGGAAAAACGCGCTTTTGAGCTGATCGTGACCTGCGAGATTATCGACGCGCACGCCGCCCACGCAGCCGGTCTGATCAATCGCGTGTTCCCCGACGCCGAATTCGACGCGCGCGTGAACCAATACGCGGCGTCTCTCGCCGCGAAATCCGCGTCGGCCATCAGCCTGAGCAAGAACCTGCTCTATCATATGGATTCGATGAACCTTGAAGCTGCCATCGAAGCCGGCGTTCACGGCAACGCGCTCGCCCGCATGACCGAGGACGCCCGCCGCGGCATCGAAAAATTCATAAAAAAATAGGTTCGAGACAAAATGACAAAGGCAGAAACGTGACACAGACGCTCGCGCGGCTTCGTAAAATCTGCCTCGCGCTGCCAGAAGCAACCGAAGTGGAGGCGTGGGAGCATCCGACATTTCGCATCCGCAACAAAATCTTCTGCACCTACGGCGGCTATGAAGAAGAGCCCAATATCACCGTGAAAGTCGGCAAACCCGCGCTTGCGATTTTCACGAAAGACCCGCGCTTCTGGCTCGCGTCGCACGTCGGCCGTCACGGGTGGATCTCGATGAGCGCGGCCGGGGCGCTGAACTGGGAAGAGATCGAGGAGTTGGTCAAAGGCAGCTACGCCCTGGTCTCCAAGGGCCGATGAGCAGTCAAGCCAATCACGGGAGGTCCAGATAGATGTCGGAAACGATCGATCGGCGAGCGGTCCTCGCAAGCGTCGGCGCGCTTCTCGCGCAATTCGCTGCGCAGGCGCAAAATTCGAATCGGACTTCGGGATCTTCGGGGCCCATTTTCCAGCACGACCTGCCGGAAATAAACCTGCGTGGATGGTCGGTCACCGTTGTCGAATTGAAGTATCCACCTGGCGGTGCTTCCAATGCGCAGCGGCACCCCGGACTCACGTTCGCCTATGTGCTGGAGGGCGAGATCGCCTCGAAGGTGGGCGACGATCCCGAGAAAACCTACGCGACCGGCGAGATGTTCATGGAAACTCCCGGCCAGCTTCACGCGGTTTCGCGCAATGCGAGTTCCACCAAACCCGCCCGCTTGCTGGCATTGCTGCTCGCCGAAAAAGGCGCGCAATTGACTACTCCCGCCTAACCTGTTGTGGCGCCGTTGTAGACTGAATCCTTGCTTCGACAATCGATGGGCCTTGTCCGAACCACCGCGCTGGTGGTCGGGATCATTATCGGCGCGTCGATTTTCGTTCAGCCGTCTGAGGTCAGCCGCCACGTTTCCACCATTCCCGCTATGTTCGCAGTCTGGTCCGCGGCCGGCATCATGTCGATCGCGGGGGCGCTGGTTTCCGCGTCGCTCGCGCGCAAATTTCCGAAAACCGGCGGCGTGTACGTCTATCTGCGCGAAACCATCTCGCCCGGCGCCGGATTCCTGTGGGGCTGGGCCATGTTCTGGAGCGCGCACTCCGGCATTGTCGCCGCGATTTCCATGGTGTTCGCGCGCTACGTGAGCGTCCTGGTTCCGCTCAACGATTTTCAGACGCGCGCCGTCGCCGTCGGCGTCATCCTGCTGATCTCCACCATCAACTACTTCGGCGTGCGCGCGGGCAGCGCCGTGCAGACCGCGTTCACCATCGCGAAATTGTCGGCGATCGCGGGGATTCTGGTCGCCGTGGCCGCGCTCGCGCCGCCGCAGGCCGCATCAATTCCCGCCATGAACGGCCCCAGCGGCATCCGTGAATTTCTTCTCGCCATCAGCGCCGGATTGTTCACCTTCGGCGGCTGGCACATGGTCACCTATGCCGCGGGCGAAACTCGCGACGCCGCCAAAACTATCCCGCGCGCTCTGTTCATCGGGATGATCATCGTTACCGTTTGCTATCTGTCGCTGAACGCCGCGTACTTGCGCGTCCTGCCGCTTGAGACCGTGCTCAATTCGCAGCACGTTGCCGCGGACGCCGCTGGTGTTCTGGCAGGATCGCGCGGTGCATCTCTGGTCGCAATTCTGGTGATCGTTTCCGCGTTCGGCGGGCTCAGCGGGACCATCCTCGCCGGACCTCGCGTGTATTACGCGATCGCTCAGGACGGTCTCGCGTGGCGCGCGATGGCGACCGCACATCCGCGATTCCAGACGCCCTACGTCGCGATTGTCGCCCAAGCCATTTGGGCCAGCGCGCTGGTGGCCACCGGCACGTATCGAGTGCTGTTCACGCGCGTCGTCTATACCGAATTTCTGTTTTTCGGACTGATGACCATCGGGCTCTTCCGATTCGAGAAGCGCGCGACCGCCGCGGGGCTCCTGTTCCTCGGGGGATGCGCGGTCGTGGTCGGCAATCAACTCGCGGCCGATCTCCAGGAAGCCGCCATCGGTTTGCTGATGGTCGCCGCCGGCATTCCGGTTTATTATTTCCTGAAGCGTTCCCAACATGCCAATCATTGATTTCCACAACCATTACTATCCGCCGCGATATCTGAAAGCGCTGCAATCCGGCGAGAGCGCCGTCCAGGTCACGTTCAACGATCAAGGCCACGCGCTCATTCACTATCCCGGCGACTACAACATCGCCGTTCCCGGCCAGATCGATCTCAACATTCGCCGCAAAATGCTCGACGATCACGGCATCGACATGCAGGTCTATACGCTCACCACGCCCGGCACGCACGTCGAAACGCCGGCGACCGCTGCACGTCTCGCATCCATGGTGAATGACGAATTCGCCGAAGGCATCGCGGCCCATCCCTCGCGCTTCACCGCGCTCGCCACGCTGCCGCTCAACGATCCCGCCGCATCCGTGAAGGAACTGGATCGCACGATGCGCCAACTGAAATTCCGTGGCGCGATGCTGTTCAGCAATGTGAATCACGTTGCTCTGGCCGACGAACGCTTCTATCCGCTATACGAACTCGCCAACGATCTCGAAGCGGTGCTCTACATCCATCCCACGCATCCTCTGGGCGTCGAAGCCATGACCGATTTTTGGCTGATGCCGCTGGTTGGATTTTTGTTCGATACCACGCTCGCCGCATCCAAGCTCGTGTTCACGGGCGTGCCCGAACGGTTTCCAAAAATCAAATGGGTGCTCACCCATCTTGGCGGCGCGATTCCATATCTCGCCGAGCGCCTCGATCGCGGTTATCGCGCGTTCAAGGAATGCCGCGTGAATATCCAGCGTCCGCCAAGCGAGTACTTGAAGAAATTCTACTACGACACAGTGAACTTCAATCCCGACGCATTGAAGCTCGCGATCGCATTCGCCGGCGCCGATCATCTTCTCGCAGGCAGCGATTACGCGCATCAGATCGGCAGTCCGCGATTGATGCTCGAAAGCCTGCGCGCACTGGATATTTCGGAAGCCGATCGCTCCGGGATTCTGGGCGGCAACGCCGCACGGCTGCTGAGGCTTTAGAGCGTCACCCGCCCCTGCGTATATCCTGAATCGAAATCGCCGCCAACGCCAGCGTCAATCCGATCATCAACGCGACCGACCCCCACGCGACCACGTTATAGAATCGCGAATTGGTCCACTCCTTCATCAGGCTGCGTTTGTTGATGAGTAGCGTCATGAAGATCAGCACGAACGGCAACAGGACTCCGTTGATCACCTGTGAAAACAGGATCATCTTCACCAGCGGGAAATTGGGCGTCAGGATTACGCCCGCGCCCACCACGATCAGCAAGGTGAACAGCCAGTAAAAAATCGGCGCTTCGCGAAACTTCTTGTTCACGCCGGATTCGAACCCCAGGCCCTCGCACACCGAATACGACGTTGAAAGCGGCAGGATACACGCCGCGAATAGCGAGGCGTTGAATAGCCCCACGGCGAACAGCAGGGTGGCATACTGGCCGAACGGCCGCAACCCCTGAGCGGCTTCGGCGGCATCCTGGATATCGCGCGGCTTGACGGAGTAAATCGCGCCGGCGCACGCGACCACGATGAAGAACGCGATCACCGACGTCATGATGCAGCTAAAGATCACTTCAATACGCGATTCGCCGATTTCCTTCGCGGTTACCCCTTTCTCCACCACCGCCGACTGTTGATAGAACTGCATCCAGGGCGCGATCGATGTCCCCACCATGGCGATCACCATGGTGATGTATTCGCCGTCGAAGATCAGCACCGGACGCACGCTGTCCACCATCGCCAGCTTCCAGTTGGGCCGCACCAGGATTCCCGAAATGATGTAGGCGATGTAAACGATGCACGCGAACAGGAATATTTTTTCGACGCTGCGATAAGATCCCTTCACCACTAGCAGCCATACCGTGACCGCGCCCAACGGGACGGTAATGTAGCGTGACAAATGAAACAGTTCGAGAGAACTGGCGATGCCCGCGAAATCCGCGATCAGATTCGTCAGGTTCGCCAGCACCAGCACTACCATCACGCCGAAGGTGATGCGCAGCCCGAATTCTTCGCGGATCAGATCCGAGAGGCCTTTGCCGGTGACGGCGCCCATCCGCGAGCACATTTCCTGCGAAACAATCAGCAGGATGGTGATGGGCAGCAGCGTCCACAGGGGAAGGTATCCCCACCGTGCGCCGGCCTGCGAATAGGTATAGATTCCGCCGGCATCGTTGTCGACCATGGCCGTGATAAATCCCGGCCCGAAGACTCCGAAGAATATGGCGAGATGAACCCGGTACCGCTTCAGCGCGGAAGGCACTATTTTTGCCTCAACACTGAAATGATGTCGTCAGCCGTAATCACCCCGGCCAGCTTGCGATTTTGATCGACCACCGGCAGCGCCAATAGATTGTATTTGTCGAATAGCTCCGTGACTCGATCCTGCTGCTCATCCACAAGGGTGTCGATCAGCGTATCCGTGGCCAGCGTCGTCAGCGGCGTCGCGCCCCCGTGCAGGAACAGCCGTGCGAGCGGAACCACGCCCGTCAGCCGCTCCTCCGCGTCGATCAGAAACAGCGTGTTCAGGGTTTCCAGCAGCTCCTCATGATCCTTCAGCACGCGCATTGCATCGGCCACCGTCGCGTCGTTGGGGAGCGCGACGTATTCCGTGTTCATCATCCCGCCGGCGGTGTCTTCGTCGAATTCCAGCAGCTCCCGCACCTCCGATTTCGGCGCGTGCTCCATCTCCTGGAGAATCTCGGCGCTGGTTTCTTCCTCGAGGCCGGCCAGCACATCCGCCGCCTCATCTGGCGCCATTTCCTCGACGATATCCGCGGCCTTCTCGGTCTCGAGCGATTCGAGAATGCTCGCCTGAATGCCTGGTTCGATCTCGGTCAGCGTATCCGCGGCCACTTCGCTGTCGATGTTTTCGAAGATCGCCTCGCGATCCTCATGGCTCAGCTCCTCGACGATGTCGGCGAGATCGGCCGGGTGCATTTCTTCGAGCAGGCGGTTGGACATATTCAGCCGCAAACGCCGCTGCGGATCGGGCTCCAGAATATTGCAGAATTCCCAGCGGATGGAGTTCGGCCCGATGGGTCCCTGCAAGCGGCGAATCCATCGCGGCGGCAGGACGCCCTGCATCAATCTTCGAAAAATGCTGCGGAGCCCGATATCCACGTCGAGCACCCACAACACATCGCCCGCGGGCTCATGCAGGATCTCGAACGTCAGATCGTTGACGCGCACCACCTTGCGCCCCTGTGCGTCGATCACCTGCTGATCCAGCAGATCGCGCGCCATGCGCAGCATGTATTCGTCGGCGTGATACGGCGTCAGATTCTCGTCGCGAAGGTGGATTCCGTCCAATGAAATCGAGCGGATCTGATCGTGGCGAACGGTGAGCCAAGTCCATCCGCCGCCCACCAGGTAACGGTCGATTCGAACCGGATCTACAAGAGGAACCAGGGCCGCGTCTTTGACCACACCGATCCTGCGCCCCTTAAGGTCAAAGACCTTGAGGCCCAGCAGTTCGGTGAGGAACAGCATCTCCTGGTCCGCCATGATAATAAACCCGAGGGCTGCCGCGAGCCTTGCCCCGAGGGATGATCCGAGCCCATATGTGAGCGAGTGCCCAGACTTTTACTATGACCCATGGCGGCGTGCGGGCGCAAGATTTTTTTGCGGATGACGCTATCTTTTTTGAGTGCGCACCAAACTCGATGTGGCGCAAGTTACGTCAGCGTGCCGGTGTATCTACTCTAATTTGCGCGCCGATGCCGCCTGATTCGGATCCCACAGAAGCTCGGGCACGTGCAGGACGAAATTCGCCCAGCGGCTCCATACGAAAATCGCATCGCTGAGCCGATTCAAGTATTGAATCGCTTCCGGCGGCACGGAATCTTCGCGCGCCAGCGCCACCACTAAACGCTCGGCTCTCCGGCACACGGTTCTCGCGACATGCAGTTCGGCGTTGAGCCGCGTGCCTCCCGGCAGCACGAAGCTGCGCAGCGGCGGAAGATCCTCGTTCATAGCGTCGATCTCGCGTTCCAGTTGTTCGATTTCCGCCACCGTAATGCGCGCCTGCTTGGGATGCACGTCTTCGGGCCTGGTCGCGAGAATCGAGCCGAGATTGAACAGCTCATGCTGCACTCGCCGCAGAATCGCCGCAAGCAGCCCCATGCGCGGATCCTGGCCGCACTGTTCCTGACAGGAAACGCTGGCGAGCCCGGCGAAAGAGTTGAGCTCGTCGACCGTTCCATAAGCTTCGATGCGCAGCGAATCCTTGGGGACGCGCTGGCCGCCCGCGAGGCCGGTTTCGCCAGTATCGCCGCGCTTGGTGTAGATGCGGTTGAGCGCGATGCGCGGGTCGTCAAACGGCTGGTCCGTCACGTGTTCATTATATATGCGATAATTTCGCAATTATCACCGACATCCGTTTCGGTTTCCGGATGCTTTTCCGGGACCCGGCGTTCACCGCCGCCGCCGCCGCCGTGCTGGCGCTGGGCATGGGCGCATCCACCGCGATTTTCACGCTGGTCCACGCCGTGCTGCTCGCGCCGCTCCCCTATCCCGATTCGGCGCGCCTGGTGTACGTCTGGACCACGCGCCTGGAATCCGGAACGGGGACCGACATTCTTTCCGCCGAGGATTTCCGGGAATTTTGCGCGAAAATCGCGTCTTTCGAAAAGACCGCCGGCTATATTCGAAACTCCTGGACCGTCACGGGAATGGGCGAGCCGCAGCGGCTTTCCGTAATGAACGTCACCGGCGGTTTTTTCGAGACGCTTGGCGTTTTTCCCGAGTTGGGGCGCGATTTCCGAGCTGATGAATTCCACGCGGGACGCGATACGGAAGTCATCTTCAGTCATGCGTTCTGGCGGGACCGTCTGGGGGGCGACCCCGGCGCCATCGGTCGCCGTATCGCGCTCGACGGCGTGTCCTATGAAATCGTGGGCGTGATGCCCGTGGGATTTCCGCTGGATAAGGAATTCGACGTGTGGGCGCCGCTCGCGGTGGAATCGTCCATGGCGCAGGGACGGCTGCACCCAACCATGCGAACCTTCGGACGATTGAAACCAGGCGTCGGCTTGGAACGCGCGCAGGCTGAAGCCGCGACGCTTGCGGCGGATTTCGCGGCGCGCTATCCGGAGGATCGCCATAAGACCTTCAAGCTGACCACCTTTCTCGATTTCGAAGTGGGGGACACGCGCGAATCGCTGTGGATTCTAGCCGCGGCGGTCGCGTGTTTGCTGCTCATCGCGTGCTCCAATGTCGCGAGCCTGTTGCTCGCGCGGGGCGCGGGGCGCGTGCGGGAAATGGCCGTGCGCGCCGCGGTGGGCGCCGGACGCGGAGCATTGATCCGGCAAATGCTGGTGGAAAGCACCGCGCTCGCCGTTCTTGGCGGCGCGCTGGGAATGGCGCTGGCGGCGGGAAGCGTGCGCGCCTTGCTGGCGATCGCGCCGGACGCGCTGCCCAGGTCGCGCGAAATCCATGCCGATCCCCGGATCCTCGCGTTTGGATTTGTTTTGTCGCTGGCCACCGGAATACTGTGCGGAATCGTACCGGCCTGGCGAGGATCGCGGGTGAATCTGAATGAGGCGCTGAAGGAAGCCGGGCGCAGCGGCGCGGGCGTTCGAGGCAATCGTCTGCGCGCGGCGCTGGTGGTGGCCGAAGTGGCGTTCGCGGTCGCACTGATGGTTTCCGCGGGCCTGCTGGCGAGCAGCCTTCGCGCGTTGAACCAAGTTCGATTGGGTTATGACACGCGCGGCACCGTGGTGATGCAGGTGGCTCTGCCGGCCGCACGCTACGGGAAAAATCCGGAAGAAGCCCGTCGCTTTTTTGAGCGTGTGCTGCGCGGCATCGAAGCGCTGCCCGGAGTGGAGGCCGCGGGCAGCACCAACCTCCTGCCGCTGCTGGCCGACACCAATCGCGTGGGCGTGTGGCTGGACACGCAACCGGTGGAGAGCCCGGAAACCAGAATCGTGGTGGACAATCGCGTGCTCACACCCGGATATTTTCGCGCGATGGGCACGCCGCTGGTCGCGGGACGATTTTTCGATTGGACCGACCGGCCGGAAACGCCGCGAGTGGTCATCATCAATGACGTTTTCGCGCGCGAGGCGTTTCCTCATGGCGCCCTGGGGCATCGGGTCACGCTCGACTTCACCTCTTCGCATTGGACCGCCGAAGTGATCGGCGTGGTGGGGAGCTTTCGCGAGGGCAGCGTGTGGGAGGAACCGCAGCGCGAATTGTTCACCACCGAATCGCAGACCACCATTCGTGGACAGACGCTGGTGGTAAGAGAGAAAGCGCCTGGCTCTCTGAACTTAGGCTCCGATTCCGGCGCCTCCAGCACCGTGGCTGCGGTACGCCGGGTAATCGCGCAGGTGGATGGCGACGTGCCGGTCTATAACGTGCGCACCATGCAGCAGCATGTGTCCAATCAAATGGAACTGCCGCGCATGCGCGGGATGGTGTTCGCAACGTTCTCGATTGTGGCGCTGGTGCTCGCCTCCCTCGGAATCTACGGTGTCATCGCATGTGCCGTCGCGGAGCGGAAACAGGAAATCGGCATTCGCATGGCGCTGGGCGCGCGGCCGTCGAGTATCCGCGGGATGTTGGCGGCGGAGGGGCTGAAGCTCACTGCGATCGGGCTCGCCATCGGCTTAGCCGGTGCGGCAGCCGCGAGCCGGCTGCTGGCCAGATTCCTCTACGGGATCTCGGTGGGCGATCCATGGAGCTTTCTCGGAAGTTTTCTGGGAGCGTCGGCGGTGTTCGCGGCGGTCGCGCTGGCGGCGTGTTATCTGCCGTCGAGAAGCGCCACCAAGCTGGACCCGCTGGAGATTTTGAAAGCGGAATGAATTGTGGCGCACGCTTTAGCGTGCCGTGTCGAGATTCATCTCGACATCTTGTTCGCGCGGGTGCTCCGCGCCGTTCTATTTCAAGAGGCCGTTTTAGTGGACCAGCACACCCTGCGCACTATGGAAATCACACCGGCGGTCCATTCTGCTAAGCTTTGGTCATGATGATTTTCTCGCGCCCGGCCGAGCGGCCGATATTTGAATGAATCCAAGAGGCTATCCACCACGCCGGCCGAGGATCCGCGAGAACGTGAACGAGGCAATCCGAGTGCGTGAAGTCCGCGCCGTCTTTCCCGACGGATCGGTCGAGGTCATGCCGACGCAGGCCGCGATTCGCAGAGCGCAGGAAATGGGACTCGATCTGATCCTGATTGCGCCCACCGCCGAGCCGCCCGTCGCCAAGGCGATGGATTACGGCCAGTGGACTTACGAAAACAAGAAGAAGCAGCACGAGGCCAAGCGCAAGCAGCATATCATCCAGGTGAAAGAGCTGAAATTCCGGCCCAACACCGACGATCACGATTACGACTTCAAGAAGAACCATGCGATTCGTTTCCTGACGGAAGGCAATCGCGTGAAAGCGGTGGTGCAATTCCGCGGCCGCGAAATCGCGCATACGGATCTGGGCCGCAAGCTGCTCATGCGTTTCACCGAGGATCTTACGCAATACGGCGCCGCGGAAGGCCAGCCGCGCCTGGAAGGCCGCAACGCGCATGTGCTCATCAGCCCGTTGAAGAAGGACGCGGTGCATCCGGTGAAGGACGGCAAAGCCGGTGCGCCGAAAGACGGTGGCTCGAAGGATAAACCGAAGCCGCCCGCGGGTCCCGGTCCACAATAGACCACGTCGCGGTCGAATGTGACGATCTTCGCGGTACTATTGCGCCGGCGTATCATTTGAACGTGGACAGCGCACGCCGATTGGGTTCGTTGTTGTTTATCACTTGTACCTTCGCGAATGGCTTTCAGCAGGGAACGGATTCAGCGGAGTCAGAAAAAGAGAAAGATGTCTATGCCATCTACTCGCTGATTCTGACCAACCCACGCACCAGCCACGGACCGGACAACAACCAGCGGTATCTTATCGCGGCGACCACCGTCCCGGGCATCCCGAAAGACCCATGTGTGCGGCCACCCAAGGAGCGTGAAGTGGATTTCCGTGAGGTATTGGTTGACTTCGAGAATCGCAAGTCAACGCCCCGCGAACTCAAACCGGCATTGTCGCTCAGTAACCCTTATGTCTTACTAAGCGCGAATGAAGCCGCGGAGTTCATGAAAGAACGGTCTCTGGGCCGCACAGCCCAGACAGTCCCTAACCCGCGCTTTCAAGGTGTGACGGATGTGTTCAGCCTCTCGGACGTGTACTTCAATCAACGTCGAACGTTGGCGCTCACCTTCATCTCCACCTGGTGCGGGGGATTGTGTGGGCTTTTGCAGTGGAGGGTATTTGAAAAACTGGACACGGGTACCTGGAAAGAACGTCCTTGGACAAACTGCACTACAATGGCCGGAAACTTTGACAGTGGCTGGTTCGTTCCGTCCCGGATAGAGGCATGGGGTTCGAACGATTCTCAACCAGCGCGATAACTTACTTTTTTCCGACTCTATCTCCTCTCGATTCCACCACTTCCCACTTCGCCTCACACCCCCTCGCAATATTCGTGGATTATCTTGAAACCGAAGAGATCGGTGCTCGGCCAGACAGAGGGCCGGTCCCACTGAGCAGGGCATACTAGTAAAGGCCGCTGTAAGGTGTTTGAGTGCTGGAAGGCCGCCTGTCTTAAACTCACAGGATCCCCGCCGTGGCGGATGAAAAACACGGATCTGCCGTTCGGGATTCGGACGGGGTGAAGCCGGCTTCAGTTCAGATTTTACGAGCCGTGACCGAAGGGAGCGGTT
>Ga0182024_10018893_pt1 | contig 12777 bp, 17 predicted proteins | sample P32metaG_FD_120480 | JGI IMG/M metagenome (GOLD analysis project Ga0182024, IMG submission 120480) | Permafrost microbial communities from Stordalen Mire, Sweden - P3-2 metaG (Illumina Assembly) | ecosystem: Environmental > Terrestrial > Soil > Wetlands > Permafrost | place: Sweden: Stordalen... | reverse complement strand
GCGATTCAGATTCTTCCTCGTCGTCGCCCATGCAATAAGTCTCCCACCCCATGCGAGAACGCCGTCCTCGGACACCGAGAGAGCGCACCGAACCACGGAACAGTCCACGGAACGCTCCCATCCTCCCCAACGGAACATCGCACGGAACGCGACTCGATACACGCTCCCATCAGGTCGGAACACCTCCCGGAACGGTTCGGAACACCTGTCCTGGCGATGACGGAACACAGGGTGTGTCTAGAAGACACCCTGTGTTCCGACGCTCAAGGAGATTGTCGCCTGACGGAGGGTCGACAGGCTTTCGCGACTAGTCCCGTAAACCAACCGACCGACACGTCGCGGCGGCGGTCTCGGGACCGGTCCTTGGCGCAAGATCGCGGTTGTCAAACAGGTCCGATGCGCCGACCATGGCACTGTGTGGACTGAATCGCCTTGGACTCCGCCTACGGAATCGATAGAGCGCCGTAGTCGTCGTGTCTGGTTCTGGATCGCGATCTGGATCGCGGGAATCCTGGCGTTCATCGTCCTGTGCGGAGTCGGCATCGCGTCCTGTACGAGGTCACTCAACTTCAACTTCGCCCTCACGCCCACGGTAAAACCGATCCCAATCCCTGCCGCATCCTGTCCATACCTGCGCGTGCTGAACGCCGTCGAGGAATCGGCAGGTGCAGGGTGGATCAATGCCCTCGACTACAACACGACGGACCAATGGCGACCCTTCGCAGCGCAACTCGCACCGAAGCTTGCCGTCTTGGAGACAACGCTCCTGGTGGCCAGTGCACACGTCCCGCGTCCGGTGGCGTCAGATTTTGCGGACGCGCTTCACCAGGTCGTGCTCGGACGTCCTCCGCTCGCGATATCGCGCACCGCCAATGCCTACCTCGCCCAAACGAACAGCGCCGTCCTCGCTGGATGGATCGACCTCAACCAGGCGAGCGCGTTAATCGGCAACGCGTGCGGCTTCGACTTTTCGCCGTTACCGAACGAGTAGTGGGATGCCGTTCAAGACGTTGGCGACCTTCGCCGCGATCGTTGTGCTGCTCGTCGGTTGCGGGTCGTCAACGTCTGAGGCGATCGGGAAGCCACCTGTGTCGATCGGGAAGTCAGTGCTCTCTCCGACCAGGAACGAGACCGTCCAGGAATACGCGGAGCGTGTGCTGGCCCAATCGTTGAGCAGCCCGCTGCAAGGCGCGGCAATAGCGGGCGATCTCGCAGTAGGCGTACTGAAAGTGTGCATACCAGCGCATGCCAACCCTCAGATCGTCCGCGCCAGCGATTACGAACTTCTGCTGGCGAACGGGCAGCGCATTGCGGCGACGACCGGAGCGGTCGGCCGAACACTTCCTGACGGTCGAGTTGGCTCTGGTAGTTGCGTACATGGCGTGCTCAACTGGGTTGTCGCGGCGGACAATCACCCGACAATCGTGGACGAGCGAACCGGAGCCGAGTGGAAACCGAATTGTCCGCAAACGACAACTTCGACCGGCCCGTGTGACGACCTCCGACCAGCACCGGTTGCAGAGCATTGACACACGCGACCTGTTGATTACCAATCGTCTCTAACAGTTGCGAGCCTGGTTCCGGCGCTCAAGAAGAAGATGGCCGCGCCCGTCGACGGGCGTGGCTGCCGAGCGTGCGAGCTACGCCGTCGATGCCGTCACACAGGTTTGCAACGGTGTACAGACTTGCCATCGACGCTGATCCCCGCGGGGGTGTCGCGACGGGATGGGGTGGAGACAACCGTGTGCGGTCCGGTCGGGACGTTGACCTTGTTGCCGCAGTTCGGGCAGGTCACCGAGTACATGGGCGCACGGTATCAACGTCGGTCATGAGGGCGTCTTGGGGCAGTAGTAGACGGGTCGGATTGGAACCGTTCAGGTGCTGGTGGCGTCATACTTCGTGTGATGTCTGCGCGGCGTTCGATGGTTGCGATGTTCATCGGGGTTGTTCTTGTTGGCTGTTCGGGTGGGAGTGGGGCGCGGCTGGGGGCGAGGTCGAGTCCGGTCGGTTCGGTCACGACCGCGGTTCGTGGAGCGTCGGTGGCGGTCACTGTGACGGATGTTGCCTCGATCGATTCAGCGGACGCTCCGATGTCTTCGCAGATGACGGCTGCTCCGGGCGGCGGGATCTTGTATTGGACAGATGTCAGGACCGGCGACGTTCACCAGATCGCCCTGATCCGCGTGACGTGTGGCTGTCGGCGTTCACGTCGTCGACTCGCTGAACACGACCTTGGTTGAACGTTGGAACGGGAAGCGGTGGTCCACGGTTCCGAGCCCGAACCCACATGGAATGACCAACACCTTCTTGAACGGTGTTTCTTGCCCGACACGGAACAGTTGCTATGCGGTCGGCGATTACGGCGACTACACCGAGTCTTGGCAGCGGACACTGGTTGAGCGTTGGAACGGGAAGACATGGTCGATCGTGCCGAGTCCGAACCCGCCCGGACTGCCCTTCGCCCACTTGAACGGCGTGGCCTGCCCGGATGAGACGAACTGCTACGCGGTCGGTGCGCATTCAAGCCACACCGGTACCAGAGTGTTGATCGAACACTGGAACGGGACATCGTGGTCCATCGTCCCGACCCCGAACCCGCACGGCAAGACGGACGCCCGCCTCAGCGGTATCGCGTGCCCGACGTCGTCGAGTTGCGACGCGGTCGGCGACTATTCCACGGCGACTTGGGGCAGGACGCTGGCTGAACGTTGGAGCGGAAAGAACTGGTCCATCGTTCCGAGTTCCAGTCCGGCAGGATTTGGATGCTGTAGACCTGTTGATCGGAGTCGCCTGCCCGAACCGCTCAAGCTGCTACGCGGTCGGGCTGTTTGAGAGCCGTTCGCCTGGTGGTGCGGCGAAACCGTTGATCGAGCGTTGGAACGGCGCAAGCTGGTCGGTCATGTCGTACGCGATCCCACCGGGCATCGCGTACCAGACTGTCCTGGTGGGCGCGACCTGTAGGAGTGACCGGGATTGTTACGCGGTCGGCGACCGCTATCCCGAGTATCAACAGAACAAGACCTTGATCGAGCGTTGGAATGGAAACAGTTGGTCGGTGGTTCCGAGCCCGAGCCCGTCGATGATCGGGTCGTTCTCGTTGCTGGCCGGTGTCGCCTGCCCGACCGTCAAGAATTGTCAGGCAGTCGGAGTCGGGTACCCCGACAAACCCTTGGCGGTCCACTGGACCGGGAGTAGCTGGAGAATCGTTCCCGCGTAGGCCGACGCTTCTCACCTTGTCGCCGGGCTACCTGCCGGACGCAGTCTCCGGTCCCCGTTGCACGCACTGGTCGAGAATGTGGGGTCAGGGCTCGTCGTCTTCTGCGGACTCTATCGAGATCCGAAGTTCCCATGTCTCCGAGAAGATCTCGACCAGGATTTCGAGCACGTACCCGAAGAAGGCGAAGAACGAAGCAATCACCGCCCCGGCGAAAAAACCTCCGAGGACGTAACCCACGACGGTCCCGCCCGAGTACGTGTGGACACCGAACGCGTCCGTCTGTTGAGCGAGATTGATACCGCCAGCGACAACGCCGATTATCGTGAGTCCGAGGCTCACCACCGCGATCACTCTGAATACGGAGGCGAGGCGCAGAGCCATGGGGAATCTGATCTCGCCGATCTCTTTCTGCTTTTGTTCCAACATCGGGCCTCCCAGGGAAACGTGCCGAGAATCTACGAGGGTGCGTAGCACGACGCTTCCGAGATCGAACAAGAGCGGTTTGTTCCATCGATTGACCGCTACGGCCAGGTTCGCTGATCCTTGGCGAGGAGGCGAGGGCCGTTTGGAGCGGGTCCTGTTCGGGAACGCTAAAACGCGGACGCGCCGGTCGGTATTTGCAGACCTCGCAGTAACGGTGTCGCAGGTGTAACGCGCGCATGGTGACATGCCTGCCCCTTAGGCCCGGCTCTTTGAAGGCCGGGACGCCTTTCCTTTTGGCTTCTGGTCTGGTGACGTAGGCTGCAGAAAGGAAAGGTGGTTGCCATGCGACTGCTCGTTGGTGCGCCGCCCCGGAAGCGTTCTTGGCGTTCGCGTCGATCCTGCTTTGTGCGGTCGCTGGTTGCGGTCGGTCTTGTCGCCGGGATGCTGGCGGCCGTGGCGGTGCCCGCTGGGAGTGCTGCAGGTTGGTCGGTGGTGGCGAGTCCGAGTCCGCCGGGTCCTCCGAGTGGTTCTGTTTCTGCGGTGTCGTGTGTGTCGGCGTCGAGTTGTTTCGCGGTTGGGGGGACGTTTTCGGCATCGTTGATTGAGAGGTGGGATGGGTCGGTGTGGTCGGTCGTGCCGAGTCCGCAGCCGGCTGGGCAGGGTGGTGCTGGTCTGGCTGGCGTGTCGTGTACGTCGTCGACGAGTTGTTTCGCGGTTGGGAGCACGTCTACTGCCACGTTGATCGAGCGGTGGAACGGTACGAGCTGGTCGATCGTGCCGAGTCCGAATCCGGGCGGGTCGGTGGAGGGTGTGCTTTCGGATGTGTCGTGTGCGAGCGCGACGGATTGTTCGGCGGTCGGGTTTTCTTCTACGGATACGGGTTCGGAAAATGCGTCGTTCAAGACGTTGGTGGAGCATTGGAACGGTGCGAGCTGGTCGATCGTGGCGAGTCCGAACCCGAAGGGAGTGTCGGCCGCGACGTTGACGGCTGTGTCTTGTTCGAGCACGACACGGTGTTTCGCGGTTGGTGCTTCCGATGTGGGTGTGTTGGCCGAACAGTGGAATGGCCGGAGCTGGTCGATCGTCCCGATCCCTGACCCGTCAGGGTCGCAGTTGTCGGTTCCGGCCGCGTCGGTGGGCATTGGGTTCACTCCGGAGCTGGACGGGGTGACGTGTCTGATCGCGACGGACTGTTACGCCGTCGGTCAGGGCATCATCGGCGTGTTGGTGGAACATTGGAACGGCAAGACCTGGTCGATCGTTACGGCTTCGAACCCCAAAGGTGGGGTCTCCGCTGCGCTGGCTGATGTGTCGTGCGCGAGCCCGGACCGTTGCGCTGCAGTGGGGGATTACGCGACGAACGCGATCGGCACGGCGAATAAGGCGCTAGTCGAACAGTGGAACGGCAAGAGTTGGTCGATCGTCGCCAGTCCAGCGCTGCCCGGCGCGTTCGATATCTTGGGCGACCTCGGCAGCTTCGCTGGACTGACGGGCGTGTCGTGTCCCAGTCCCGCGAGTTGCGCCGCGGTGGGGAACTCTGCGTCGGTTGAGCGTTGGGATGGGACGCGCTGGTCGGTCGCTCCGCTCGTTTCACACACGTCGCAGAGCCAGCTTCGACAGGTGTCTTGTCCGAGCGTGACGGATTGCAACGCGGTCGGAACGTCAAACGATGCCGCGTTGGCTGAACATTGGAACGGGACAAGCTGGACAGTCGTGGCCACTTCCAGCCCTACCGGTGTATACGATTCGTTGAACGGGGTGTCGTGTCCGACCGCGACGGACTGTTTCGCGGTGGGTTCTTCCACGAATGTGTCGGACTCGACGACCGAAGTGTTGATCGAGCGGTGGAACGGCGTCAGCTGGTCGACGGTCGCGTCGCCGAACCCGACCGGCTCGGACGACACCGCGTTGAGCGGCGTGTCGTGTGCGAGCGTGACCGATTGCGCCGCGGTCGGGATCTCCTCGACATCCACGTCCGAGACGAGCCTCGCAGAACACTGGAACGGCACGACCTGGTCGATCGTGTCCACCCCGCGCCCGACGGGCACGAACACGACGGCCGAGCTGGACGGTGTGTCGTGTCCGTCCCCGGCGAGCTGCATGGCCGTCGGTACTTCCACCACCACCTCGGCTTCGAACGTGGTCGAGCACACGTTGACCGAACATTGGAACGGGACGACCTGGACGATCGTGACGAGCCCGAACCCGACCGGTCTGTTGTCCCTCAGTCGTCTCAGCGGGGTGTCATGTCCGAATCCTACGGACTGCACCGCCGTCGGATCCTCAATCACGCTTTCGCCGACGTCCCTCTCTCTCAAGACGTTGACGGAACACTGGAACGGTATGGCCTGGACGATCACCGCGTCTCCGGATCCCACGACCGAAGACCTGCTGGTGGCTGTGTCGTGTTCGAACACGTCGACCTGCACCGCGGTCGGCAACAACGCGACAGGAACGACATTCGTGGAACAGTGGAACGGCACAACCTGGGCGGCTGTGACCACCACCAACCCGTCCGGCGCGGCGAGCGCGGACCTCAGTGGCGTGTCCTGTCCCACCATTACAAGCTGTTTCGCCGTCGGCAGTACCAGCACCAACGAGAGCAGCAACACGCTCGCCGAGCGCGGCGGCTGACCACACTCGGCCCCGTACGGGTGAACATGTCGACCAGACCAACGCATCTCTCAGCCGATACCGCATCGAGCGCAACCCTGCCCGCCACGACAACGATCCCATGACGAAATCTCCCGCGCGCGCCGAGGTAGAAGCGAGCCGCCGCGAACGTCTTGGTCGTGATCGCGCTCGTTGTCGGCACGACGGGCGGATTGGCGCTTCCGGCGAGCGCGGCTCCATCGTGGTCGTTCGTGTCGAGCCCGAACCCGTTCGGATCGCAACAGAGTTCGCTGAACTCCGTGGTATGTCTCACGACGACGAACTGCGTCGCGGTCGGTAGCTGGTCTCTGCCCTACAAGACGCTGGTGGAGCGATGGGACGGGAGCAGCTGGTCGATCGTTCCGAGTCCAAGCCCGACCGCCTCGTCGTTGGAGTCAGTGTCATGTACCGGTCCGGGCCTTTGTGTAGCTGTTGGCGATGACCGCGACGGCACGCTCGCGGAACGATGGAACGGGATCAAATGGTCGGTCGTTCCCAGCGCAAACAAACCGCACGCGCTTGGGCTCCTCGCCGCGGTGTCGTGTCGGACGAGCAAAGATTGCACCTCGACCGGCTCGACGCACGGCCGGGCGGGCTGTTCGTGGTGGTGTTGCGGCTCCCGTGTTATCTCGGCGCGCGGACGATCACGACCTGTGGTGTACGAGCGGACGGCATCGTGTTGTTCATCGAGCCGGCACGCAGCCTGACTCGGCGTGACGTCTCAGACGTGTGCGATGTTCGCCTGATCGCCGAGATCGCCGTGACCGCCAACGTGGCCCGCACAATCGACGCCGGACTCCTCGTCAGCCGCCCTCGATCGACTCCCGAATTCAACCTCTCTAGGCCGCCAGCCTGAACAGTCTCGTGATCGCTCATGACAACGACACGCCGACCCCCAACCCGACCTTCTCCCACATGCACACGTCGCACCCAAAAGCGGCCTCCACGAGCGTCACAGACTTGTCGTGCCGCTAAGCGGCACGGGCTGAAGGCAATGTGGCGTGGTCGCGTTACCGCGGTTCGCAACGGGCGATCGAAGACACGGACGTCTACGGACGCGCCGGAAGAAGCCGGCGACGATTGCTGGTTGCGGTAGGCGAGGTGCGCCGCCGCCGCAACTCGCGGTCGAGTGCTGCAGTCGCCGCGTGGTCGACGAAGGGCGCTTTACGTCGAGGTGTTGACCGATGTCTGCACGCAAGGTCTGCACGCAAGGTCTGTATGGTGGTCCAACTAGTCCCGGCCGGTCGTCGTCGTGTCGCTCGGGAGGGTTCCTCGTGTAGCACACGCGAAATCGCTCAGCACCCGCTGTCCGAAGGATCGCCCGTATATCAAGGGCACTGGGATAGCGAGGCGACGGAACTCCGGCTCCGCTCGGACGGCACACTCGCGCATGCGCGTCGAGATCCTGGTGCGACCGAGTGCGTCAGAGGCTGTTGCTGGCGGCGAACACGACGGCGCACTCGTTGTTCGCGTCGTCGAGCCCGCTGACGTCGGCCGGGCAACGGAAGCTGCGCTCCGAGCAGTTGCCAAGGCAATCGCGGTGCCCAGCGGGTCGGTGAGTCTCGTCCGAGGTGCCACCAGCCGACGGAAGCTGATCGAGATCGACGTCGCGTCCGACCAAAGCAATGCGGTCGCGCTCGCCCTGCAACGACTCCGACACCCGCACGGGTACTGACGCCTGAGAAGCGTCCGATACCCGGCGCCCTGAGAAAGGGTTCCGCCGTTGTTCGGGGAGCGTGTTATGGGCGTAACGCGCGTTCTGGGGCGTCACGCGCGTCCCGCGGGTTGCTCACGGCCTGGACCCGAATCGAACAGTTATGGGAAGCCACAGTCAACTCGGTGGTCTTTCTCGGCCAGGCGAAACTCGACCAGCAGGTCAATGGTGAGTGGTCGTTCGTCGAAACGCGCCTGCGTGGTGTCGACGTCCCGCCGGTACGGCGCGTTCTAGTGGCGTGCCTGGGCGTCGAGTGAGCGGACGAGGTGGGCCATGGACTGGGCGTCGAGCACCGGTTCATCGCGGACGACGCGCGGTGCCGCGATGGCGAGGCGAGTCGTGCCGCGCACGTTGCCTGGAGTCGTTTCGAGTTTCGAGATCCCCTGGGCGCTCATCACGGTCTGGTTCGTGTCCTCGGCGAAGAGCCCGGACCCGTCAGGGTGGATGAGGACGGCTTGGGCCATGGTGTTACCGCCTCGCGCGGTGTGGCCGCTGCGAACGACGAGGATCGTTCCATCAGCGAGTTGTTGGATGGCGCATGGGCCGGCATAGCCGTCGCCGGTTCCTCCCGCCGCGTCGCTCAGCGCTGCGCAGGTTGGTGTCTCGGTGATGAGGGTGTGCGCCGGTGCGATCTGCACGTTCAGGTACGGCGTGCCGGCGACGTCGATCCCGGCAGCGAAGTCGAGCGCTCCCGCGGGCGGCAGAACCGTCACGTTGATGTTGGTCAGCGTGACACCGGTGTCTTGCTGGATCAACGTCGGGAGCACCTGGCTGCTCAATCCGTCGACCGCGCCGGAGACCTGGCGAACGTTCGTGGGTGCGGTCTCGGTCGGCGGCGCGGCAGCCCGTGCGGCCAGGTCGGTCACCGATAGCGCAGTCACCGAATGGAGGTGAGCCTGGTGCGGCGCAGTCGCGAGGGTCAGCGCGGCGATGGTCATCCCGGCTGCGCCCAGTGCACCGATTGCGCACGCCAGACCGCGCTGCTTGCGGCGTCGAGACCGAGCTCGACGTACGACGTCCTCGGGTGCGAAGCCGAGCGGAGGCTCGTCCTCCAGCGCGGCGCTCAAGATCGTGGTCATCTCGCTCATGTCAACCCTTCCGAACAATCGGCATGAACCGGTTCGGTGTCACCCAACAGCTCACGCAACCTGGCCAGCCCCCGTGCGGTCTGGCTCTTCACCGTTCCCTGCGAACAGCCGAGCACCCGCGCTGTCTCCGCGACGTCGCACTCCTCGTAGAACCGCAGCACCAACACCGCCCGCTGCCGAGGCGGCACACGAGCCAGGGCAGCCTGGACAGTCATCCGATCGGCCGCGCTCATCGACTCGGGCGCTTGTAGTTCTGGTACTGCGCCGTTCGGATGCTCTCGTCTCCACGGTCGCCGGCCCTCGTCGATCAATGCGCGCACCAGGATCGTTCGAACGAAACCATCCAACGCCGCGCGAACCCGCACCCGATCCCACGACAAGTACAACTTCACGAACGCGTCTTGCGCCGCGTCTTCCGCTCGCTGCCAATCCCCACACAACAAGAAGGCCGTACGGCGCATTCGGGCCGAAGACCCGGCCACATAGGCGGTGAACTCGCCTTGATCCTCACTGCGCACGCCACCTCCTCGGCCACCGTCGACACCTAGACGGAACCGGCACCCCCCCAGGTTGCATCAGCTACCGCGACACGAACCGTCGCTTCCGGCAGCCGCCGACAAAGCCTACGAAATCGGGCGTACCCCACACCACGCCGACAGTCTCAACCAGCCCATCGACGACATCCGACGACGCACCGATCGGGTAGTCCTCGGCCTCCAAGTAACGAGCCGTCACCTTGAACAAGACCAGTACCGTCACCCGCTCGGGATACAGCGCCACGAACAGCATCGCGATCGGTCCCGCGTCAACCACAGCGAAGAACCGACCATTCCGCTCCAACCGAACCGAGCACCGCCTCGACGCCCTCGGTCCACTCCTGCCAAGTCGGTATCGCGCTGCGGGGAACACGGATTTCGACGTTTCGCGAACGCCTCGGTGCCGGCGTCGGAGACACTCCCGACGCGAGACATCGGGATCGACGCTCTGGCGCACCCGCACTCTCTCGAGCGTCGGGATGATGGAGAATGGAGTATGAATACTCAGTCCTCGTACGCCATGGATGTGGGCGACCCCCGGCGCGCTCTCGTGGGGCGAGCGGCGTTTGGAACCCTGCTGGCCGCTGGTGTCTTCTTCGTCTTCACCATGACGAAGCAGATCAGGCCGGTATACCTACACGCCCCTTGGTACAACGATCCGTACGACACGGTCTTCTCGTTCACGATGTTCTTCGTCCCGCTCGTAGCCGTGGCATTTCTGATGCAAGTCTCGCTCTGCCACAAGACTGAGGCACTGCCGATCGGTCGAGTCGTCACGATCCTTCGAGGATGTCGGATCGCAGTCGGAGCCATCTTTGTCGAGTTGCTGAGCGCCTGGATTTCGGTTGCTCTCGTCGCAAACAGATCGCAATGGGCCGGTGGTGTAACTACCGCGCTCATCACCCTTCTGTTTCTGTCGACGATGGTTACGGCAAGGGCGCTTGTTGTCGTGGTCCGGGCCCCCCGGTTGCAGCGTCCTCCCCGCACGGAGGAGTTCGAGGGGTCGGACTGGCTCGCGGACGTACTCGCTGTGGCTGAGCGTGAGAGTCATTGGCTGGGGCCGCTCCGCGGTCGCGGTCTCAGCACGGTGGACCGGGTTGACCGAGGCGTCGTGAGGAGAGTTCGCCGCCGCCCAGTCGGATCGGCTGCGGTCGCGAGCGTCTCATTTGCTGTCGTCGTCTTCGGTTGGCAGGCGATTCGAGAGGGATACATCCCCTCTGTGACCCTGCTCGAGATAGGTCTCGGATTTTGCGGCATGTTCGCCTTCCTGGTCATCGCTGGATCGTATTGGGGCATCGTCCGAAGCGCGACGCCACTGCATGGCGCGCGGCGACGGGCCCTGGACGCGGGCGTTGGCGCCTGCGTGGCTGCCATTGCCGTACTCGCGTTCCGCGACTCGTTGTGGTGGATGGTCGGCAGCGACGCATCGGCGGCGGGCTCGACACAGTTCGCAGCACTCTTAGGATGCGTGGCGATTCCGACCTTTGCGCTGATCCTCGTTGCGGAGACACTGCTACACAGGCATTCCAACAACGGTTCCTGATTGCGGGCGAGCGTTGTCTGGCCCGCTTCGTGCCAGCGACCAACTGTCGATCACGCGCACCTTGCGAAGGCTGCTCATCCGCCACCACGCGCGCCATAACACGCGCGAAACGCGGCCGGACGGGTATCACCGAAGTGCCGGGATACCCATAATGTCGCGCTCGAGCTACTCTTGTCTAGAGTCCTTGACTAGATCTGCCTAGCAACTAGACTGATCGTCAACATTCGAGAAACGCTCGAGCCGTGTCTTGGGAAGGGATGGATCAAGTGAAGACCTACACCGTGATCGCGGAACGCGACGAGGCCGGATGGTGGGCGGTGCGCGTGCTCGAGCTTCCCGGAGTCCTCACGCAGGCACGCCGGCTCGCCCAAGTCGAGAAGTTCGCGCGGGAAGCGATCGACCTTGCGATCAGAGTCGGCCATGCCCCCAAGGGCAAGTACGCCGTTCGGATCGACCCGCGGGTTCCCGGACTTGGTGATGACGTCGCTGCTGTTCGTGCTGTCCGAGAAGATGCCGAACGACTGCAGACCGAGGCGGCCAAGCGTACGCGCGTTATCGCTCGTCGATTGGCTGCGCGAGGACTGACTGTGCGAGACATCGGTGCAGCCCTCGGCGTTTCACACCAGCGCGCCGCTCAACTCCTAGGCAAGGGATCGATCCCCACGTCCAAGTCAGCAGCGAAGAAGACGACACGCGGCAAGGTCGCTACAGCGAAGCGGCGCGTCCCAGCTTCGTGATCGGTTGATCGACGACGAACCTGACACGCGTGTCATCGCGCCTCCATCGCGCGGACGCAGTCATTTGTGCTCGTTCGCCACTGTTCGCAAAATCCGCTGACCTGCAATTTCATGTTCGGTGACGTCCGCCAACAACCGCTCGATGCGGTTCCCAAGCTGAGGCACCGTGTCTGTCGCCGTCGCATCAGTGCTCTGGAGAGCGCACTGGGGTGCGGGGGTGCGCAGCTGGGGGACACCGCCCGAGTAAACCGTCTTGTCGTGAGACGGATTGCTGTGATCGGGCCGGTGGGTGCGGGAAAGACGACGCTGGCATGCAGGATCGGGGTCCTCGCTTCCCTCCCGGTTACTGATCTTGACGACGTGTTCTGGCGAAGTGTTCCTGTCCCGACGGACGAAGCATGGCGAACGATCCACGACGGGCTGCTTCAAGGTGACGGATTGGTCATCGCAGGTGACTACCGAGCGACCGCGGGGACGCGGTTCGCCGCGGCCGACACGGTCGTTTGGCTCGACCTTTCGGTCGCTCGCTGCGCGTTTCGCACGGTGCGCCGAAAGTTGCAGGGGAATCCGGCACCGTTACTCAGCTGTCTACATTGGATCCTTCGCTACCCGCGCAGAGGTCGCAAAGAAACCGAGGCGGCGCTGCTCGTGTCCTCAACGGTGGAGGTTCATCGGCTGCGGACGCCCCAGCAAGTGCAACTGTTCCTTGACCATTTCGCCGCTGGTGGAGCGTGCACAGGAACCTGTGCCGAACCTCCGTCGACGGCCAACATCTCGGGAGTGGTTTAGCTAAAGCGCATCTAGGTGGCTGGTGTCGAACGGGGTGAGTTCGAGGGCGTGATGGGCGGGTGAGCGTCGCTGAGTTCG
>Ga0182024_10018892_pt1 | contig 12778 bp, 17 predicted proteins | sample P32metaG_FD_120480 | JGI IMG/M metagenome (GOLD analysis project Ga0182024, IMG submission 120480) | Permafrost microbial communities from Stordalen Mire, Sweden - P3-2 metaG (Illumina Assembly) | ecosystem: Environmental > Terrestrial > Soil > Wetlands > Permafrost | place: Sweden: Stordalen... | reverse complement strand
TCACCGCCCAAGGGCGAAGCGGTGGAAAGCGGCTGCCTAATTAATTAGGCTGCGTATGCCATTTGTTGATTGGCAATTATCATTTTGCACGCGATTACGGGTGTGTGCACCCCGGCATGCCTCCTGGCCGCAAGCATCTCCGTCGAAGCCGTGACGCCCCCACTGAGCGGATTGGCCATACTCAAAGAGCTAGTTCCAGACTAGGGATCAACCGACCGGAAGTCAATCCGCTAAAGGGTTAGATGACGGACTGCAGTTCGCGGCTCACTGCCGATACTCGAGGTTCCGCTGCCGTAATTTGGGAGTCGCTAGGGTATCGTCGCCGAGGCGATCAGGGTAATAATTCTGATAAATTATGCTTGAAATATTAAGTTAGTTAATTTATACATTAAGTAACTTAATTATTATATGAGTGAAACGAATAAATCTTTAACCGATTGGCAGGAACTCGCCCAGTTGACTCGCGGTCAGCGAATCGTGGTGGAGCGGGTGCGGATTGCGGAGAAGAGCATTGCGATTGAGGGCAGTTTTGAGCTTCCCCAGTTGGCTCGACTGGCTTTAGAGGACCAGATTTTTATAATCGCCTTCGTTCGTTCTCACGGCTCGATTAAGGAGATGGAGCGGGTCTTCGGGGTCAGCTATCCGACCATCAAGTCGCGGCTCAGTCGGATCGCCGAGAGTCTGGAGTTTGTGGAGACGAATCCGACTCCGTCAAAGAGTGAGGTTTTGGATCGGCTGCGACGGGGAGAGATTACGGCCGAGGATGCGATCCGGGCTATGGAGGCGTTGAAATGATTCCGTTGGTGGCGGTTGTCAGTTTGCGCGGGCGGGAAAGCCGGACGCTCCGATTATGGGTTCCGTTGATCGTGCTCTGGTTGGTGATCGTGCCCTTGGCGGTAGTTTTTTCCCCGCTAATTTTTGTTGGCTGCGTGGCTTGCCGCATAAACCCCGTCGGCGCGTTTTCCGTTGGCTGGCAAATTCTGCGCGCGCTGAATGATACCGAAGTTGAGATCGAACACCGGAGTGCTGGAATCTCGATTTGCGTTTTCTAGGAGTCCAATATGAATGAACATCGCCGTCAAATTTTGCAGATGCTTTCTGAGTCAAAAATCAGCGCGGATGAAGCGGAGCGCCTGATCGCAGCGCTCGAGGAACCGGTCGCTGGATCGTCCTCGCAGAACGCATCCGACTCGGGAACGAAGGCGCGGCCCAAATATCTTCGAGTCCAGGTCGACTCGGAAGATGACGGGCATGAAGGCCCGACCAAAGTCAACGTTCGAGTGCCCATGCAATTGCTGCGCGCCGGAGTGAAACTAGCTGGTCTGATTCCTCCGCAAGCGCTCCATCGGGCGAACGTTGCGATCCACGAAAAAGGCATTTTGTTTGATCTGAGCCAAATAAAACCTGAAAACCTGGAAGAGTTGATCGACCAACTTAGTGACTTGAGTGTTGTTGTTGATCAGAAGGACCATGCCACAAAGGTAAAAGTTAAAGTGTTCTGTGAGTAAGAAACCACCGGTGCGCTCTCCTTGGGTCAGCGGGCCGCGAGCTTGGCCTCTAGCCTACCCTTCACCTCCGGCCACTCCGAATCCAGAATGCTGAAGTAGACTGAGTCGCGCCCGCGGCCGGTCCATGTGACCACATGCCGGCGCAGCGTGCCTTCTTCTCTCGCGCCGATGCGAAGGATCGCGGCGCGAGATTTCTGATTCAGTGCATCGGTTTTCAGTTCAACGCGGGTGTACTGCCAAACTTCGAAGGCGTGACGCAGCATGAGAAATTTCGCTTCCGTATTGACTGCGGTGCGCTGCCACGCCGGTGCGATCCAGGTGGAACCGATCTCCACGTGGCGATTGGCGCGATCGATGTTCATGAAGCGAGTGCTGCCGATCACTTGCCCCGATTTGCGCTCGACCGTGGCAAATACTACCGACTCGCCGCGCTCCTGCTCGCCGAGCGCTTTCTCGATCAGGCGTTCGAAATCTTCTGGGGACTTCATACGGTAGGGGATCCACTGAAAGATATTGTCGAGATCCTCTTTGGCGGCCAGCCAGAAGAGTCGCGCATGTTCGCGGCGAATCGGCTCGAGGCGGATCACCGACCCTTCCAGCGTGAGCGGGGTCTCGATATGCAACGGGGCAGCGGTCAAACTCATGGCGCATTTCCTTTCTGGACCGGCGTGCGTACCATTATCTTGCATCTCGCGCTCGTTTGCGGGCATCTGTAGTATGACCTTATAAGAAGAGATTCTTTGGAAGAATGAAGGGCGTTGACCGGCGATGAATCTATCCGTCCAACACTTTACAAAGCGTTGTCAGGAGTGTTGCCGGTGAAATCGCAGTGTTTGCCCTTTACTCAAATCCCGCATACCACACGGCTTTTCACCGATTTCCTTGCTTACTCTTCCAGTGTTCGGTCCTTCTATCCACACTCTCCACACTTCGGCGAATGGTTGACGTCCCAGGCGTCCGCATTGGAATACGATTCTGCACGCCGCGAGCGGGTGAGCGCAGTTCTCGAACGGCAGAACAAATCGTGGGGAGCTTCGCCACAAACTCTCGCTAACCTTGATCGCCTGCGGCGCGGAGCCAGCGCCATTGTAACCGGGCAGCAGGTTGGTTTGTTTGGCGGCCCAATGTTCGCGGTCTATAAAGCTCTCAGCGCGGTAAAGCTGGCAGAAGAGGCCGGGGCTGCGGGAGTGGATGCGGTCCCCGTATTCTGGCTCGCTACCTACGATCACGACCTAGCCGAGGTCAATCACGTTTCTATCCCCGGCCCGGACGGCTTGCGGCGCACGCTCACAACTTCCAGCCACAGTGTCCCCGGCGCCCCGGTGAGCGAAGTGTGGCTGGGCGAAGAGATTCTGCCGATAGTGGAAGAAGCCGCCTCGCTGCTGGGAGAATCTGAAACGACGCAACTGCTGCGCGAGTCGTATCGTCCCGGTAAGACTCTCGGGACGGCGTTCGCCCACTTTTATGCGCATCTGTTCGCGGCCTGGGGAGTAATCGTTCTCGACGCTTCGGATCCCGAATTGCATCGTATTGCTGGGCCAATTTATCGGGCGGCGATTGAGCAAGTCTCTGAAATCGATGACGCGCTTCTGGCTCGCGGACAAGCTCTGGAAGCCGCGGGCTACCACCAGCAAGTGAAAGTGACTGCGTCCTCCGTCCTGTTGTTCACTCTGCAAAACGGCGCCCGCACGCCGATCCAACGTCGAGCGAATGGGAACTCTGCAGAATTTGTGATCGCCGGTGAGACAGCGACCGATAAGCTCTCGTCCGCGGAGCTGATAGATCGCATCGCAACAACGCCGGGGAATTTTAGTCCGAGCGTGCTCCTGCGCCCGGTGGTGCAGGACTATCTTTTGCCTACGCTCGCCTACGCTGGAGGCGCGGCCGAAGCTGCTTATTTTGCGCAAGCGGGTGCAGTCTATGAAAAGGTTCTCGGTCGTGTGACGCAGATCGTGCCCCGTTTTTCGGCTACCGTGGTCGAACCCAAGGTGCAGCGCGGACTTGGAAAGTACGGGATCACGGTGCTCGATACATTCCAAGGTCCTGAGGCACTTCGCCATACGCTGGCCGCGCGTACTCTGCCTGCAGATTTACAAACAGCTTTCGAGAGAGCGAACAAGGCGGTGGACGAATCTTTTGCTCGCTTGAACGAGGCGCTTACCAAACTGGATCCCACGCTCGTCGAGGCCAGCCAGACGGGCGTTTCAAAAGTGCACTACCAACTGGATCGTCTGAGGGAGCGCGCCATGGCCGCTGAATTACGGCGCAGCGAGGTGATCGGCCGTCATGCGGAAGGGTTTAGCCAGGCTCTTTATCCAGAGGGCGCCCTGCAGGAGCGAGGCATTGCCGGTGTCTATTACCTCGCCCGCCATGGAATGGAACTGCTGAAGGGGATTTACGACGCGATGCGCCCGGATTGCCTGGACCATCAGATTCTTGAACTGTAGAAAGCGAAGTTTTAGCAGCCTCCAGTTTCAGTTCTGCAACCAGCTTTCCAGTTGCTCCACGGATTCCACACGGGGTTCGTGCCGGTCGCGGTAGGCTCCGGTCACATCAAACAAAACTGCTCGCATGCCCGCGTTTGTGGCTCCGATGTAATCGACCGAGTACACGTCGCCCACGTACAGACTCTCTTCGGCGCGTGCTTTCATGGTTTTCAGCGCTGCTTCAAAAATCTCAGGGCGCGGCTTCTCGAATCCGACAATTCCTGAATCCGTGATGCTTTCAAAACAGTCGGCAATACCACAGCGCGAAAGCACTTGCTCGATCTTTCCATCGGCGTTCGAGATGACGGCGATGCGAAACTTCTTCCGGATTCGCTCGAGGCCCGCGCGGGTTCCCGGCAGAATCTGATCCCAGTTGGCCGAGTTCTGCGTATTTTCAACAAGCCGCTGGACCAACCCATCACGGCCACTGGCGGCGTCATCGAGTTCGTCAAGCAAGTAAGAGTGAAATATCCACCAGAAACCGTGATCAACTCGACCGCTCCGCATACCCTGATCAAACTCCGTCTTGGTCCGGCGCTCCAGGGCCTGCCATTGCGCAAGAGTGGGATGACGAACGCTCGCGATTGGTGCCAGCATCTTCGTCCTGTTCGGGAAGAGTAAAGTGTTGCCAATATCGAAGAAAATAACGCGTGGCTCAGCCATGATTCCATCTTACTGAAAACTTCGGGCTGAACCCATCGCGGAGGGAATCGTCCGAGAAGTTCGCCGCGCCAACCTCCCAGGGAATGCGCCTTCATGCGATAAATCTAGCGAGGCATTGATGCTGGTGATGCCTCGTCCGCCATATCCGTGACCTGCGCCAGGAAAAAATGTAATATCCAATCCATCGTGGGAGTTCTATGAGGCGTCTTTCTTGCGAGCAACCTAGCGTGCTATGGCTCTTCTTTCGACAACCAGATTGATCGCTGGCTTTGCGCGCTCCAAGTTTGCTGCGCTATCCATTTACAGCCTGCTACAAGTCCCGTCCGCGCTGTTTGCATTCCTGCTGTTATTGCAACGTCATTCCAGCCGCCGCAACGATGTTTACAACATTCTTTGGGCGGTTGTCTTCGGATTCGCCACGCTGAATATCCTGAGCCTGGCGGCGCGACGGTTCGAACCAAACCGCCGCGGCCTTACCTTCGGAGAACTGATGGCGGTGCTCGTTGTCTTACTCTCGATCTTCCTGCTGGGCTGGGAGTTGCTGAACATATTCCGCATCTTTCCTATCAAACTGCATGGTTAAACATCGCGTTCCGCCGTTTTTGCGGTATGATTCGCAAAGTGGCGAAGAATCTCCCCAATTTCGAAGTCACCTGTCCCTGTTGTAGCGCGGTGCTCAAGATCGACGCGGCGATGCAAGCCGTAATCGCCCATACTGCGGCCGTGAAGCCCCGCATGTTCGCCGACATGGAAGACGCCGCCCGCGCCATGAAGGAACAGGATACCCGCCGCGAATCCATTTTCCGGCAATCGGTTGAGGCGCAAAAACATGCTTCCGAGTTGCTGGAAAAAAAGTTTCAAGAGTCGGTGAAGAAAGCCAAGGAATCTCCGGACACGGGCAAACCGATCCGCGATTTCGACTTGGATTAGCGCCCCGTTGGAATCGACGTATGGCGATTTGTCCTCTGCTTCTCGGGCACCGCGGCGCGCGGGCCGAGAAATCTATTCCCGAAAATTCTATTGCTTCTTTTGATCGGGCACTCGCCCAGGGATGCGATGGGTTTGAGTTTGACGTACGACTCTCCGCCGATGGCCACCCTGTGGTCTGCCACGACCCCACGGTTCACAGCCTCGAAGTTGATCACTGCTCGGCCCAACAATTGGGGCTGCCTCTTCTGTGCGATGTCCTGGAGCGCTACCAGACCACCGCTTTCCTCGACATCGAACTCAAAGTCCCCGGGTTGGCAGCGGCTATCCTGGATTTGCTTCGAGCCCATCCCCCGGATCGCGGCTACGTAATTTCCTCGTTTCTGCCGGGAGCATTGCGGGCAGTGCATGACATGGACGCCACCGTTTCACTTGGCGTGATTTGCGAGACGCGCGCTCAGTTCAGCGCGTGGCCCAACTTGCCGATTAACTATGTGATCCCGCACAAGAAGCTGGTGACGCGAAGGGTTGCCACCGAGATCAGATGCAGCGGCAGGAAGCTCCTGGTCTGGACGGTTAATTCTGTGCAAGACATGAAGCGATTTGCCGAATGGGAAGTGGACGGAATTATTTCTGACGATCCCGAGAAGCTCGTCAGCACCCTGGGCTGAAAACGAACCCAGGAACAAAAGATAAAGTCAAAACTCCGCGTTGCAGAAATTCGATTTGCCCAGGTCTCCGTCTCCAGACATTATGGGATGGGCTAGTCCGCCGCTGCTTCGAATGCGGCGGTGTCTTGTGGGGCAGGCCTCAGAAACGCGGTGCGTTCCATCTCAAAAGCCTCCAGATTCGCGCCCATCGTAAGTTCGTTCCAGCCGAGCACGGCAGCGATGCGTAACGCGGCTTCGCGGCTACAGGATTCCGACCAGCACGCGCCCAGAGCCACCGGAACACGGCGTAGCAGCACATCTCCAAGCGTTACGGCGTACTCTCTGCGATAGGCTTCCACCACCTCCGCGATTATGTGGGAGGTATGCGGACAAATCGGCGCCCGCAGTTCGGCGCTCACCAGGGCCATGCGCGCGATATCGGCGGCGCGTTTGCCGTGCCATTCCAGCATGCCCCTCGCGGATTCTTCGCTGACCGATCCGATCCGCGCAATTTCCAGCACGGCATCATCGAGCAAGGGATCAAGCGCCGGCCCCGGCCCCATCGCAAAAGTGTTCGGCTCCGCCGCCTAGAGCCCGATGTTCCGGGCGCACTCCCGCGCCAGAGAGGCCGCAGTTGTCAGCTTGCCGCCAAGCACCGAAATCATGCGGGTCGCGCCGTCATCCGCATGATCGTGAAGAATATGCTTCCGCATTACCGCAGATGGACGGTTCTCCGGCGAATAGGGCAGCGGGCGGATTCCGGCGAAGGAATATTTCACGCTCTGCGCCGTGATCTTTACCTTAGGAAACAATCGCGACACGGAGCGCACGAGGTAACTGATTTCATCCGCCGACGGCGCTGTCTTTCCTGGATCGCCGCTGTCGGCAACCTCCGTCGTCCCGACCATTACCTGATCGTTCAACGGAAGTACAAAAATCGGGCGACCATCCACCGCTTCGGTATAAACCGCCGCGTTCGGCGAACCCGGGAAACGCGGGACGACTATGTGTGAGCCGCGCACTCCCCCCAGCATGGTCTTGCCCATTCGAATGGAAGAGCGTTGGCATACGCGATCGGCCCATGGTCCACTGCAGTTGATCACCCACGCCGCGTCCACATGCGCGTCCCGGCCCGTGAGATGGTCACGCAGCAATACACCGTGGACGCGACCATGCGCCACGTCCACCGCGAGCGCCTCCGTGTGATTCCGGACTACCGCTCCGGCATCCACCGCTTCCAACAGCCACTCCGCGACCAGGCGTTCGGGAAATTCGCATTGCGCATCTTCATAATTAAAGAATGACCACTTGCGTCCCGCGTCGAGCGCTCGCTCCAGGCGCTTCAATTCCATGTCAGTGGCGTCGCTCGGTGGTTTTCCTGCCATACGCTGGTAGAGCCACAATCCCGTACGAACTTTCATCGCACTGCGCTGACTGCTTTCGTTTAGCAACAGCAGGAAGTGCATGGGATGTACCAGGTGAGATTTCTCGCGCAACAGTTTCTCGCGCTCGCGGAGCGACTCCCGCACCAGCCCCAGTTCGCCGTGCTCAAGGTAACGCAGGCCGCCGTGAATGATGCGCGTCGAGCGACTGGTTACTCCAGAGGCAAAATCCTTCTGTTCAATAAGCAGCGTTTGCTTTCCCGCGCGGGCGCACTCCCGCGCCACGGCCACGCCATTGATACCACCGCCGATTACCACCACGTGAAAGTGTTGACCTTCCAGGCTGGCTCGTGGATTTGCCGCTAGCACCATATGGATCCGTACACCAGAGTAACTTCTTGGAGGTTACTAAATTCCGGGTTCGAGCGCTTACCCTGCGATCCGTAGAGTCTGCACCGCGCCGCTGGCGGGGAACAGGTCACCTTGGTGCTGCAAAGTGCCTGACCGAAAGTCCGGCTGGAACGGCGGAAAGTTCGCATTCCTGGGCAAAAACAAACCGGCCCGCTGGGGTGCAGCGGGCCGGTCGTGTACTTTGCAATTCGCTTTCTTACGCGACTTTGCGCTCAGACTTCGCGCTCGCCCCCGCACTCTTGGAGAACAAATCAATCATCTGCTTATTGAATGCGGGGATGTCATCGGGCTTGCGGCTGGTTACCACTCCGTTACTCAAAACCACTTCTTCGTCCACCCAGGTGCCACCTGCGTTTCGAATATCGGTTTTTAGAGATGGCCAGGAAGTAATTGTGCGGCCACGCACGGCGCCCGCTTCCACCAGCATCCAGGGGCCATGGCAGATTGCCGCAACCGGCTTCGCGTGCTCGATAAAGTGTTTCACAAACCGCACCGCATTCGGATTCATGCGCAGCTGGTCGGGATTCATAACGCCGCCAGGAAGGAGCAAGGCGTCGTATTGAGCGGGGTCAGCCGAATCCAGAGTGATGTCTACTGAGACCTCTTCGCCCCAGTCTTTTTTGTCCCAACCCTTGATCTTTGCCGGTGGGAGAGACAACTTGGGTTTTCGCGCCCGCCTCTTCGAGCGCTTTTTTCGGTTTTGTCAGTTCCGATTGTTCAAAGCCATCGGTCGCAAGAATTGCTACAGTTTTCCCTTGAAGATTATTCGGCATGAAATTTCCTCCTTAAATATATTGACTGGTAATTGTTTGGATGCGGTGGCGGGGATAGCGGTTTATCGCTATTAACAAGGCGGTGTGCCGCGTGCGTTGCTCGTTCTGCCGCGGCTCATTTAAAGTGGTTGCAAATGTCCACGACCGGCGAACGTTTCGAACGCGCAGTTTCCATCATGGAGCGCTTACGGGCTCCCGGGGGCTGCCCATGGGATCGGGAACAAACTTTCGATTCCATCAAGCCTTACACACTGGAAGAGACCTACGAAGTTCTCGAAGCCATCGATAATCGCGACTGGGACGAACTTCCCGGCGAACTCGGTGACCTGCTTCTGCAGGTACTTTTTTATTCCGAAATGGCTAAGGAGCAGGGAACGTTTTCCATCGATGACGTGCTCGACCGGCTCTCGGACAAGCTGGTGAACCGGCACCCGCATGTGTTCGGCGATGTGAAAGCGGATACTTCGGCTGAAGTAAAGCGCAATTGGGAGGCGCTCAAAACCGAGGAACGAAAGAAGCGCATGGGGGAGAGTGCGGATGAGGCAGATGGCGCGGCTGGGGCTCCGGCAAAATCGATCCTGGCAGGAATTTCTTCGGCTATGCCGTCTTTGCTGGAGGCCCACAAGATCAGTTCGCGCGCGGCTCAGATTGGTTTCGACTGGCCGAACATGGAGGGTTTGTTCGACAAAGTCGCCGAGGAAACCGCCGAACTTCGCCAGCACTTGCAGGAATTTCCCGCTCCCGGACCGAGCCCGGAAGGCCGGGGCGTGGCCGGTTCGGGGCGGCCGGCCATTCCGGAAGATCTGCGAATGCGGCTCGAAGAAGAGGTGGGCGATCTTTTTTTTGTGCTGGTCAATATCGCACGTTACCTGGCGATTGATCCCGAATCGGCTCTGCGTAAGACCAACCGCAAGTTCCGGCGACGCTTTCAGTGGATGGAGGAGCGCCTGGGTAACAACGCTGGCACTCTCGAGAGCGCCTCGATGAATGAGCTTGAATCCCTCTGGCAACAGGCCAAGCGGCGGGAGAAGCGATCGTGCGCGCGGACGCAATCGCGATCCGGCGCTGTGAAGGACTCGATGAACTGCGGGCTTGCGTTGCCTTGCAAAAGGAAATCTGGAATTTTACCGATGCCGAACTGGTTCCGCTGCGAATGTTCGTGGTGGCGGAAAAAGTTGGTGGACAAGTGATGGGCGCGTTCGCCGGCGGGCAGATGATCGGTTTTGCGCTTTCCGTGCCGGGTACGCGTTCGGGCCACGTCTATCTCCACTCGCATATGTTAGCTGTGGCCAAAGAGCATCGCAACGGCGGGTTGGGGCGCCGGCTCAAGCTGCTGCAGCGCGAAGATGCACTTGCGCGCGGCATTGAACTGATCGAATGGACCTTCGATCCGCTCGAGATCAAGAATGCTTATCTCAATATCGAAAAACTGGGCGCGATCGCCCGGCGCTACAACATCAACCAGTACGGAATTACATCGTCGCCGCTGCAAGGCGGACTTCCCAGCGACCGGCTTATCGCCGTGGTGGCTGAAATCCAGGCGCGTGGAAAGTTTGCTGGAAACGGCCAAGATTCCTGCATTCAAGCAACAATCAGGCATTGAAGTTCCGGCGCAGATTTACGAGTGGAAGTCCGCGGTGGAAACGCGCGGCGAGGCGCGAAGAGTGCAGGAACGCAACCGCGAGCAGTTTCTTCAGGCTTTCGAGGGCGGGCTCGCCGTGTTAGGTTACGAGCGCGACCCCGCAGGCAACGGCAAATTTTTGCTCGGCGAATGGGATGAGAAGTGGTCGTATGCGTCGAAGGAATGATTTACCAAGGAGACACGGAGGCACGGAGAAAAAAAACTTTGTTTTTCTCCGTAACTGGTGTGCCTCTGTGGTGAGATCTTTTGTTTCCGCACATTATCATTATGAAGATTGAAGCCATTACACTCCGTGAGATTCACATGCCGCTCGTCCATTTTTTCGAGACGAGTTTCGGGCGCACCTACAGCCGTCGTATCCTTCTGCTGACCGTATATTGTGGAGGTGTGAACGGTTGGGGCGAATGCGTAGCGGGTGAAGATCCCTTTTACAGCAGCGAGTGGACTGAAAGCAGCTGGTTGACCATCACTCGTCATCTGGCCCCGGCCGTGCTCGGACGCAATCTCGAATCGGCGCGCGACTGTGCGGCTCTTTTCTCCAGAGTGCGCGGCCACCGCATGGCCAAAGCCGCACTCGAAAATGCGCTGTGGGACGCAGAGGCAAAACAAAAGAACATGCCTTTATGGAAGTTGCTGGGAGGCACGCGGAATGAGATCCCTTGCGGGGTCTCCATCGGCATTCAGGATTCGGACGAGCAACTGCTCGATAAAATTCAGATCGAACTGGCCGCCGGCTATCGCCGCATCAAGATCAAAGTAAAGCCGGGCTGGGACGTAAATGTGCTGGAGAAAATCCGCTCGCGCTGGGCCGACATCACGCTGAGCTGCGACGCCAACTCGGCCTACACTTTGGATCAGGTCGAACATCTGCGCTCGTTTGATCAATTCAACCTGCTGATGATCGAGCAGCCTCTTTGGGATGACGACATTTTCTACCATGGGCGTCTGCAGCGAGAACTGAGAACCGCCATTTGTCTGGACGAATCCATCGTTAACGCGCGCGCCGCGGCGGTTGCCGTGGAGACCGGCGCATGCCGCATCATTAACATCAAAGTGGGGCGCGTCGGCGGGTTCACTGAAGCCCGAAAAATTCACGACATCTGTCAGTCTCAGAAAATTCCCGTCTGGTGCGGCGGGATGTTGGAATCCGGAATCGGCCGCGCCCACAACATCGCGCTTTCTACGCTGCCGAATTTCAGCCTGCCGGGAGACGTCTCTGCATCGAAGCGTTACTGGAAGGAGGATATTATTGATCCCGAAGTCCAGGTCTCAGGGCAGGGAATGATTGCGATCCGCGACCAGCCGGGCACGGGCTACGAAATCAAGGAAGACCTGATCGAGAGATTGACCGCGCGCAAAGAAACGCTTCGCGCAGGCGCATGAGAAATCGTTCTAGTGCGATTTATTCTCGGATGTCGCCGTCTCAGCTTCCCGGTTTTGCGCCAGCTTCACCTCTTCCGCCTTTAGTATTTCCACGCCTTGGGCAAAGGTGGTGTCATCGGGCACGGGTTGGAAGTCGCTGAAAACTTCGTCTGACTTCATCGCCAGACTCTTGAACAGCAAAATCTTCCCCGTAAAGCTAAGGGACATGTGGGAAACTTCCCAGCAGCCGTTGCCAACGTCACGCTGTTCAACCAAAAAGTGTCCGCCCTTATCGAGGTGACCCAGGATTCCCCAGCCAAACGCGACTTCTTTGAATAAAGTCCCGTCGATTCTTACAATCCGGCGGGCGACAGGGTCGATTACCAGGAATCCATCCATGCCGACCAAAACCTGCTCCGCGTGAGTAGGCGGCTGATAGGCCGGGTTCGGCCGAAACTTCAAACGCAGCAACTGCCGTCCCGGATCGCCGGCACCCGCCGCTTCCGTTTCCTCCCCGTCGTATTGGTAGAGAAAAGCATCGGGCAGGGCCTTCACAATGCGCACGGTGCGCTCGGCATTTTCTTGTTCTTGTATATGTTTGCGGCGGAGTTGTTCAGCGTTGCCCGCCAGTGCGGCCAGGCGGCCTTCCTCGCCCTGCACATCCTGCGGCGCCAGGGGCTTGTCATTGTAGGCGACGGTTATCCCGGCGATAGCATCGCGCGTTTCCACATAGAGCCGGATTTGAGAACCTTGCGGAGTCTGCTTGCGATCGCGAAACATGTGCTTCGCGGTACTGTTGTTCGCGGCTACTTCATTGGCAACGGTGGCCCGCACCAATTCGAGGCACGAGGCTGGGTCCTGAACTGACGCAGATGCGGATCCTAGTCCGGTAGCGAGGGCGCCTAGTAAGACCACGATGGCGACCTGCGAGGTCATCTCTGGCCGGCTTCTCATGTTCCGCTCTCTCCGCCTGC
>Ga0182024_10018891_pt1 | contig 12778 bp, 8 predicted proteins | sample P32metaG_FD_120480 | JGI IMG/M metagenome (GOLD analysis project Ga0182024, IMG submission 120480) | Permafrost microbial communities from Stordalen Mire, Sweden - P3-2 metaG (Illumina Assembly) | ecosystem: Environmental > Terrestrial > Soil > Wetlands > Permafrost | place: Sweden: Stordalen... | reverse complement strand
TATTCCGTTGCATGGACTGCCACCAAGATTTTCCCTTCGCCCCTGAGCGTGGAGAAAGCGGTGGCTGAGCTACTCCACAGACATGTTCTATGGGCGGACATCGGTGACTCACTACGCCGGGTTGCGCTCGGCTTTGGAGCCGCAGTTTTCGTTGGAATTCCCCTTGGGCTGTGGCTGGGCTGGAGGCCGGCTGCGAACGAGGTCGTCAATCCTGTGCTCCAGATTTTGAGACCCATCAGCCCCATCGCATGGATACCCGTAGCGATCATCTTCTTTGGTGTCGGCGATCGGGCGGCGATTTTTCTCATCTTCCTGGGTTCGTTCTTTCCCATCATGGTTGCATGTGTCGGGGGTGTTTCCAGCGTGCCACCAGTCTTGCGGAGCGCAGGCCGCAACTTTGGCCTGTCGACTCCACAGCTTCTGATGCGCGTGGTCTTTCCTGCCGCCCTGCCGCAGATCTTAGTCGGCGTGCGGATCGCGCTCGGAATTGCGTGGCTTGTCGTGGTGGCCGCAGAAATGATTGCAGTCGACTCCGGCCTTGGGTACCTGGTCATCGACTCACGCAACTCAGGGAAACGCTATGACCTGGTTGTGGCGGCTATGCTGATGATCGGGATCATCGGACTTGTGTTGGATTTAAGCTTCCGTAAACTGGAAAGAATCAAGTCTGTACGTTGGGGGTTCCGTGATGCAGCTTAAAACCAAAGCCATCCTCCTTGGACTTGGTTGGTTTGTGCTCATTTCTGGACTGCATGCCTGGCTGAATGTGAATTGGGCGGCCGTTCTCAACGAATATCGGCCAATCCGGGATCGGAAAATCACCGTCGCCTATCTACCGGTAACCTGTCAGCTGACCTGCCCGGTGACGGATTACATTTCGAAATACTCCCTTTCGGGGGAGGAGTTTCTGCCGCGCATGTTCCAGGGATTTCCGGAGATGAAGGAGGCTCTCATCTCCAATCGGGTGCAGGCTGCATTCATTGTTGCGCCCATGGCACTGGCGCTCAGAGCACAGGGGGTTCCGATCAAGGTGGTTTACCTAGGGCACCGTTACGGCAGCGCCGTTGTCGTGCGGAAAGATGGTCCGATCAAGACCTTCGCCGACATGCGCGGTCGCACAATCGCGATTCCCAGCCGATTCTCCGACGAGCGATTGCTTCTGTTTCGCGCAATGAAAGTTTGGGGAATCAAAACCGGCGAAATCAAGATGGTGGAGATGGATCCACCGGACGTGTCCGGCGCTCTGGCCGCCCACGCAATCGACGCCTTTGTGATGGGTGAGCCGTTCCCTTCCCAAGCGGAGATGGGTGGCTTCGGCCGTGTGCTCTTCCAGGCCCGCGAATACTGGCCGGACTACATGTCCTGCATTCTCGTTGTTCGACAGGATTTGATCGATCGACGTCCGGACGTTGTTCAGGTTCTGGTGGATGGCATCGCGCGCTCAGGCCTTTGGCTTGACACCAGCAAGCCGCACCGCGAGGACGCTGCAGACTTTGTGGGACGCTTCTACTATAACCAAAAGCCTGCGTTACTGCGATGGGCGCTCACCAAGCCGATGGACAGAGTCACGTACAGTCCCCTGGCTCCGCGAAAGGCAGACTTCGACATGGTTCGCGACCTGATGATTGAAACAGGCGTGCTGAACAAGAAGCTCGAATTCAGCGAGTACACGGATACCCGTTTCTCCGACAAGGCCAGCACGGAGACGCCCTGGAGATATGAACCGGGTATGGCCTCAGCAAAATGAGTAATGAGATTCCTGATTCAAAGTCATCGAAGTTCTAAGGAGAATTGGAATATGTTTCGCAGACGATTCCTTCAGGTTCTCGCACTCGCGGGTGCTGGTGCCCTGGCTTACGAAGCCAGTGGCAAAGGGCTGGCCATAACGATCATCTATCAAGTCAAAGGATTCAGTTGCGTAACCTGCGCCGTGGGACTTGACACAATGCTCACCAAGAAGAAGGGCATTCTATCGAGCCATTCGACTTATCCCGAAGGAAAAGTTACGGTCACTTTCGATTCAGAAGCCATCAATGATGCCTCGATTCGGGCATTCATCGCTGAAATGGGCTTCACTGTTGAAAGCAGGCATACGGCCTAACCGCACATTGTGCGTCCTTGCAAGGAAAGGACTCGAGAAGATGTCTACGATTCACACGTATGGAAGACTCTCCGCAGATCTGGTTGAGGCACTCCACCTTGACCATTCGCCCGTTGCGATCTGTTTTGCCGACACAGTTCCGGAAGGTCTGGACGCTCCGCCCAAGCGCGTGCCGGCTGGATGCTGCTTCTGTGGATGCCATCAAGGTATTTGGAGATCTTGATTAGGTCCGCCAAGAGGATTTGCCGCTGATTCCAGTTCTCGCTGCGAGGCCCAGGCACGTCCTCTATTCGCCGCTGGCGGAAACACCGCTTCGTCCCGATGTAGTCATCGTGTTTGCGAACGCGAGTCAGACGCTCATACTCTCCGAGGCAGTTCGGCAGGCAGAAGGTGGCAATGCTCCAGCCATGGGCAGACCTGCCTGCGCCGTTGTGCCGCAGGTGATGAATTCAGGCCGAGCCGCTTTGAGCCCTGGCTGTTGCGGAGCCCGCGCCTATCTCAGCTTACTGACTGAAGCTGTCTCGGTCTTCGCTTTTCCCGGAGACCGGATTGAAGCCTACGCCGAAAGAGTCGTGGCACTCGCAAAGGCGAATGCGCTGCTCTCTCAATTCCACCGGATTCGGAGAGAGGCCATTGTCGCTGGACACAGCCCGACAATTCAGGATTCGTTGCGAGCCTTAAGTGCCGGCTAGAGAAGGCGCCTTATCTTCCCAGCGGACAAAGCAGTCGCACCCTACAGAGTGACCAGGCAATTCAAGAAGCTACCGCCGGGCCACTCTGGGGGAGGGCACTACTTCTTGATGGAAGCCAGAATCGCTTTCTGATTCGCGAGAATCTCTTTCTGATTCACGAGAATTTCATCGAGAACCTTCTGGTTCTTCTCAATGGCTGCCTGGTTATGAAGGATCGTCTTCTGATTTTCTAGAATGGACGCCTGGTGGCTGAGGATCGTTTTCTGATTCGCTACAACTTCCTGGTCTGGCATATCTCCTCTTTCTCTCTTGCTGCGTTTGCGGTTTACGACGGATGGATGTTCAGGCTCGTGACCTGAAGATACCCGACGCTGGAGATGACACACATTGGGCTGCTTCAGTTGGAATAGGGCAAGACCAAGTCCACAGATAACGTGCCCTTGACCTCAACTATGCATAAGCTCCGTCTAGAGTCGCGTCAACTTGAGTGCCTTGTCTGTCCCGTTTTGCTCAATTCGCAAAGCTCTGTCTTACCCTGTTTCTGGTTGCCTGATGAGTTTTAGTGATGCACACTGCTTACTCCGTTCGCTGCTGGTTCCGAATTTTACCCTGACCGACCAATTTGACCTTCTCTCCTGAGCTGTTGGCGTCGATGTCCGCAAACCATGAAACAGGTGGGCTGCCGCGCCGCGGCTACCGCAACCTGAACTACCTGCTGTTGAAAGCACAACGGCTAGCCGTAACTCGTCGCTTTCCAGAAAGCCCCGTGGAATGACGCTTCTAACAGATTCTCACCAACAGCCAACTAAGTAAAACGCGCACGCAAATTAAAATCGTCCATGCCGCAACATATCAACACATAGGTTGATGCTCAACTCCTCCACATTTCCGAAGACACGAGCCTTCTAATCGTCAAAAATTATGCCGCGTCATTTCGTTGCTCTACACATGTTCCTGGAGACAGCTCACTCCAGGCGGCACGAGATTACCGATTCGCTCTCCCTCGCTCATGACTGTCAGCATTGCTGACGCATAGTGCATTGGAGAGCCCGATCCGTTCACTTTGGAGGCTTCGTGAAGATTCGCGTTCAATCTCTCGCACTATGCTTGCTGTCGATCGCAGTCGCACTTCTTTGGGCAGCTCCAAGCCACGCACAAGTGACCACGGCGTCGATTCGCGGCACCGTAACCGATCCAACCGGCGCGATTCTGGCAAACGCTACAGTTACTGTTGTAAACACGAGTATGGGGATCTCGAATACTCAAAAGACCGACAGCAAAGGCTACTATAACTTTCCCGACTTGCACATCGGTGGGCCGTACACGGTCACCGTTGGTGAAGAGGGATTTCAGAAATTCATTTCAACAGGAATCATGCTGGACTTGAGTTCCGCCCTTGAAGTAGATGCAAAGCTACAGGTTGGCGCATCGTCGCAAACAGTCCAGGTCAATTCAACGACAGTTCAGGTAGAGACCTCCGATGTGCAACTCAAGAATGTGGTCGGAGCGACGGAACTCGAGGAGTTGCCAACGCTAGGCCGTGACGCCGTCCAACTGCAAAAGACCGCGCCGGGAGTGGTCGAAGCAAACGACCGTGAGGCTACTTTCTCGACGAATGGCAGCCAGACGCAGGAAAACTCCTATCTTCTGGATGGCACAGACATCAACGATATTCTGCTCAACCAGCCCGGAATCATCGTAAATCCCGATGCATTGGCCGAGATAAATATCATCTCCAGTACGCTCGACCCGCAGTTCAGCCGCAACTCCGGCGCCATCGTGGATGAAGCCTTGAAGAGTGGTACGAATCAAATCCACGGAGACGGCTTCGAGTTCTATCGCGATACCTTTCTGAACAACGGCGGCTATTTCTCGACGAGCAGGCCTGTCTTTCACCAGAATGTTTATGGCGGTACGCTTGGCGGGCCCATCCGAAAAGGTCATGCATTCCTCTTTCTCGCCTATCAAGGCCTGAGAAGTCGAACCACTCAAACAACAAATACCCCGGTTTTTAGCAACGATCAAAGAAACGGAAACTTCTCCGCGGATGGCAGCTTGTCGGCCAATCCAATTCCATTTCCCGCTGGCCTGCGGGGGCCAAACGGCTTTTGCCCCCAGGGAACGCCATGGAACCAGTGCTTTCCGAGTGGACAGATTCCAACTTCGAACTTCAATTCGATCGCGAGCAATCTTCTCAACAAGTACGTTCCTCAGGCCAACTTTGCAAGCGGCGGCATCAAATACTACAACTACAATGCTCCGAGCACGGACGGCGACGATCAGGGCATCATCCGCTTCGACGATCAGTTGACCTCGAAGGACGCGCTCTGGGCCTCCACGGTCTTCGATTCGAATCCCAGCATGAATACCCTGCCGCAGCCTTCGACTGAATCGACAGGCGAAGGCGCCACTCTACCCGGCTTTGCGGCCGATAACTCGGCGCACACCAAGATATTCAACGCCTCGTGGACGCATGTCTTCAACAGCAATACGCTGAACGAACTGCGCGCCGGCTATTTCCGGTACAATTTTGGCGAACTGGAGCCGGCGGCTTCCACATTGGCCGCGCCATCCTCGTTCGGGTTCAATATCATTCCCCAGGATGCGGCCGCGGGCACGTTGCCCTACATCAACGTAACCGGGTATTTTGCGCTGGGCTTCAGCACCAACGGTCCTCAACCGCGCAAGGATGAAAACTATAACTTCTTCGACAACTTCAGCAAGGTTGTCGGAAATCACAGCTTGAAATTCGGGGCGGATGTCGAGCGTTTCGTCTTCAGCAATCCCTACTATTCCGCCAACAGCGGATATTTCAACTTTGTCGCTTCCGGAACCTACAGTTCAGGTGATCCGGCGGCGGATTTTCTGCTCGGCGTTCCTTCAAGCTACGAGCAGGGATCGGGCTTCTTTGTGGATGTAAGGGCCTGGCATTATTACGCGTATGCACAGGATCACTGGAAAGTCTCCGACACTCTGACGTTGGCGTACGGCACCGGTTATGACGCCGAAACTCCGTTCGAGAATCTGCAATATCAGGGCGTGGGTGTTACCTGCTGGGTAGCCAGCAACCAACAATCAATGGTATTTCCTAACGCCCCTCCGGGCCTGCTCTACCCCGGCGACCCCGGATGCAACAAGTACGGAAGCCCGATGACTCATTGGAATCATCTTTCTCCGCGCGTGGGGTTTGCCTGGACTCCCAATACCGGGTTTGGCGCGCTCTCCGGCGCTCCGGGCCAGCACTCTTTTGTGATCCGCGGCGGATTTGGGGTCTATTACAACCGTGGACAAGCGGAAGGAACGCAGGAGAACTCGGCCGATCCTCCATTCTCCCTGAACAGCCTGGGAGCAGCCGGACTCGGCGGCAATCCGAGCTTCGCAAATCCTTTTGCGGACATTGCCAACACTCCGGGCGCGTCTTACCCAACAAATCCATTCCCCTACACAGTTCCAAAGCCAGGGCCGAATGTGAGTTACGCCTCTCTTTATCCTCTGGAAATGGACAATCTTACTTCCGCCTACGACGTTCCGTACACGTATAACTTCAACCTGAATGTGCAGCATGCCCTGCCCAGCAACATGGTGCTGACAGTGGGCTACGTCGGCTCGCTGGGCAGGAAACTGCTGCGCGCGCGGGATGGCGACCCGATAACCCAGGCTGGGCACGACGCCTGCTTGCAAGGTACAGGAACGGGTGCGCCGATCATGCTGGGCGGCCAAACATTGTCCTGCGTGCAATTGGCCGCCTCGCAATCGCTCTTCTTCCCTGGAAACAAGACACGGCCTGCGGTGGTCCCCGGATCACAGATCCCCGGAGTGTTTCCCAATGGACTACCGGATTACCTGTCGATTGGCGCTATGTACACGAACGGCGCTTCCAACTACAACTCGCTCCAGGTTTCGCTGGCAAAGGCGCCTACACACGGCCTGTACTTTTCCCTTGCATATACCTACAGTCATGCGTTGGATAATTCCTCCAGCCTCGAGGACTCCGTAGCGAACGGCTATAACGTCAACTCGTTCCCGGGCTTCGCGTATCTGAGCTACGGGGATTCAGCTTACGATGCGCGTCAGCGGCTCGTCGGCGTGTACAACTATGGAATTCCGTTGCCGCATGGCATTGGAGGAAATACAGTCGCGCGCACCGCGTTGGGCGGTTGGCACGTTTCCGGGGTTACCGCGCTTCAGACCGGCTTCCCGATTACCGTCTATGACGGCGGCGTATTCAACTCGCTCTATTGCGATCAATTCAGCTTCGTTGAGTGCCCGGACACACCCAACACATCAACGTTTCACATCAAGACGCTCAATCCGCGGCATACCGGAAACCTTTGGTTTGATCCGTCAACATTTTCTCAGGAGCCAATCGGTACATTTGGCAATGTGAAACGGAACTTCTTCCATGGCCCTGGCTTCAATTATTCCAACTTCGAGATCTACAAGAACATCCCGGTTGGCGGACTGGAGAGCCCGCGCTATGTTCAACTGCGCCTGGAGGCGTATAACGCCTTCAATCACGCGAACTTTGCCAATCCAAATGGCAACTATGGCGCCGGTTCTCTTTTCGGCAACATCGACTCCGTCGATCAGCCGGTAAACACCGGCGCCGATCCTCAACCTGGGAGGGCAATTCAACTTGCCGGAAAGTTCTATTTCTAGCAGAGCGCCCCAACACAACCATTCGACCGGTTTGAACCAAGGCTATTCGGGCGCCCTACTGAAGCCGCAAACAATGCGGCGACCGTGGGGTGCCGACGTAACTTGGATTGCGGCAGACGGGCAAACCCGCCTCAAGGATTGATTTTGGAGGGCCGAATTTTGGCGACTCGACTCCGCCGCATATCGCAAATTGTTTTCTTTCTATTCTTCATTGGGTTCCTGCTGCGCACAAAGATGTTCGACTCCTCAGGCGCCGATAATCGCCCGGCGTCCCGGGTCAACCCCGTCTTTAGGTTGGATCCACTGGTTGCCCTGGTCAATGCGCTGGCGGGGCACGCTCTTTACCGCGAGCTGTTGTGGTCGCTGGTCTTCCTGATTCCCACCTTCTTTCTGGGGCGCTTTTTTTGCGGCTGGATCTGCCCTCTGGGCAGCTTGAACCAGTTCCTTGGCGGCATTCGATCGGAGTCGGAGCGGCGCGAGAAACTGATTGCCACCAATCGCTACAAGAAGTGGCAAGCGACAAAGTATCTTCTCCTGATCGCCGGATTACTGGCGGCACTTTTGCGCAACAACATGGTTGGTTGGATTGACCCATTCAGCCTGTTGGTGCGATCGGCGGGGGCGTCGGTTCTCCCGGCTGCGGCCAGCAAGAAATACTATGTCGTCTACCAACCCCATTACTGGCTCAGTGTCCTGCTGTGCGTGGCCTTCCTGGCGCTGCTAGCAATGAATCTGCGCGTGACGCGTTTCTGGTGCCGGGCGCTATGTCCTCTGGGCGCGCTGCTGGGCATGGCATCACGGTGGTCCATTCTGGGACTGCACAAAGATGCGGCCACCTGCAACAGATGCAATCGCTGCCTGATCGCCTGCCAGGGTGGCGACGATCCAATTGGCGGTGTGCCATGGCGCAAAGCGGAGTGCCATCTTTGCCTGAACTGTGTGGAGGCCTGCCCGCATGGGAGCCTGCGGTTTCGCTTCTTCCGTGTAACTCAAACGCCGCCCGAAGTTGCTGGCACGAGTCTGACCCGGCGGAATGCGATTGTCGCCGCGATGGCTGGGTTGGCCTCTGTTCCCTTGCTAAGCGCCACAACTGTGCTAGGTAAAGCGCGTACCGCGCATCTAATCCGCCCGCCAGGGGCGCTGAATGAATCGGATTTTCTCTCGCGGTGCATTCGCTGCGGCGAGTGCATGAGGGTGTGCCCAAACGATGCGCTGCAGCCCGCGTTCACCGAAGCAGGCCTTGAGAGTGTGTGGAGCCCCGTAGTCACGCCGAAGATCGGTTACTGCGAACCACTTTGTGTGCTGTGTTCCGAGGTCTGTCCTACGGGCGCAATTCAAGAACTCACTGCGCAGCAGAAGGGCTGGGTGGCGGGGGATGGTATACGGTCCACTCCGCTGCGATTGGGAACGGCAGTTTATGACCGGGACCAATGCCTGCCATGGGCCAAAGCTACAGATTGCATCGTATGCATGGAGTGGTGCCCTGTAGCGCCGAAGGCCATTTACGTTGAGGACGCCAAAGTGGCAGACGGAGAAGGAAAGACCCGGATGCTTAAGCAGCCGCACGTGGACCTCAATCGCTGTGTGGGTTGCGGAGCATGCGAGTATTCCTGTCCGCTGCAGGAGCGGCCGGGAGTGTACGTGACCGGCATCGGAGAGAGCCGTTTAAGTCTCAGTTGAGAAACTTGGTGGCCGCGATGTTGAGCGTGAATCGACCGCTTTAGCGTTGCTCGCTCGGCCTGTGAGCTTGATTCCCGCGCAACCAGGCGAGGGCGGCTACGACGGCCAGGACAAAAGCGGCAATCCAACTGATGGTGGCCGCGCGGTACTCGCCTTCCTCCACACTAGCCACGGCAGTTTGTACCAGCAGGATTTCGAACAGCAACCATAATCCGGCGAGGGCCCAAAACCACCAAGGGCGCTTGCGAATCGCGATCGTGAATACATCGGCTCCGTTCGTCATGGTCATCCTCTTCCACCGGACGGCGGATCTTTCCTCCACCATTGTTCGGGGTTGTGCTGCTTCCCGTAGCCAAAGGCATTGTCCATGATGCGGAATGCGCCGTCTGCGGCGGGCGCGATCGAGGCAGTGGCCTTCACTGCTTCATGAATCCATGCTTGAGCGCCCTTGGTGTAAGGGCAGCTCGCAAGACAGATGCCGCAACCGGAATTGACCTTCTGCCAATACTGCAGACATTTGTATGAATCCTCGAACCAGGCTTTGTGTCCTGAGTTATTCCACGGACCTTTGGTTTTGAAACTCGGCTCGTCGTCAAAGGACAGGGCACGCGAAGGGCATGCCTCGGCGCACTTCCTGCACCCCTTGCAGAATTCGACCAATCCAAAGTCGACCGGTTTGTCGCATGCCATCGGCAGATCGGTTAAGACCTTGCACAAACGGACTGCGGGGCCGAATTCGGGCGTGACCAGCTTGTTGAGGCGGCCCAGTTCACCTATGCCTGCGTCTACCGCAAACGGCACGCTCTGGGCTGTATCGTTCACGCACGGAATCGCCTGATAACCGAGACCGCGGATAAACTCGGCCAACGAGGCCACCACGAACGCGGAGTGGCTGTAACCCATTGCCGTCGCGGCATCGCCCAATGATGTGGGGGTACGCGAGAGGAGATCGAGATCCATGGGTATGGCGATGGCCACTACCCATTTCATTTTCCTCGGGATCACAAACCTGGCGTCGGTTACCGCGGGCACATCAACGTCTTCAAAGACAATATCCTTGTCTTTCTCCTTTTCATCTTCCCGCGGGGCCTGCAGGTTCACGTAAGCCTCGTTCATCGGTGCTATTCCCACCAGCCCTGCTCCATAGAGTCGCGCCGCGGACTTCACCATGCTCGCCATCTCCTCCGGTGAAGCCGTATGCCGCAGAACGCCCAACTCCGCAGGCGTGCGCACGGAGATACGCGTCCAAGAGAGCAGGCCCGTGCCTGGTTTGGTGCTATGTTCCAAGGTCCAGGCTCCTTCGCTCAACTGAATATCGGGCAGACTATATCCGGGCTTCTTCTCGCTTGCCCAAGCGGCTACGCGCTTGGCTTTGGAGGCTTGCTCTGCTTCGAATGAGCCGGCTCCCTCGCGCTGAATCTTCAACGGCCGATAGAGAGCAAACATATCGTTGCCGGAAAAACGCTTGTATTCGGCGGTTTTCTCTCCCAGGGTGGGCCGGTCCACGACCTTGATCCACCTGGCGCGTTTACGCACGGCGCCCCCGGTGCCGGTACGACTGACCAGCGCCCAAATCGACCCGAGAGCACCGCTTGCAGTAACGAATCCGCCAGCCTTCAAGAGAGCGCGTCGTCCAAAATGATTGCGTCCTTCTTCCACGTCGATCATCCTCCCGGCGGGAGTGTATTCCGCCAGGCGAAGATCGTCCTCCGCCGAACGGTTGAATGGTCTGGAGGCGGCCCTCCGGACCTTCGGTGATCTGGCATCCACCGAAGGATTGAGGCTTTCCAGGGTAAGAGCGGCGAGCATGATCTAGATACGCCGATTCTCGTTGCATCTTCTCTTTTGGAAGTGCGTGGCGGAAGTGCGTGTGAGTCGAACACACCGTCGCCCAATCAGGACGACCGCCGGTTTTGAAGACCGGGAGGATCACCGGAACCCAGGCACTTCCGCTTTTGACTGGCCTAATCGCTATGATACGAATTTATTGGCCGGTGTGACGGGTTTACTGCCCCGCACATCTGCCGAAGACTCGAGCCCATGAGACTCACACAGCAAGTGAAAGCAGGCGGATGCGCCAGCAAACTCGCTCCAGGCTCCTTGCGGGCCGTTCTTGACGGGCTTACCCAGCAGCCCGATCAGAATCTCTTGGTCGGCTTCGATCAATCCGATGACGCGGGCGTCTACCGCGTCAACGACGATACTGCTTTGGTCCAGACCATCGACTTCTTTACACCAATGGTCGACGATCCATTCACGTTCGGACAGATCGCGGCGGCGAATGCATTAAGTGATGTATATGCGATGGGAGGTACGCCGTTGACTGCGCTGGCTGTCGTCTGTTTCCCACAGGATGGCGATCTCGATGTGCTGGGAAGTGTCATGCGTGGCGGAATGTCAAAGATGATCGAAGCTGGGTGCACCTTGGTAGGTGGCCACTCTGTGCGCGATGCGGAGATCAAATTTGGTTATGCCGTCACCGGGCTCATCCATCCCGATCGCGTCTACACCAACGGCGGCGCGCGCGCGGGCGACCTGCTAGTGCTGACCAAACCGATTGGCACCGGAGTCATCACCACCGCGCTCAAACAGGGCCGGGCTCAGGAGGAGTGGGTGCAAGGCGCCATACGTTCCATGACTACGCTGAACAAGAGCGCCGGCGCGGTGATCGCGGAAAACGGCGGCGTGCACGCCATGACAGATGTGACCGGCTTCGGCCTGATGGGACATGGGCGCGAGATGGCTCTGGCGAGCGGAGCGATCCTCGAAATCGAAACTCAAAAGGTGCCACGCATCGAGGGCGCGCTGGAAGCGATCGCTCTCGGCGCAATTCCCGCCGGATTGCTGGCGAACCGCGAATATGCGGAGTGTATCGTTTCGGAGGAGGGTGTCCTGGACGAGACATTGCGCATGCTGATGTACGACCCCCAAACCTCCGGCGGATTGTTGGTCAGCGTAGATGCCGGCCACGCGGCCTCGCTGATGCTGGCTCTTGAGAAGGCGAGCGTCCCGGCGCGTGTGGTTGGACGTGTGACTGCTGGGAACCCGGGCATCGTCCTACGCGGAAATGGTGCATGATGCCGGCAGAAACCAAACCTATGCCGCGCGGAGAAAATTCGCGGGAAGAACTGTACCGCGCGCTGCCATCGGTGAACGAGCTTCTGCTCACGCCGGCGCTCACCGAGTTCGCTTCCTCTCATCCGCGCGCACACGTGCTGGAGACCATTCGCCGCATCCTGGACAGCATCCGACTTGAAATTGCTCAAGGGCTCCACTCCGCCGCGAGCCTCAAGACCCTTCTCCGCGAGCTGCCCACGCGCGTCGTTGACGAGATGCGGTGTGATGCACGGTTTTCTCTGCGCCGCGTGATCAACGCAACCGGCGTAATCCTGCACACCAACCTGGGCCGCGCGCCGCTCAGCCGGATCGCCCTGGACCATTTGTGCGAAATTGCCGGCGGATATTCCAATCTGGAGTTCGATCTCGAACGAGGAGAACGAGGCAAGCGCGATGTCCACGCCGAATCTGTGCTCCTTGCGCTGCTCGGTCAAACCGCATCGGCTCACTTCGAGCAGACCCATCGAGCCATCTTTGTTAACAACTGCGCCGCTGCGACGTTTCTCGCGCTGCATTCGCTGGCCCACGG
>Ga0182024_10018890_pt1 | contig 12778 bp, 7 predicted proteins | sample P32metaG_FD_120480 | JGI IMG/M metagenome (GOLD analysis project Ga0182024, IMG submission 120480) | Permafrost microbial communities from Stordalen Mire, Sweden - P3-2 metaG (Illumina Assembly) | ecosystem: Environmental > Terrestrial > Soil > Wetlands > Permafrost | place: Sweden: Stordalen... | reverse complement strand
CTTCCACGCGCAAACCGTCAGGCCGCTCTTGGACGTGTGCGCCCATGCGGCGTAAATTTTCCGCCAGCGCCGCGATACGATCGCTTTCTTTCACGCGCAATTCCGCGGCGTCACGAATTTCAATTCCCTCTTCCGTATACGGACCGAGCGCAGCGAGCATCGGCAGTTCGTCAATGACCAATGGGATGGTGTCGCCGGAGATGATGCCGCCTTTTAGCGGCGCGCCTTTAACGGCAAGGTCTCCGACTACTTCGCCATGCGAAGCGCGCAAGGAAGGCGTCTTTATGTCCGCGCCCATCGAAAGAAATAGATCGAGAATCGCGGTGCGTGTGGGATTCAAGCCGACGTTGTGAATCAGCAAAGTGGATTCTGGAAAAAGCGAAGCTGCTGCAATGAAAAAGACAGCGGAAGATATATCGCCGGGAACATCGAGCGCCCGGGCAGTCAGCATTTTGTTTCCGTTCGCACTGCCCAGGCCATGCACGGTGGTGGTCAGGCCGTGCTGTTCAATCTCCGCGCCAAATTCGGCGAGAGCCAATTCCGTGTGATCGCGGGTGCGCGCGGGTTCGATCACTTTAGTAAGGCCTTCGGCAAAAAGCCCTGCGAGCAGCACCGCGGATTTCACCTGCGCGCTGGCCATGGGCATTTCGTAAGTGATGGCGCGCAATTTCGCACCATGAATTTCGAGCGGGGCAAATTGTTCTTCGCGCGCGATAATTTCAGCGCCCATCTGGCGCAGCGGCGTGACCACACGTTTCATCGGACGTTTCTGCAGCGAGCCATCGCCGCTGATGGTGGACGAAAAATTCTGCCCCGCCAAGATGCCGGAGAGCAGTCGGATCGTGGTGCCGGAGTTTCCCGCGTCCAGTGCTTTGCGCGGCCGTTGCAATCCGCGCGGCCCGTGGCCGGTGACGCGAACTACATCGTTTTCAATTTTCACATTCGCGCCCAGCGCTTGCATGCACATCAAGGTGCTGTGGCAATCGGCGGCCGCGGAAAAATGGCGAAGCTCGGTCGTTCCTTCGGCGATTCCCGCGAGCATACCGTAGCGGTGCGAAATGGATTTGTCTCCGGGCAGTTCGATGCCGCCGTTGATGGACTTCACGGACTGAATCGTTTGTTTTTTCACGCGCCGATTTTAGCATGCCGCATTTTGCGGCACACGTCTCGGCAATCGTTCGGGTTGCGCACGTGTTTTGACCTGACCTATTGGACAGTTTTCGCAGAGGCACTTCCTCAGAGGACGTTGAAACTCTGGCGCCCCGCGCTACGTATTATTAAGTGAGGAGAATTACCATGTCCGCCCGCAGTACCCTTCTACATTTGCTCACCAAAGCTGGCATCGCGTTTGCCGCGCTGTTTTTGGTGAGCGTGCTTCTCGCTGCTATGCCCGGTCATCACGCCCCGCTGGTGAGCACCGCAGAGCAGGAAGGTTCCGCCACGCCAGCCGCGCAGCAAGCTTCTGAGCCCGCGTCGATGCCCGGTATGGATATGCCCGGCGACGAAAAATCCAGCGAACATGCGGCTATCGATGCGATGAACGCCGGCCATGACGCGCACAGCGAGCACATGTACATGACCTCGATGCGCCAGCGCACGCCGGAAGACCTGCAGCGCGCCAACGAAATCGTGACGCAGTTGCGCGGAGCGATTGAGAAATATAAGGACTATCACGTCGCTTTGGACGAAGGTTTCAAGATTTTTCTGCCGAACGTGCCGCAGCCGGAATATCACTTTACAAATTACAAAAACGGATTTCTCGAGGCCTTCACTTTTGATCCGGCGCGTCCCACGTCGCTGTTGTACAAGAAAACCGCGACGGGTTACGAACTAGTCGGTGCGATGTACACCATGCCGAAACGCGTTACGGAAGATCAGCTGAATGCGCGCGTCCCGCTAAGCATCGCCATGTGGCACTTGCACACGAATCTTTGCCTGCCGGAGCGCTCCCGCGGCGTGGCTTTCGATCAGACGAAATTCGGCTTGCGCGGTTCGATTGCCACGCAGGACGCCTGCGATGCCGCTGGCGGCAAGTTCCACCCGGTGATTTTCGGATGGATGGTGCACGTATACCCGTACGAGGATTCGCTGGACAAAATCTTCGCCATGCATCACCACATGGACTGATTTGCGGAGGAGATAATTTCCGCCGCGAGGCATCTAGATTTACTAAAATTGTTTGCGAAATTCTGCGAACTGCTGTTTGAGCGCAGCCACTTCTTCGCGCAAGGCTGAGATCTGTTCTTCGAGTTGTTTCACTGGCCCAGTCGCTTCGGAAGTTCTTGACGCCTGATGCGCCGTCGTCGTTGTTAGCGGTTCCGGAGCGGCTTCCAGGTCTTCGTTTTTTGCAAAAACATCGCCGCACAACAAATGCGCGTAGCGCGCCTCCTTCATCCCGCGCTGCCGCGGCAACAATTTCAGCAGCGGCGGTTCGCGGCGCAGCAGGCGCTGCAACGCGGTTTGCACCTCGCTCAAGTCTTCGAAGGGATGCATGCGTTCGGCGCGGCTGCGCAACTCGCCGGGCGTCTGCGGCCCACGCAATAGCAATTCGCACAGGATTGCCGTTTCTTGGCGATCGAAATTATAAGTTTCGCCGAGCCGGTGCTCGAATTTGGCCACCCGACTGTCGCCACCGGCTGAGCGGGCCAGCAGCTGTTCGCCGAGGCCACGTAGCGCTTGGCGCACTTCCTCTGCGCCCAGGTGCATGGCTGGTTCGCGATTTGATTTTTGGTTGCACGCGTTGATCAGCGCGTTCAGCGACAGCGGGTAGTATTCCGGCGTAGTGATTTCTTTCTCGACCAGGGCACCCAAGACGCGCGCTTCGATCTCCGTCAGCGTAAGGTCCACGGAATCAATATACAGGACCAGCGAAAAGCCACCAAAGCGGGGTGCCATTTTTCACTCTCGCACAGGCAATGCCCAGGGTCTAGGAGTGCTGGGAGATTCGTCCTACCATTTCGTCGCCGTTGGTGCGATTGCTTCCCGGTACCTCGCCGCGTATCATCAAAAGTTCATGCTTTCGGCCCGGCCCATCCTTCGTCGTTCCGTCCACTTCTTTCGCGTTTTGGCTACTGCCATTCTGGCGCTGTTCGCTCAAACGACAGCGCTTCAAGGGCAAGACGTATCGAGCTCCACGGCAACCATGGCGCTGGCCGACGTGCGGCCGGGCATGCAAGGGTACGCCTATACGATTTTTGCCGGTGACCAGGTGGAGAAATTTGACTTGGTGGTACTCGGCGTTTTGGAAAATTTCCTGGGCCCGCGGCAATCGATCATTTTGGTGCAGCTCAAAGGCACGAAGGTCGAATACACCGGCGTAGTCGCCGGAATGAGCGGCAGCCCGGTGTATCTCGAAGGCAAGCTGGCGGGGGCTTTGTCGTTGAAGCTTGGAGTGTTCACGAAAGATCCGATTGCTGGAGTGACTCCGATCCGCGATGTACTGAACCCCTTGGCGCAAAATACTGCTATCGCCACGCAAAATTTGCCGCTGCCGGAGCAAGCGGCGAGCAGCAGCGTGCCGACAGGGTCCGCACTGGAACCGATCGAAACTCCGCTGGTTTTCTCTGGCTTTCCTGCTGCGTCGTTAAAGCCGTTCGCATCCGAAATCCAAAGTTATGGTTTTGTCGCCGCGCAAGGCGGCACTACGGAGGCGCGGCCTGACGATGGAAAACTGGTTGCGGGAGACATGGCCGGCATGGTGCTGGTCGAAGGGGATGCTTCGATCAATTCCGCGTGTACGGTGACAGCGGTGCGCGACGACCGCGTTTTCCTCTGCGGCCATCCGTTTCTCAGCCTGGGTGACGTGCACATCCCCATGGCACGCACACGCGTGGTTACCACCCTCTCTTCATCGCTGGCTTCCACAAAAATTGTCAATCTGGCCGGCAATATTGGCACCATTACGGGCGATCACATCACGGCGGTCACCGGCAAGCTCGGCGCGACCCCGGTGATGGTTCCGCTGGACCTAACGGTCAGCGCGCCCAGCGGCGAAAAGAAATTTCACTTTGAAATTGTCAATCATCCGAAGCTCACGCCGTTGCTCGTCGCGTTGACCGTTTTCAATGGCCTTTCGCAAAACAGCGTGTATGGCGAAGGCACCACGCTGCATCTTTCGGGTGAAGTGCGGTTGAAGGGCCACGCGCCGGTGCAAATTGAAAATACGTTTGCGCCGGGAGATACGCTGACGCCCGACGGATTGCCCATCGCCTTAGCCATGCAATCCGTTTTCACGCGGCTTTTCACCAACACGTTTGAGCCCGCCGATGTCGAACGCATTGCGCTGAAGGTCGATAGCGCCCCGGGACGGCAGTCTTTCACGATTGACAGCGCGTGGCTCGAAAAAGGGGAAGCCGCGCCAGGGGAGACTCTGCGCGTGCGCGTCCTGGTACATCCTTATCGCGGCGCCCCGCGCGTCGAAGAAACCACGGTTCGCGTACCGGAGCAAACCGCGCGCGGCACCATGCTGCGTGTGCTGGTAACGGACGCCGATTTGCTGAATCGCGCTTCACGCGGATTTTCTGCCGCCAGCGCCACGGAAGCCGGCGGACTCGACCAGTTGATCGCCTTGCTGAACCGCGAGCGCCGCAACGATCGTGTGTACGTTGGATTGTTTTCGCCCTCGCCCACGCTGCTCTGGAACGATAAGGAATTACCCAACGTCCCGCTTTCGCAAATCAATGTGGTGGACGGGCGTCCCGCACCGGGCACCGTGCAAGTCCTACGCGAATCACTGGCCGGCGAATCTTCTATTCCGCTTGGCGGCCCTGTGGCTGGAGTGATCTCTCTGAATCTGCAAATCCGGTGAATTCTAAATGACTCTACCCTTGCCACCACGTTGCGCCAGCCGCGCCCGCACCGCTCAGGCCAGCCAATCGCGTTGCGCCGGAGCGTTTCGTTTTTTCGCGGCGCTTGGCGTGCTTCTCGCGTTCGTTCTTTCTGCTTCCGGAGAACACACGCGACGCTGGCGGCAATCTTCCTACGACGAATTTGTAAAAGGTACGGCTCATGGCATCGCGGTGCGTAGCGATGGGCACCTCGAACTAGCGCCGAAGTTCACTTTGCTGGCCGATGCCGACGCATCGTATTTGTGGTCGTTGCGCACAGGTCCGGATGGGGTTCTGTATGCCGCTGGCGGCTCGCCCGCAAGGGTTTTTCGCTTCGCTACATCGGCATCCGGTAAGCCTACCGTAGTATTTGACTCCGCGGACCTGGCTGCACAGGCGATCGCTTTTGACGCCCGAGGCACGCTATACGTGGCAACCTCTCCGGACGGCAAAGTCTATCGAGTTTCTGCGACGGGCGAGAAATCCGTTTTCTTCGACCCCAAAACGAAATATATCTGGGACCTGGTTTTCGGCGCGGATGGCACGCTCTACGTAGCAACCGGCGACAAAGGTCAAATCTTCGCAGTCACTCCCGATGGCCATGGCGCGCTATTTTACTCAAGCGAAGAAGCGCACGTGCGCGTGCTAACTGTCGACGGCAAAGGAAGTTTGATCGCCGGCACTGAACCGAGCGGACGGATCCTGCGCATCACCAAGCGCAACGATCGCGCCGATGAAAGAAACCGCAAGCAACAAGATGTTGTAACTGCAAGAGGCAGCGCGGAAGGTTTTGTTCTCTACGAAAGTGCGAAGCGCGAAATAACGTCATTGGCGACCGCTCCCGACGGCACGATCTACGCCGGGGCCATCGGTGAAAAGCAGCATGCCGTGGCTCCGGCCGCGACTACCCTAATTTCGACGCCGCAGGGTACGACCACGTTCACCAGTGGTGCAACAATTTCAAGCGGCAATGCGCAAGCCATTTTCACGCCATTTCCTCCCGCGCTTACCAGCAGTATTTATCGCATCAGCCCGGATGGCGCGCCGGAAGAGTTGTGGAGCTCGCGGGACGAGATCGTCTATTCGCTGGGGCTCGCTTCCGACGGACGCCTGCTGGCCGGCACCGGCAACAACGGTGCGCTGCTGGCCATCGACCGCCGCGGAGTTTATGCGCAACTTGCGAAATCAGGCTCGGCGCAAATCACGGGCATGGCACGAAATTCGCAAGGCAAGATATTCTTGTGCACTGCTAATCCTGGAAAGGTTTTCTCCGTGGGACCGGAGTACGAACCAGAGGGCACGTACGAATCGCGCTCGTTTGACGCACAACTTTTTTCGCAATGGGGGCGCCTGGAGTGGTGGAGTCCCTCGCCGGTTGGAGAAACCACGACGTCAGCCGCAAGAAATGGCAAGCCTGGCAGCGCCGATCCGCGTCTGGAATTTTTTGTGCGTTCTGGCAACACGGAGGAACCCAACACCGAGTGGTCGCGCTGGTTCGGACCCTATATCCAATCCGGCGCAGCCATAGAGGCGCCGGCTGCGCGCTACGTGCAGTGGAAAGCGGTGGTACACGGAGCTCGCCCCGGCGACGGACTCGAGTGGGCCAGCGTTGCATATCTTCCGCGCAATGTCGCTCCGGTGATCGACGGCATTGCTTTGCAAGATCCGGGCGTGCGCGCGCAAGCGACATTCGTCATTTCGCCGGGCCAAACGCAAAGCGTTACTCTGCGCCAACCTCCTGCCGATAATTCCAACGGCGTGGTGATCACGCAAAGCGGCGCGACGCCCAAATTTGAGCAGCCGCCGCAGGCCTTCCAGCAGAAAGGCTATGCCACCGTTTTGTGGAACGCGCACGATCCCAACGAAGACGAATTGCGCTATGCGGTTTATATACGCGGCGAAAATGAACGTGCGTGGAAACCACTGAAAGACAAGCTCGACCAGAAATTTTACTCCTGGGATACCACCGGCATGCCCGACGGCGCCTACTATCTGAAAATTGTCGCCAGCGACAGTCCGGCGAACCCCCCGGGCGTGGCGCTCACTGCGGACCGCGAAAGCGAGCGATTTGAGATCGACAACACTCCGCCGGTGATCGAAAAATTGGAAGCTGTCGCGACCTCTTCGCACGCTGGAAATGCGTCTGCACTCGCCACGGTAACCGTGAAATTCATCGCGCGAGATGCCGCCACCAGTGTCGAACGCGCGCAATATAGCGTCGATAGCGGCGATTGGATTCTCTGCGCGCCCACGGGCCGCATTAGCGACGCTCCAGAAGAATATTACGAATTCAGCGTAACGGATCTTCGTCCTGGCGAGCACACCATCGCCGTGCGCGCGTATGACCGCTTCGAAAATGTGGGCAGCGCCAAAACCATCGTGACCATTCCGCCGGCAAAACCCTGACCTTCGCGGTCGCATAACAACCTTTTTTAGAGGGGCTGCACGACAGCTGCGGGTTACGCCAGGACTCGCAATGGCGCTCCCGTAGCGATGCGATGCAATTTTTCTGGGACGCTGGAGCTGTGAGCGTGCGGATAGTGCGACGATGCCAGGGAATGGTCTTGGAGCAGACGCTTCCGCGGAACGATTTCGACGACGCGGCCGATTAGATCGTAGGCATCGCTCTTGGTGATTTGGACGCGAGCGACATCGCCGGTTTCTGCGATGTCGCCATTTGGCAGCTCAATGTCCGTCAGATAAAGTTTGCCGTCAATGTCCGGCGCCATGCCTTCGAGTCGGGCTTCCCAGACCAATGGATTATCTTTCGAGGGACCTTCGACGAGGGCCATGTGCGTTTCGTTGCGGAAGCGGCGGAGTCGTTCGCGCGAGATTTTCTTTTGCATGGCCATCAGTTCATTGCGGCGAGCGGTGATTGTTTCACCATCGACTTTTGCATCGAGGGTGAAACTTCCCGCGTTGTCCACGTCGGAATATTCGAAAACGCCCATCCAATCAAGTTTCGCCGCCTTTACAAAATCGCATAACTCTGTGAAATCGTGCTCCGTTTCGCCAGGGAACCCAACGATGAACGAAGTGCGCAGCGAAACACCGGGTATCGTGGCGCGAATGCGTTCGAGTAATTTCAAGAAGGATTCGCCGTTTCCACCGCGTTTCATGCGGGCTAGGACATTGCGGCTGGCGTGTTGCAATGGCATATCCATGTACTTTGCAAGGCGCGGATAATTCGCGAGAGTGTCCAGTAATTTCTGCGTCACGCGATTAGGGTAAGCGTAAAGAAAGCGCACCCAGAGCAAATCATCGCCGTCCGCAGCCAATGCACCGCCGATTTGCGCTAATTTTTCCAGCAGTAAGGCCAAGCCGTCGCGCAATCCCAAATCTTCGCCGTAGGAAGTGGTGTCCTGTCCGATCAGGGTGATTTCGCGAGCGCCATTGCCAGCGAGGTTTTCTGCTTCCCGGAGAACGGATTCAAAACGACGGCTGCGAAATTTTCCGCGCAGCTGCGGAATGATGCAGAAAGAACAGGGATGGTCGCAGCCTTCGGCGATTTTGATGTAAGCGGCATGCTTCGGAGTGGTGATGATGCGCGGAGTCAGGTCGTGATAGAGAAAAGCCGGGGGCTGCGCGGGAAGCACACGCAAGTCGCCTTCCACGGCTTCCATGATGCGTTCGACCTCGCCGGTGCCGACGACAGCATCGACTTCCGGGACTTGCTCCAAAATTTGATTTCGGTAACGCTCGACCAAACATCCGGCCACGATTAATTTTTTGGCGGCGCCAAACTTTTTGTGCTCGGCCATTTCCAGGATGGCGTCCACGGATTCTTTTTGCGCGGACTCGATGAAGCTACAAGTGTTGACAACTAAAATCTCCGCTTCGTCGGCGCGGGGCGTTAGTTCATAGCCTTCGCGCGCCAGAATGCCCATCATCACCTCGCTGTCGACAAGGTTCTTGGGGCATCCGAGGCTGACGAAACCAACTTTGGTCGAAACCTTACTCATAGGCAGCGAAAATGCGCCTTCCCGCAACATTTCATTGTAACACGGCACCGCCGCTCTTCTTTGCTAGGGAGCAACCACCAGCAGATCCTTCAACTCCGCGCGCAATGACAAACGCCCCCTATAAGCCGCAGCTTCAGCGGGCGCGCAGGCTGGTGCGGATTTGCGTGAGCAGCGCGCGCAGGCGCGAGATGTCGCAGGGAGCCCCGCCGAAACGGGCGTGGGCGTACAGGGTAGTGAACTCGCGGACAGCGGGCGAGAAATTCAGATCGCCGGTTCCGAACTGCGTTAGGGAGGCGGCAAATTCCAGGGGCGTCTGTGAATCCTCGCGCGTTAGCCCACGGCGCTCCAGTAAGCGCAGTAGTTCGAAGTAGAGACGCGAGGCGAGTTGCGGATTCGCTGACTTGGTGCGTTGTCCGCGAAGTTGTAGAAACAGGCGCAGGCGCTGCAAGAAGTGCGAAATTAAATTGAAACGCATTACCACGAGCAAAAAAACCATGGCGACTGGCAACAGGTAGCGCAGGCCGGCATGTTGAAACTGCCATGACTTGATCCACAGCTTGCCGTTCTCCTGTTTGCGCTCGAACCATTCACGGCTGGACTCGATCCAGGTACGCGAGCTGCGCTGCAGAGATTGCGTGAGAGCAGCCTGGTGCGCAAAGTCGTAGCTGATCACCCAATCATTCCAGGTGAGCTCGAACCAGTCCGCATATTTTTCAAGTCGCGAGAGAAAATCGGCGGTACCTTCTGGCGCGTCAGGCGTGGGATCGAACACAATCCAGCCGGAACCCGGGAAAAAAACCTCCACCCAGCTGTGCGCATCGCTGGCGCGCACGATGTAGTCGCCGCCGAGGTCGTTGTATTCGCCGGGCAAAAAACCATTCACTTCGCGCGAAGGAATGCCCAGCGTACGCAACATTACGGCCATGGACGACGCAAAATATTCGCAATGCCCGGCGCGCGTGTCAAAGAGAAAATGCGGGAGCGGGTCGTCTCCCGGTTTGCCTTGCAGATTCAACGTATAGGTGAAGCGGCTGCTGCGCAGGTACATCTCAATGGCATGGGCTTTGTCGTAGGCGTTCGTTTCGTTCGCGGTGATTTGCTTTGCGAGAGCGGGAATACGTTCGTCGAGCTTCGGCAGCTCAAGGTACACATCGGAAATGGTCCCGGGATAGAAAGGTGGAGAATCGCGCAGTTTGGCCACGTTGAGTTCGGGCAAACGAGAGAAGCCGGAATAGCGAATGGCCGTGTAATTGTGAAATGGATTGAAAAGCGAACCGGCGGAGTCGCGAAATAAATAGGTGGTGTGCACCGCGCCGAACGCGCTGCCGCTTTGCCCGGTGAAATTTCCCTGCAGCGATACGGGATTGCCGGGCACAAAGAGCACGTCCGTAGCCAGAGGTTCCAGCACCGCGGTGTACAGCAAACCACTGGAAAGCGGTTCCGAGTGACGATTGGCCTCGCCCAGATAAATCCAGCCATCGACGTTGGCAGGTAGCGCCTTCATCTCGTGATCGGCGGACGTCCAGCGTTTGCCATCAAACTTTGCCAGAGCGATGCCGCGCCAGCGCAGCCCGCCGTAGCTGATGGGGTGCCCGGTTTCTACGCGCATCACCACCGCGGCATTTTTTTTCAATTCGCCGATCTGCCCGAGTTCCACGTCATCGCTAAAGCCGGTGCTGAGCGACGGATTTAAGCTGCTGCGGCCCAGGTAGCCGGCGCTGACGCGCGGGAAAAGAAAGAAGAAGATCGCACCGATCAGAACGGCGCCGATCGCAGCGCTAGCGGTCGCCAGCGTAAGCGCGCGATTCATACGGCGGTCGCGGCCGGGCTGGGAGGTATAGAGAACTGGCGTGACGGCGCCGCGAGCGGCCCGCCGCAGCTCCAAACCGACGAAGGTGGCCACCGCAAATACCAAGTATAAAAAAAAGAAGAGCAGGAAGGTGGTGTCCACGGTGAGCACAGCGGCGGCCAGCACTGCGGCGAACGACAGCATCGCTAGGAAGACAGCGTCACGGTCCGTGGTGGCGCTGTAAAAGCGCACGAGCATTACGAAAAGTAGAAAATGTACTACCGCAATGAGCGCAGCAAACAGTGCGGGATTGGAAGAGTTCGCAACGAACGCGCGCGAGAAAAATAAGATGTCGGCGGGAAAGAAAGCCAGATAACCGATCACCAGGAAGGTTGCGGTGCGCGGAGAGATTTCGGGCGGTTTGCCGTTCCAGCGCCGAACGCCTTTAAAAATCACCGCCGCGGTTGCGAGGATTGCAGAAGGCAGGTCTAGTTTGCCGGTCGTGGCCAAGGAAGCTACGGCGATCAGCAGAAGAAAAAAAACAGCCAAACGAAAAAACCGCTCCGCAGGCGGCGCGGGACCGGCTGGTAGGTTAGAAATGGGATCCATGGCGAATGAATATCGTAGCATTGGCGCGCTTCGCGTGGCGGATAGCGGCTCTCGTGCGCAGCGAAAGCGTAACGATTTTGCCTAAATAGTAGCCCGTTCTCTGGGACCGGCCTCCTGGTGAGAAGGGTGCTAAGACTTGGGAAAATCGAGAGCGGCTCGCGCAATCTTGCGGGTCAGGCTGGAAATGGGAAGCGAAGCCAGGTTGTCAATGGCCACCATTCTCGACCCTGAAAAACGGGGAAGTTTCGCGACATGCAAACGGAACGGATAGATCGCAATCTTGCGGTAGGTGACGCAGTGACGCACGGTGTCTAACACGTGCAAATTCCACTCACTATCCTTTTCTTTCGGAAAAATAGTCTGCAAATGACCTCGCAACTCCGACGCGGGATTTGCACTCGAGGCTATCGTCGGAAAGTGCCACATTTTTGATACCAACGTGGGCACATGATCGGCGGCAGCCTTCGTGCTGCTCGGCAGCGGAGGAGGCATAAGCAGCGTGCGTCCTTGCTTGTCGACGAACACCGCAGCCGCGAGTGTCACGCGGACGGGAACGTGCTTGGTCCTTTTCTCCGGCAATTGATCCTGAATGCCAAGTTTTCGTGCCTGGCAGAATTTTGCCACGGGACACAACAAACATTGTGGCGCGCGTGGTGTGCAGACCATGGCTCCGACTTCCATCATGGCTTGGTTCCAATCGCCAGGTGAATTGGCGTCCAGAAGTTCGTCAGCGTTTTTTTGCAGGGATTGCCATCGCTTTGATTCGCGAAGATCGCCGCGCACGGCGAATAGCCGCGCCAGCACGCGCGCTACGTTGCCGTCAAGGACTGCATGACGCTGGTTGAACGCGATGCTGAGAATGGCGGCCGAGGTATACGCTCCGATGCCCGGCAGCGCCAGTACGTCAACCTCGCGATTCGGAAATTTTCCTTCGTATTTGCCGACGATGCGTTGCGCGGCATGCTGCAAGTTCCTGGCGCGGCTGTAATAACCAAGGCCCGCCCAAAAGCGTAGCACCTCTGGTTCTCGCGCTTCGGCAAGTGCGGTGATGGTGGGAAAGCGTCCGAGAAATCGTTCGTAATATGGGATAACCGCGGCAACGCGGGTTTGTTGCAACATTATTTCGGACAGCCAGACGCGATAGGGATCTTTGTCGCGACGCCAAGGCAGATCCCGCTGGTACTGGCGAAACCAGGCGAGTAGATTTTTGCGAAACGCGCGGAGTTCGCGGCCCGTGAGCATGCTGGACTGACTATGTCACATCGTCGAGAAAAATAACGTAGGAAGAATGCCAGACATTGGCGGGAATGGAGCCGTGTTTCTGGCTGGTGATGATAATTTTGAAAAGATCGGGCGAACTGGCCAGTTCCGTGATGAGCGTGTGCTGCGGATCAGGCGGTAGCGGTTGCGCAAGCGCCAGATGGCGCAAGATGGGAAAAATAGTTTCGCCCGCGCTGGCGAGCGAAGTTTCCATGCCGGCGGTGCGAAATTGCATCATCGCGCCGGTTTCGGAAAAATGCCACGCAAGGCTGGCGCAGAGAATGAGCGCGCGTTCAAAGCGTTCCGCGGCAGAGAGGGTGGTCACCCCGCTT
>Ga0182024_10018889_pt1 | contig 12778 bp, 2 predicted proteins | sample P32metaG_FD_120480 | JGI IMG/M metagenome (GOLD analysis project Ga0182024, IMG submission 120480) | Permafrost microbial communities from Stordalen Mire, Sweden - P3-2 metaG (Illumina Assembly) | ecosystem: Environmental > Terrestrial > Soil > Wetlands > Permafrost | place: Sweden: Stordalen... | reverse complement strand
CGGCGACAAATGAGCCGGAACTTTCTTCCGCCGCTTCGTTGGTGTCATAAAAGAGGCCGTGATAAACCCCTTCCACCGGGATAAAGGGATTCGTTACAAAACTCGCCTGTAGCAACAAATTGGACTCGGCCATGAAGGTGTAACTTGGGGCGGTGGCAACAACCGTTCCGTTGCTGGACCAACTGGCGAACAATGAACCTTTGGCCGGGACGGCGGCGATCGCGTACTTCCTGCCCATATGCACGACCTGGCCGGCGCGATAACCGCTGACAGAACCATGGCCTTTGACCTGCACGGTGAAATTCGTGATGGCTCCGTTGGTCAAATTAAACGTCACCGCGACGGTGCTGTTGGTTACGACTTCCCGCAGAGTATAGGTAGAGCCGCCCGACTGCGTCGGCAATCCGCCCACAAGCCATTGATTGACCTGGAAGCCACTCGCAGGCGTAGCGGTAAACGTTACTTCGGATCCGCCCGCCACCATCTTCGTTCCAGCCGGGCTGACGCTGCCGTTGTCGTCGGCGCTCGCCGTCACGGCGAACATCACCGGCTTGGCGGCGAAATTGGCCACCAAATTATGATCTACTGTCAAAATAAAGCTGAAGCTGGGCGACGAACTTAGAACCACCCCATTCTCGGTCCAGTTTGTAAACGTGTAACCGGAATTGGCCACCGCGGTTACAGTAACGGTCGTGCCCCCGACAAAAACACCACCACCTGAGACGGTTCCGGCGTTCGCTGGATTAGCCGCCACCGAAACGCTGGGATTGGGCGCGAACGTCACCGAAACGGTGGAATTGGATGTCACACCCGACAAGGTGAACATCGTTCCGCCAGTTTGAGCCACAACACCGCCCACCAGCCACTGATTGACTTCATAGCCCCCAGCGGGCGTGGCGGTGAACGTTGCATTGTTGTTGGCCAAAACTGAATGTGGCGCGGTGGGATTAACGCTGCCGTTGTTGCCTGCGTTCGCCGACACAGTATAATAGACGGGGTTGAGAGTAAAGTTAGCGACGAGATTACGATTACCCGAAATGACAAAGGTGTAGTTCGGTGAAAAGCTCGGCACAACGCCATTCTCGGTCCAACTTGCAAAAGTATAACCGCTGTTGGCCGTTGCTGTCACCGTCACAGAGGAGCCGGCCGCAAACGCGCCGCCTCCTGAAACCGTTCCAGCGAGGATCGAACTAGGCGCCACGACGACTGTTGGCATGGGAACAAAACTCACCGCGACGGTCGTATTGGAAACGGCGTTTAGCAACGTGTAGTTGGTTCCACCCATTTGCACCGGAAATCCGCCAATCATCCACTGGCTGATTTGATAACCATTTGTCGGCGCCGCCGTGAGTGTCGCGGAGCCTCCTTTGGCAACCACTTGTGCTTCGCTCGGGTTGACGCTGCCGTTGGTCCCTGCAATGCCAGTGACGGTGTAAGTGACTTTGTTGGCTGTGAAGTTCGCCACGAGATTACGATCTCTTGAGACAACGAAGCCGTAGTTGGCCAATGTGCTCTGCACGACTCCGTTCTCGGTCCAATTGGTGAAAGTGAATCCGCTATTGGCTGTCGCCGTCAGCGTTACTGATGAACCTGAAACATAGGAACCACCGCCGGTGACAACTCCAGCGTTGCCCGGGTTGACCGAGGTCGCAACCGCCGGGTTCGCCGCAAAGCTGACAATCACCCACATATTCGAAGAGATGTCTGACAACGTAAAGGTTGAGCCGCCTGTTTGCGCCACAACGAAGCCCGCCCACCATTGATTGATTTGGTAACCGCTATCCGGCGTCGCGGTGAATGTCATTGCGCTTCCCGCAAGGACCGATTGTGAAGCGCCGGGTTTCACGATTCCATTGGCATCCGCGGCAGCTTGCACCGTGTAATAGGTCGGATTGACCGTGAAATTAGCCAAAAGGTTGCGACTCTCGGAAATAACAAATGTATAATTGGAGGAGGCGCTCTGCACGACGCCATTCTCCGTCCAATTCGTAAACGTGCAGCCGTTTTTGGCTATTGCTGTCACCGTCACCGACGAACCGGCAACAAAAGCGCCGCCACCACTGACACTTCCCGCATTGGTCGAATTGGCGGCAACGACCACCATTGGTTCGGCTTCAAAACTGACTTCGACGGTCGTGTTGGAGTTGACGTTCACCAACGCAAAGTTTGTGCCACCATTTTGGGCCAGCGCGCCGCCGACAAACCATTCGTTAACCTGATAACCATTGGTTGGAGCGGCAATAAAATTCACAGAGCCTCCTGCGCTCACCGTTTGCGATCCGGCTGGGTCAATGTCGCCATTGGTCTCGGCCAGACCCGAGACCGAATACGTCACGAGATTGGCGATGAAGTTGGCCACCAAATTACGATTGCCTGAAACTACAAAGCTGTAGCCGGGTGAACTGCTCTGCACGATGCCGTTCTCCGTCCAATTCGTGAAGGTGTACCCGCCGTTCGCTGTCGCTGTCACCGTTACCGTCGATCCCGTTAGATAAGCGCCGCCGCCCATAACAACACCTGCTTTGCCCGGATTGGCTGAAACCGCGACCGTCGGATTTGCCGCAAAAGTAACGCTCACCAGCGTGTTCGAGGTGACTTCCGCCAATGTATAAGTGGAGCCGCCTGTTTGAGCCGGAACGCCGCCAACAGTCCAAAGATTTACTTGATAACCGCTACTGGGCGTCGCCGTAAATGTCGCTCCGCTCCCCGCGAGCGTCATTTGCGAACCGGGATTCACGTTGCCATTGGCATCCGCGCCTCCCTGTACGGTGTAGTAAATTGGGTTGGCGGTGAAATTAGCCACGAGGTAGCGATTGGCGGAAATGACAAAGGTGTAGTTGGTTGAAGAGCTCTGTACTACTCCGTTCTCGGTCCAATTTGTGAATGTGTATCCGCTCTTGGCTATTGCCCTTATTGTCACGGTTGAGCCGGCCTCGAAAGCGCCGCCACCGATAATGCTCCCCGCATTCGTTGAGCTGACTGTAACCGCGACCGTCGGCTCAGGGGCAAAGTCCACCTCGATGATTGTGTTGGAATTGACGTTCAGCAAGGTGTAGTTCGTGCCGCCGGTTTGGGCCAACAGACCGCCAACAAACCACAGGTTGACTTGGTAGCCGTTGGTCGGAGTGGCAATGAAATTCACCGACTGTCCCGTGGTGACAGATTGCAAACCGGCCGGATCAATCTCGCCGTTGGTTTCGGCCATGCTCGAGACCGTGTAAGTCACAATATTAGCGGTAAAGTTGGCCACTAGGCTGCGATTGCCCGAAATCACGAAACTGTAGTCGGGCGAAGAGCTTTGCACGACGCCGTTCTCGGTCCAATTCGTGAACGTGTACCCGCTGTTGCCTGCCGCCGTCACTGTCACCGTCGATCCCGTGACATAAGCGCCGCCGCCCGTGACAGCGCCAGCTTTGCCGGGATTGGCTGAAACCGCGACCGTCGGATTTGGCGCAAAAGTAACACTCACCAACGTGTTTGAGGCGATGTCAGGCAATGTGTAGGTGGAACCGCCCGTTTGCGCCGGGACGCCGCCAACGCTCCAAAGATTTACTTGATATCCGCTATTGGGCGTTGCGGTAAATGTTACTCCGCTCCCCGCGAGCGCCGTTTGCGAAGGGGGATTCACGTTTCCATTGGCATCCGCGCCTGCCTGCACGGTGTAGTAAATTGGGTTTGCGGTGAAGTTAGCCACGAGATTGCGATCGGCGGAAATGACAAACGTATAGTTTGAGGATGCGCTCTGCGCGACGGCGTTCTCCGTCCAATTCGTAAACGTATAACCGTTTTTCGCCGTAGCTGTCACCGTGACTGTCGATCCCGCAACAAATGCGCCGCCACCGATAACGCTCCCCGCATTCGTTGAGCTGGCCGTAACCGCGACCGTGGGCTCGGCTGCAAAACTGACTTCGACGGTGGTATTTGAATTGACGTTTAGCAACGTAAAGTTTGTGGCGCCAGTTTGAGCCACCAAACCACCGACGAACCACTGGCTGACTTGATAACCGTTGGTTGGAGTGGCCATGAAATTCACCGACTGTCCCGTGGTGACGGATTGCAAACCGGCCGGATCAACCTCGCCGTTGGTTTCGGCCAGACTTGAGACTGAGTAAGTCACAATATTAGCGGTGAAGTTGGCCACCAGGCTGCGATTGCCCGAAACCACGAAACTGTAGTTGGGCGAAGAGCTTTGCACGATGCCGTTCTCAGTCCAGTTGGTGAAAGTGTATCCGCTATGGGCCGACGCCGTAACCATTACGGTTGAACTTGTCGTATAAACGCCGTTGCCCGTGACATTGCCTGCGTTAACAGGACTCGCGGTAACCGCAACTGTTGGATTCATCGTGAAGTTGACGCTCACAACGGTATTCGACGTCACGTCCGATAAAGTATAAGTTGCCCCACCCGTCTGCGCCACATTGCCGCCAACCAGCCATTGGCTCACTTGAAAACCGCTTCCAGGTGTTGCCGTGAATGTTGTCGTTCCGCCGGCTATGACAGTTTGGAAGGAACTAGGATTGACACTGCCGTTGGCGCCCGCGCTGGCCGCCACACTATAATAAATTGGGTTGGCAGTGAAATTCGCCACGAGATTACGATTGGCTGATATGACAAAGGTGTAGGCGGGCGACGAGCTCTGCACGATGCCGTTCTCCGTCCAATTGGTGAACGTATATCCGCTGTTGGCCGTCGCTGTCACGGTCACCATTGAGCCGGCAACAAAAATGCCGCCACCTACAACGCTTCCCGCATTCGTTGAGCTGGCCGTAAGCGCGACCGTCGGCTCGGCTTCAAAACTGACTTCGACCGTTGTATTTGAATTGACGTTCAGCAAGGTGTAGTTCGTGCCGCTAGTTTGAGCCAGCAGACCGCCCACGAGCCAGCGATTGACTTGATAGCCGTTGCTGGGGGCGGCGGTGAAGACGAACGAGCCATCCTTGACAATTGATTGGGTTCCAGCTGGAACAATGCTTCCATTGGCGCCGTCTATAGCTGTCACCAAATAAGTCACGGTATTTGCGGTGAAATTGGCGACCAAATTGCGATTGGCCGAAACCAGAAAGCTGTAGTTCGGCGAGACGCTTTGCACGACGCCATTTTCGGTCCAGTTGCTGAAGGTATAACCGCTATTGGCTGTTGCTGTGATCGTCGCCGACGCGCCGGGAACAAACGAGCCGCTACCAGTTACGACGCCGGCATTCACTGGATTAGCCATGGCTGCCACAGTCGGATCCGCGACGAAGTTGACGCTCACCATCGTGTTTGAAGTCACATCCGACAACGTATAAGTCAATCCGCCTGTCTGTGCCACAGCTCCACCCACCAACCATTGTCCCATTTGAAAATTGTTGGCAGGCGTGGCGCTGAACGTTATTGAGCCACCAGCGATCACCGATCGGAACGAGTTAGGGCTGATACTGCCATTGGCGCCCGCGCTGGCTGCCACACTATAATAGGTTGGGTTGACCGTGAAATTCGCCACGAGATTACGATTGGCTGAAATGACAAAGGTGTAGGCGGGTGAAGGGCTCTGTACGACGCCATTCTCTGTCCAATTGGCGAACGTATATCCACTATTGGCTGTCGCAGTCACCGTCACTGTCGAGCCGGCAATAAAAATGCCGCCACCAGCAACGCTTCCCGCATTGGTCGAACTGGCCCCAACCACAACCACTGGTTCGCGTTCAAAACTGACTTCGACGGTCATGTTGGAATTGGCATTTAGCAACGTAAAGTTTGTGCCGCCAGTTTGGGCCAGCAGACCGCCTACAAGCCAGCGATTGACTTGATAGCCGTTCGTTGGCACCGCAGTGAAGATCGCCGATCCACCCTTGACCACCGTTTGCGTCCCGGCTGGATCGATGTTGCCATTCGTGTCGCCTATTGCCGTCACCAGATACGTCACGGTATTGGCGGAGAAATTAGCCACCAAATTGCGATTGGCCGAAACCAGAAAGCTGTAGTCGGGTGAAGCGCTCTGCACGATGCCATTTTCCGTCCAGTTGCTGAATGTATATCCACTATTGGCTGTCGCGGTCACAGTCGCTGACGCGCCAGGAACAAACGGGCCGCCACCTGCCACCACGCCGGCATTCACCGGATTGGCCATGACTGTTATGGTCGGATCCGGAAGGAAGTTGACGCTCGCAAGCGTGTTCGACGAGACATCCAACAATGTATATGTCGATCCGCCTGTCTGAACGACGTTGCCGCCGACCAGCCATTGTCCGATTTGGAAATTGTTGCCTGCCGTTGCTGTGAACGTCATCGACCCGCCCGCAATCACTGTCTGGAACGAGCTGGGGCTGACGCTGCCGTTATTGCCCGCGCTGGCCGCCACGCTATAATAAACTGGGTTGACGGTGAAGTTCGCCACGAGGTTGCGATTGGCCGAGACGATAAAGGTGTAGGCGGGCGAAGAGCTCTGCGCGACGCCATTCTCCGTCCAATTGGTAAATGTGTAGCCGCTATTGGCCGTCGCAGTGACGGTGACCGTTGAGCCGGCCTCAAAAACGCCACCACCTGCAACGCTTCCCGCGTTGGTAGAACTGGCTGCAAGCGCCACCTTTGGCTCAGGCTCAAAACTGACTTCGACGGTCGTGTTGGAGTTGACGTTTTGTAAAACGTAATTTGTGCCTTCTGTTTGTGCGACAACTCCGTTCACCACCCACTCTTTAACTTGATAGCCGTTGGTCGGTGAGGCGGTGAAGGTCAACGATCCTCCCTTGACCACGGTTTGTGATCCGGCTGGATCAACGCTGCCATTGGTATCGCTGCTGGCAGTTACCAAATAGGTCACGGCATTTGCCGTGAAATTGGCCACCAAATTACGATTGCCCGAAACCACAAATGTGTAATTCAGCGACGCGTTCTGGACCACCCCGTTCTCCGTCCAATTGGTGAACGTGTACCCGCTGTTGGCTGCTGCCGTCACGGTCGCCAATGCGCCCGGAACAAAAACACCCCCTCCCATCACGATGCCCCCGTTGACCGGATTGGCCACTACTGCCACTGTCGGGTTGGCCGTAAAGTTGACGGTCACAACCGTGTTTGACGTAACATCCGACAATATATATGTCGGTCCACCCGTCTGCGCCACGGTCCCCCCCACCAGCCATTGACCGACTTGAAAACTGCTGGCAGGCGTTGCGGTGAAAGTCACTGTGCCGCCTGCGATCACCGTTTGGAAGGAGCTGGGGCTGACGCTGCCATTGGTGCCAGCGCTGGCTGCCACTGAATAATAGGTGGGGTTGACGGTGAAGTTGGCCACCAGATTGCGATTGGCCGATATGACAAAAGTGTAGTTGGGTGAAACGCTCTGCACGACGCCATTCTCCGTCCAATTGGTAAATGTGTAACCGCTATTGGCCGTCTCTGTCACCGTCACCGTTGTGCCACCAACGAAAGCGCCGCCGCCCGAAACGCTGCCGGCATTCGCGATGCTGGCCGCAAGCGTCACGGTCGGCTGAGGTTCAAAACTGACTTCGACCGTCGTATTGGAGTTGACATTCTGTACGGTATAATTTGTGCCTCCCGTTTGCGCGACAAAGCCGCCCACCAGCCATTGGTTGACTTGGTAGCCATTAGTTGGCGAGGCAGCAAAGGTCACCGATCCTCCCTTGACCACCGTTTGCGGTCCAACTGGGGCTACGACGCCATTGGTGTCGCTGATGGCCGTCACCAAATACGTCACAATATTGCCGGTAAAGTTAGCCACCAGATTGCGACTGCCCGAAACCACAAATGTGTAAGTGGGCGAATTGCCCTGCACGACGCCGTTCTCAGCCCAATTGGTAAACGTATATCCGGTGTTGGCGGACGCGGAGACGGTTGCCGATGAGCCGATCGCAAATGATCCCCCACCAGCAACGTTGCCGGCGTAAGCCGGACTTGCCGCAACGGCCACCGTTGGATTGGCGCTGAATGTTACGGAAACGACGGCATTGGAGCTAACATTCGAAAAGGTAAACGACGCACCACCGGACTGCGCAACCAAACCGCCTACCAACCATTGATTGATGTGATAACCACTGGCGGGCGTCGCGTTGAATGTCATCGCGCTGCCCTGCGTCACTCCCAGAGTGCCGTTCGGGTTAATGCTGCCGTTGTCAATCGCCAATGCCGTCACCGTATAAATCACGGCATTGGCTGTGAAATTAGCGACGAGGTTTCGGTTCCTCGTCACTGTGAAGCTGTAGCTTTGTGAAGAGCTCTGCACGACCCCGTTCTCAGTCCAATTCGTAAATGTGTAGCCTTTGTCCGCAGCAACAGCCACGGTTACAGGCGAGTTGGCAGGGAAAGCGCCGCCGCCCACAACGGCTCCGGCATTCGCTGGATTGACCGTGACCGCCACGACCGGATCGGTGGTAAAATTGACGATGACGGACGCATTGGTGGTTACGTTCTGCAAGTTGAAAGCCAGTCCGCCAGTCTGCGCTGTGGTTCCATTGACCAGCCATGCGCCAATCTGGTAACCGGACGCCGGCGTTGCCACAAACGCCACCGAACTGCCCGCAGCGACGGTTTGCGATCCTGCCGGGCTGACGTTACCGTTGTTCCCTGCTGTGGCTGCCACGGTGTACCGCGCCGTGGTCGCGGTGAAATTGGCGATCAGATTTCGGTTGGTGGATGCGACGAAATTGTACGCGGGCGAATCGCTTACATCGTTTCCGTTCTCGGTCCAGTCAACAAAAATGTAGCCGCTTTTGGGCGTCGCAGTCACCGTTACAGTAGAACCGTTCGCGAAAACACCGCCGCCGGCCACGCTGCCGGATGGCGGTGGATTGGCCGCCGTCGTGACTGTCCAGGCAACGACTGGAATCGTGTAGGAGATAGCCTGGGAAGGAAGGCTTTCAACGCGATTCGTGTCATAGGCCACCACCTCGAAATAATACGACGCCCCCGGCTGCAGTCCGTCGATCGATGCGCTATTGATGGTTCCCGCGTCGATCTGACTGTCCAAATTGTTGGGATTGACTCCGTAGAAAACCAGATAGCCGGCGACGTTTGGTGTCGGACTGCTATTCCAACTCAACATGACGGTCTGAGCGTCCACCTGACGCAAAAAGAAGACAGCCAAAATAGCAATCCATACCCAAAATTTCTTGCGGTTTCCTGGCGGCGTGTCGGACATATATGTCCCTGCAATTGCAGGGGATATGCCAAGCCAAGGCCGCCAAGCGATTCGCAATTCTGTGTGCGGTGTCTCGCGCTAATGAGAATGCCCCGTGGCTTTAAATCTGCCCTTTGCCGATGTCACCCGCAGCCGCAGGCCGTCCAAATAGTCGGTATTGCGAATAACACGCGCAAAAAGCTGCTAAACGACTGTCCCGTCAATGCAAGCCCACGGAGGCATGTGACTCAATCCGAGACAGGATTGTGAGGGGAGCAGGTGTGCGTTTTCGGCACCGAATTCGATGCCTGTGAAGGGGTTTCGGTTACGAAAGTGTGTCGGTGCGAAAAGCGCTCAAGGAGCTCCGTTTGAAAGTACCGGAAGGAAATTGCTTAATTTCGGCCCAACACAGTTTTCCTAGACCTGACGCTAACAACGGGACTGATGCTATTCGCAGGAGCCAAGCTCCAATTTCTCACAGATTGCTAAGACACTGTCTTTCGATTGTTTGTTTTCCATGCTCAATTCCAACTCCCCCGTTGACCCCATTCATAAAATAAGTCGAGGTGGCTTGCGGTGGGTCTAATACCTTTCCTCAAGGTCAATAATCGCCGACGTTTTGCCGGGAGGCTTTCTTGTCGGCGCGGTGGGATTTATCAGCCAGCATCCGCGCTTTTGCGCGGCGGCTCTTCTTGCGCTTCTGCCGGCGTATCTTCTCAATTCGGGATACCTCTGCCGCCACTTGCCCGGTCTGTTTTCCTTCAATTTTGTCGAGCAATATCCGTCGGGCAATAAACCGATTCAGTCCTTGTTGACGCGTCGTCTGGCACTTCACTTGCAGGCCGGTTGGGCGGTGGAGTAGCATCACGCACGTCGCCGATTTGTTGACATTCTGACCTCCATGCCCTCCCGATCTCACAAAAGATTCTTCGATATCGGACTCGCGCACCCCCAATGCAGCCATCCGCTGGGCAAGGTGCTGTGATTTTTCTGGATTCACAGGAAACGCGGTCATCGCCGCAGTCTAGTCGAGCACGTCGAGCATCTCAAGGCCAGCTGCCTTGCAAAAAATCTCTATTCCTGACCCCAGACACGCTTCGAACCGATACCTTTGCCGCGAGCGGGATTCGCCACTTCCTTGCAACCCTTCGTACGCCTCTGAGTGCCACTCATGCACTTGCCAGTTGTGGTAATAGCGCTTCCGCGTTATGAGAGTCCCTGTCTCGCGAGATGAAACAGCCAAACGCACAGCGTTTGTTCTGTATATACAATTAAAGATTCTAACGGAGCCAACGTGACGGCGAAACGTCTTTCGAGGAAGCCAATTTTTCCAAAAGAAAAGGTCGTAAATCTTTGAGGTGAACAAAAAGCGGTAAAATCGGCATAAAATTTAACTGTTAAATTTTTCGGCAGACAAAAGCCTTGCATTTCGCTCCCCTGTCAGTAACAAATCCAGAACAAGATTTTATGTAAAAACACAAAACAATTTTGCGTCAGCTTCGGTAGGTCATTTCAGAAAACCGCGAATTTTCAAGCACGAGACCGACCGCGAGCGCGCCCCATCGGGCGCGGCTCGTCGTCTCTCGTGCAAGGTGCTTCGCGGTACCTCTGAATGGGGACTATGAGTTCGCGCCCCTTCTTTTTTGACCATCCAGCCAGCGTAAAAAACTCGGCTAATCATCCAAAATCCATGAAAAAAGCAATTTTGGCATCGTTCGTATTGATTTGTGCGGTCTTAACTTGGTTCATTGCGCCCAAATATTTCAAACCCAAGACCGTCAGTCTTTCTGGACAGATATTTATCGTCACAAAAAGTGGAGAGAGCGTCAAACTCGGTCTGATTGACGTTATGCTGATTGAGCGAACGAATGCCGCGCAATCGCTAAACGCAATTGCTCAAACAATCAAGGGCGAAAGCCAGCGACGACAAGTCGCCTTGGAAGCGGCTAAGAAAGACTTAGTGCAGGCAACAAATGCGTGGTTGGAATTCGACAATTTCGGGCCTCTGCATCAGCCAACCTATTTGGCGATAATGGAGAAACTAAACCCCCTCAGCGCTAGTCTTAAGGCATTTGACCAAAAATGGGAGGAGTCAAACGCGGCAGACAAACAGCATGTTAAAGACGCAATGCAGGCAGATGAAGAATTGCGCACATCGACGAAACCCATCGATGTATTGGAAAGAGAATACGCCCCTTGGGACAGTGTAGGTCGAGTGCTGGAGGCGCTAAACACGCAGAGGGAACATCTTCTTGAGTACAAAACCGAAATGACAAATACGGCGCCCCAAAGAGATGAACAACTAAGCCTCGCGCTAGAAGCTGCCAAAATTTTGCTCCCCGCGATGACCAATCGCGATTCTCTCTTGACAGCATTAGCGACAACAAGAACAAATCTGGAACTTGCCGAGATCGCTCAAAAAACGTTTCCAACAGCAGATGACTGGTTCGCCGGATTTTCACCTAATATTTTCTTAAAAGCTACTACGGACGCCGATGGAAAGTTCTCACTTGCTTACCCCGATGAAATCCCTTTTGTCCTCCTTGCAAAAGCGCAGAGAACCATCGGCACCGAGACCGAAGAATATTTCTGGTTGATAAATGCGCCGACAAACTCAGAAACGCCGACCGTCTTTTTGAGTAACAACAACCTGGTCTATGATGACCCAGACGGTTTTTTTAAAATTAAGCCAAAACGAGACCCTTGAATAATTCATTCGTGGAAACGTGCGCATTTCGTTCTAATCGAGCGGTCGCGGCTGACGCCGGAATGCAATTAGTCAATACTAATTAAATTTAACTGTTAAATTTCGCTCAATCGCGCTTCACGTGGCTTCGAAATGCTGACTCGTGGGCCGCCCTTTGGGCCAAGATTTTTGGGTATTCTGTTTCCTTCCATTCCTCGTATGTCAAAACGCGAACAGAGAGAGCATTTTTATCGATGGTTTCCGTGTAATAATCAGCGTATTCGAGGCGCGGTTCGTAAACGTCGGTCGTCCAGTTTACCTCCGGCATAATTGGCCGTGGCGTCTGCCCTGTTTGTTCCAAAGCCTTGTTTTTCGCCTGAGCGTCAATAAGATAATCTGCATATGCCGCATGTTCCTGCGTAGAAACAGCCTCGTGATAGGTCACCATGCCTGTGACTACCGGAACACAACCTTGCAAAAGAACAGTTGCTGGCAACAGCAAGCAAAATTTCAATTTGCAGACCGGGGTCATGTGAGGAATCAAGATTAACAAGAGCTGCCATTCAGTCAAACAAAGACTGTCGATCCGTTTTGCTTTGAGCGTTGCGATACTTACTGGTTCTTCGCTCTTAAACACATCTCTGAGCCGTCTTTGGGCACTTTCTGCAAAAACAACCTTCAGATTGAGTCGGTTCGAGTGACGCACAAGTGACGCCGAGAGTGCGGTTGCTTTCAACGAATTGGAAATTGTCTAGCAAAGCCCGTTTGACCGGGCCCCGGAAAGTGGACTGGTTTGAGTGTTAGTCTTGGCCAGTTCATTTGCTGTCAACTCAAAGCGAAGGGGAGCGTAGCGACCCCGAGCTTTGAGTTGTATTGCCGCCTGAATTCCTGGGGAGTCTGATACCCCAGCGAACTGTGCGGACGTTTTTCATTATACTGCCATCTCCAGTCTTCGACCAGCACTTTGGCTTCCAGCATGT
>Ga0182024_10018888_pt1 | contig 12779 bp, 18 predicted proteins | sample P32metaG_FD_120480 | JGI IMG/M metagenome (GOLD analysis project Ga0182024, IMG submission 120480) | Permafrost microbial communities from Stordalen Mire, Sweden - P3-2 metaG (Illumina Assembly) | ecosystem: Environmental > Terrestrial > Soil > Wetlands > Permafrost | place: Sweden: Stordalen... | reverse complement strand
TTCCAGCATGTCGAAGAGCTGAACTTTCTCGCCGCTCCAGGGATCGACCGGGAACGGCTCGGCCAGCCGATCGGCATTCTCAGGCCCGGTGTGAAACGCGGTCTCGGCCATCTGCAGCGGCGCCAGGATGCGCTCGGTCAGGAACGCGCCGAGGGTTTTGCCGGAGACGACTTCGATGACGCGGCCGAGAATGTCGGTGGAACGGCTGTAGTTCCATTCGGCGCCGGGCTGGCACAGCAGCGGCATGCTCGCGACCAGCGCGGCGTGCTCGGCGTTGCTGATCTTGCGGCTGCGCACCCGCGACTGCTGGTAGAGCTGCTGCACCAGGCCGTTGCCGGTATGCTCGTAGGCGATGCCGGAGGTATGCCGCAACAGGTCCTGGATCGTGATCGGCCGCCTGGGCGGTACGAGTTCGAGCCTGCCGTTGTTTTCGACGCCGACCTTCTGTCCCGAAAATTCCGGAATGTATTTCGCAATGGGATCGTTGAGCAGGAAGGTGCCTTCCTCGAGCAGCATCATGATGCCGACCGAGACGATCGGCTTGGTCATCGAGAAGATGCGGAACAGGGTGTTGTGCGCCATCGGCGCAGGGCTGGCGGGATTTTGCCGGCCGAGCGCGTCGAACCAGCCGATCTGACCGCGGCGCGCGACCATCATGGTCACGCCCGGCGTGGTTCCCTTGTCGATGTCGCGCTTGAACGCATCCGACATTCGCTGCAGCCGGACCGGAGAAAGCCCGAGCGATTCCGGTTTGGCCTGGGGGAGCGGCGGGGTCCGCGGGGCGGCGGGGTGTCTGGCGGCGGTTTGCGCGGTCATGGTCTCTCTCCCTCTTGCTCTTGTTGTTGGCCGGATCGATATCATCGGGGTATGGCCAAGTTTGGCGCAGAACACCCGGGTTGAACAGGGCGTTAACCGCTTCGCCCTTGCAATCTGGCCTTGGCCTATGCTTGAAACGGCGGATCAGCGGCGACGCTTGGTTCCGATAGGGGTGTAGCTCAGTTGGTAGAGTACCGGTCTCCAAAACCGGTTGTCGCAGGTTCGAGCCCTGCCGCCCCTGCCAGCTTTTTCAATCACTTAGCGATCTTATCATCCGAACGCAGCGAGAACGTGGACCCAACTTGGACCCAAATGGGTTTCAAGGCTGCATGAAGCCGGCCGCTAACGCGCCGATCGCAGCCGACACCGACGTATCTGCCGTCTGCTCACGCTTTCGCTTCGCATAGTTCTTGAGCAGCACGGCGGGGTCATCGCCAATGCGCTCGGCCACGATGTGAACCGGGATCCTGCGATCGAGCAGTTGCGTGGCATGGGTGCCGCGGAGATGGTGGAAGTTGAAGTCGGGAAAGCCGAGTTTGACGGCCTGCTTCGCGAACTGCACGCTGAAGCTTTGGGGTAGGCGGGGCTCGGAAAAGGAGAAATCCTCGCCGTGGCCGGGAGGGTTGGGGAATATCAGGGCGTCATCCGGCAATTTGACCAGGCTAAGGTCGACATGGACCCCGTCTGGGACGCCCGCCAGCAGCCGCTGGTGCGTCTCCCGGATCTGGAGCAGCATCGCCACCGAACCGTCGTCCAGGGCCACTGTACGCCGCCCGCGCCATGTCTTTGGCTCCTTGTAACGGGTGCCGAACTTCTTGGTCACCTCCAACGCCCGTTCCACGCGGATGGTCTTCTTTTCGGGGTCGAAGTCGATCCAGCGGAAGGCCAAGACCTCATTCCGGCGAGCTCCGATCGCGGCTGTCAGCGCCACGATTGGATAGATCGAGGTAAGGGGCCTGAAACCGGTCACCAGCGTGTTGAGGTCCGGCTCGCTCAGGGCAAGGCCGTGGTCGCTTTCGCCGGCGGAGGGGATCCGTTCCGCGCGATTGAGCGGATTGGAGAGGAGGAGGCCCTTACGCTCCGCGGTCGACAGGCAAGAATTGAAGGTGACGTGGACGTGGTGCAGCGTCATGGGGGCCATGAGCGCCTCGAGTGAGGCATAAAGCTTGTCGACCTCGGTGGCACGCAGTTGCTGTAAAGGACGGGCGCCTAGCGTTGGCTTGACGTGGACCCGGAGCAGCTCCTCGTATCGTTCTAGCGTTCGCTGTCCGACTCGTTTTTTCTTCCGACCCGGCGCGCCGGCCTCTATCCACTGGTCAATCCACTGTCCGACGGTCATCTTGACGGGGTCGACGTGCTCGCCGGTGTCGCCGGCCCGCTGCAGCGCCCGCAATTCCTTTCGTGCCTCCGTCAGCGTCCCATGGACCGTTTTGGTAAAGCGTTTGCCGTTGACCCTGTACCGCAGGCGGTGAGTATTTTCGCCGCGGGTATCGATCGCGCCATCGCCGTGTGAGCGTTTGGTCATAACTCTTCTCCCGATCGAGGTTCCTGTGCCAGCTCTTTGCCGTGGGCGGCGATGTAGAGCCAACTCGTCAGATCTTTTCTCGCGACCTCGCTATTCTTCCAGTCGGGGTGCTTGGCGATTTCATCGGCGATGTCTCGTAGCAGTTCGCTGCCGATGTTGTTGTGCTTGACCAGCATGTCGATGATGGCGGCGTCGCGGGGGGCTTTCTCATACGACTGCTCGAGACGCTCCACGATCTCTGCGTTGAGAGTAATTCCCTTCCTCTCGGCATCTTTTGCCAATTTGGCGCGGAGCGATTCCCGCATCCGGATTTTCGAGAGCTGGATAACGTCGGTTTTCTTGCGCGGGGGCATCGCAGGGTCTCCTTGAGAGTGGCCAGAATGTCACCAAACGATATAAACCACAAGAGGTTTCTTAAACCTAAATTGGTCTCTTGACAACCAGTGAGGACTTGGCCGATACATTGAGGCCTGAAACCTATTGTGGTTTCTCGAATTCCCGTGTCGGGAAGGAAGGATTACGATGAGTATGACAGCACAGACCCTCTCAGTCCCAAAGGCTGGGAGGGACTATTACGATCTCGGCCGGAATGCTGCTTACGCCGCAGCCAAACGCGGCGACATCCCGACCATCCGGATTGGCAAACTTCTGCGCGTGCCGGTTCGGGCGCTGGAGCAGCAATTGAATGCGACTATGAAACCCGGAGAATGATGAACATGAACCACCAATACATTCGCACCGTCGACGGCAAAACCGACTTTATGATCGAGATTAAGCCGGGAGAGGCGATCAACACAGTCAGCGCCGTTAAGCTCGGACTAATCCGCAAGGAGACGCTCGACGCGCCGGCAATCAAGAAGGCGGCATGAGCTGCCGAAAGTATCTTAAAAAAATTTCCGGTCGAAGGCGGCGAGGCATCGCTGCCATGACAAGCGAAGACCGGACACCCTGAGGGGTGCGATCGCCAAGGACATCATGTCCGGCGAGCCACGCGCGGCAGTACTCGGCCGTGACGTGATTGAGCAATTCGAAAATTTAGAGATCAACCCAGCACCGTCCGGACGCGCCCGTTTGCGCGAAAGCCTTCCCGCGCGCCGACCGCGACCTGATCGGTAGAGGAGATAATGAAATGAAGAAGACCGCGCTATGTCAGGACTGCCTGCGGGTCTGGGCCTGTGCTGATCTCTTGCCAAGCGAAAATAATCCACCGGGTCTGTGCCCGAAATGCGTCAACGATCAAAAGGACGGTCAAACATGCGACTGTGAAGGCTGTATGCACACCGCGCAGCTTCTCGAAGCGGGGGACATCGCAGAGGTCCGTCTACGGCCGGGGCTGACCTTAATAGCGTGGTCCCCTGAAGGTGGCAGTGTCGTCAATGGCACACCGACATGAATACCATGGAATACATTCGACGCGGCGCGGCCTACGCTTTCGCTTCAGCGAACGGATGGTTGCCCAGCACGAGCTCGCAGACAAGAGGCCTTCAAGACGAACGGTAATACCTCTGCCCGACATCCTAACCACGGTCAGGCCTAACATCGGCCCCACCCATCCAATCAAGGCATCGACTCACGAGTCGGTGTGGCCCACGCGGAACAGTGCGTGCGGAAAACAGCAAAATTGAAAATCGAAAATCAAGGAGCCCAGAAAATAACGGACGCGCCGTTGCGCGAATGACCTCTTGTGCCAGTGGCTCGGATGCAAGCGGTAAGAATGGAAACTATTATCGTGTCAAACATCAAATCTAACGCCAGGAATGCTTTTGCGTTCTGGTTTATGTCCGCATTAGCCATTGAGCTGATCGTGCTCGCTGCGTTGGCGGTGCTGCGATGATGAACGCTCGCTCAATTGCCAACGCACTCGGTGGCGACGCCATCGGCCGCGATAGCATCAGTGCTCCCGGCCCTGGTCATAGCAAGAACGACCGATCACTTTCGATCAAGCTGGTTTCAAGAGCACCCGGTGGCTTCATGGTCTTCAGCCATTGCGGCGACGATCCAATCGCATGTCGCGACTATGTTCGCGATCGGCTGGGCCTCGGCCAATGGGAGCGCGGTCAGGATCGGCAAACTCCACTGACGGTCATTAACTCCGGTCCGGATCTTGAGAAGGAAAAAACTAAGGCATGGGCGCTTCGAATCTGGTCGGAGTCCGGTAATCCGGCCGGCTCAATCGTCGAGCACTATCTGCGCGAACATCGCTGCCTCGCCTTGGATAGCGTCGTCGCCGGCGGTGTCATCCGTTTTCACGGTTCGCTTTACTTCGATCAGCAGACCCGTTTGCCGGGAATGGTGTGCCTGTTACGGAACATCGCGACCGACGAGCCCTGCGGGATCCACAGAACGTTTCTTGACGGTAAGACTGCCCAGAAGATCGATCGCAAGATGCTTGGCATTGCCCGCGGCGCGGCCATTAAGCTGGACGCGCACGCGACGATCTCCACGAAGTTGACGATCGGGGAGGGCGTCGAGACGGTACTCACCGGGCGCATGGCAGGCTACGGCCAGGCATGGGCGCTCGGATCCAGCGGCGCTGTCGGCAGCTTTCCGGTGCTGAAAGGCTTGGATGAGTTAACCCTCCTGCAAGAGAACGACGACACCAGTCGTCGAGATGTTGAGTCCTGCGCGCGGCGCTATCTTTCCGCCGGCAAGCCCGTGAACATCGTAACGTCGGACGTCGGCGAGGACCTGAACGACGCACTGAAGGCGGTGCAATCATGAATTTGCCCACCAATGTCCTCCGTTTCGAGCCGCCATCACGACCCCCATCAAACGACATCGTCACTGAGGACTCCGCAGCCACTGAGTTCGTTGAACGCCACGGTAAGGATCTTCGGTATTGTCACACGACAGGCTCATGGTTCATCTTCCGTGGCAACCACTGGCAGCAGGATGAAACCGGCGAAGCTTTTCATTTGGCTCGCGTGCTCTCGAGACAACTGTCGGAAAATCAAGATGCTTCGAAGCGCGCCGGCGTCTCCAAGACATCGTTCGCGTCCGGTGTCGAACGATTCGCCAAGAGTGATCCGCTCATCAAGGTGACGCATGAACACTGGGACGCCGATCCATGGATGCTCGGCACGCCGGGCGGAACTGTGGATCTTCGCACCGGTGAATTGCGCGAGAGTCAGCGAGAGGACGCCATCACAAAACTTACGGCTGTGGCTCCGAATGCTGGTGACTGTCCCACTTGGCTGAACTTTCTTCATGAAACAACCGGCGGCGACAAGGACCTGATCAGATTTCTGCAGCAATTCACCGGCTATTGCCTGACTGGCGTCACCCGCGAGCACAAGCTCGTATTCGTCTACGGACCAGGCGGAAACGGCAAGGGCGTTTTTCTCAACACCATGACGCGTATGTTTGGTGACTATGCCCGAACCGCGCCCATGGACACGTTCACCGCCAGCAAACATGACAGGCATCCGACCGAGCTTGCGATGCTCCGCGGCGCACGGCTGGTGACAGCATCGGAGACCGAGGCGGGCAAGCCATGGGCGGAGGCTAGGATCAAGCAACTGACGGGCGGCGATCCGGTGTCCGCGCGTTTCATGAATCAGGACTTCTTTACGTATGATCCGCAGTTCAAGCTCTTTGTGGTCGGCAATCATATGCCGGATCTGCACAACGTTGACGATGCCGCCAAGCGGCGATTCAATATCGTGCCGTTCGAGCGCAAACCGTTGACTCCGGACACCGAACTCGGTGAGAAGATCTTCCGCGAAGCGGGCGCCATCTTGCAGTGGTCGATCCAGGGCTGCCTTGATTGGCAAACCAATGGTCTGAAGCAGCCGGATAGTGTTCAGGTTGCCACGAAGGCGTATTTCCTGGACCAGGACTTGATCGGCCAATGGATCGAGGATTGCTGCGACGTCGACATCGGGGACATGCGGCTGTGGGACACGTCGGCGAACCTGTTCGATAGTTGGACGGAGTTCTGCGCCAAGGCTGGCAAGCAGGCCGGCAGCAAGAAGGCGTTCGGGGCTGATTTGAGAAGCCGTGGATGCCGGCTCGAGAAGATCGACAAGAAGACGCGGGCTGTCCGCTTCATCCGTTTGCGGCCGGAATGACCACGATGGAGACGCGTGGAGACGCATGAGACGCATTTCTCCATTCGTCTACGAATACGCGCGTAAGGGCAGGAGGAACAGGAAGACGCGTCTCCACGCGTCTCCAGTTCCTCTTCATGGCCTCTTGGGCGAGCCGAGGAAGAAAGGATTGGGCGCGGGCGAGGCGACGCCATCGTGAAACCCTCCGGATGCACACAACCGGGGATGGGTGCGCTCACCAGCAGGAATGACGGCGCCCGTCATAGCCCTTGTAGGTTCCGGACTCACGATCGTAGGTTTCAAAGTTCTGGCAGCCGCCTCGGCGCACGACGCGCTCACGCGGTTTGGGCTCGGCGTGCTTGGGTTCCGGAACCGTTTCAACCCGTTTAACCGTTTCAACCGGTTTAACTACTGGGTTGCTGCTTTCGGGAGTCGGAGCTTCGGATTGGTTTGCGACCGGTTTCTCTTCCACGGCAGCGGGTTTCTGCTCCACGGCCTTTCCGCGTTGTCGTTCGATTAACTCCCTGCATTGAATCGGGAAAACGATTTCTCCGGACGCAGTCAGCCCGATCGGCATACAACCTCCGGGCGGCACGTCCTCCTTTGCGGACGGTTCCGCGGGAGCGTCGCCTGGAGTCACTGTGCCGGTTGTCTGGGCGAGAGCTGCGCCGCTCGTCAACGCGAGAAGAAGGGTCATCAAATACTTCATGAAGTATCTCAGTTTTGTGAAAAATACGGTCGTTCTTGTAAACCTAACCCATTACCGTCGGTTCCGCACCAACTCACACAAACCCACACGCGGAAATAAACTTTACAGTGTAAAAACGGAGCGACCGTCGCGCGGAACCCCATACCTCGACCGGCATTACCACGATGCGGACTGGCAGAAGCTCAGGGCCGAGCTGGATGCGCGTCATATCCGCGTCGTTGCAATGGATCTCCCCACGTCCTGGATGATGGCCGCCAAGGCCTCCGACGAATTCACTGGCCGAATGTTCGAAGCCATCAACCGGATGCTGCTCGACATGCTCGCTGCTGTCGCGCGCAAGGACTATGAGGACCGGCGCCGGCGTCAGATGCAAGGGCAGGCGAGGGCCAAGGCTGAGGGTCGTTACAAAGGCCGCGCGGAGGATTCAGGGCGCAATGCGGGGATCGCCGTCATGCTCGGCACGGGCCAATCCTGGAGCTCTATACAGGCCACGACGGGCTGCAGTCGCGGCACCATCGCAAAGATAGCCAAGCGCGTGCGGCCGATTGCTTCCGGACTTTCGCATATAACATCTGAATAGAAATCGGCCTGCCTCATCAACGGCCGATCCATTATGCGTAAGTCGAAACATTTGCATAATTGCAGGCATCGGCAAGTCATCAGGCGAGGCCGTACAGTCGTGCGTCGGCAAGCTGGGCACATCTCACCGATCACATCCACTGCACCACGGACGTCGCCGGACAGCGTGGCGTGGCGGTCTGTGGTCGACGGCCGGACCATCTCTAATGGGAGGGCTGTACTCCCAAATGCAAATGTTGCCGCGCCGATTCATGGCTCACCAATTTCGCTGGCCAGAAAAAGCTGCTCCGGTAGCGCGAATTCGCCTGATTTAGCTCTTCTCCTTGGAGTTCCGATCAAGGACCGTATGGATGCGAATCGCTCTGGCTGTAATCGCGCTTGCAACCATCCTGGGGCCGCCGGCTGCGGCAGACGAAGTTCGCATTCTCAGCAGTCGGGGCGGAGAGGTAACTCAGTTCATCGATATGTTTGACCACCTGCGCAAATCGGGTGACAGCGTCGTAATCGACGGACCGTGCCTGTCGGCGTGCACGCTTGTGCTGAGTGCGGTGCCGAAAGACCGCATCTGCGTGACCCGCCGGGCGGTACTAGGATTTCATGCCGCGCGATTGATCGACCCGCGCGGCCGGTTTCACGCTCAGCCCGAGGCGTCCGAAATCATGTTTGAGATGTATCCGTCCGCCGTCCGTGGCTGGATCCGCCAGCACGGCGGATTGACGTCTCACCTGCTCCTATTGCGGGGGCGCGACCTTGCTGGCTTTTATCGGGTCTGTCGGTAAGTCCGCGGCGAGCAAGTGGATCGGGGCCTCACTCGATTCGCACACCGTGAACCCAAAGTGCATTTTTCCAGGTGGATACCGGTCGCGTCCATCGCCTCATCCACGCCACGCCATCTCCGACCTCATCGCGGAACTCGCGGCCAACCGCAGCGTTTTCCTTTCTGGTGCGGCCTCCTTCCAGGGTCGGCCCGCCTGCGCGGCCGCTGGTTCACCTTTCGCATAGGCTCTCCGGCGGCCGCTGCTCTCTTCCTGAAACATACCGATTGACGTTTCAGCCAGGGGCCAAAGCTATGAAAACCGCTATCGCTTACACCCGCGAGTCGACGGCTCAGCAGGGCAAGTCTGGCCTTGGCCTTGAAGCACAATTGGCGGCCCCTGAAGAGGTCCGCGATAGCCGAGGGCTATATAACTTCGTCCAGGCGTTCGAAGAGGTCGAAACCGGCAAGGGCGCCGAGGCGCTCGATCGTCGGCCACAGCTATCCGCGGCGCTGAAGGCGGCCAAGCAGCACAAGGCTCCCATCATCGTGGCGAAGCTCGACCGATTAAGCCGCGGCGCTCGATATGAACAAGCGTCCATCGCCATAAAAACGTTGGGCCGATCCTGGCCTGACAACTCTCATCATCGCTCGGATGGGTTACGTTTTTTTGCCTGAATTTTTTTGGAATTTTTTGGGGCCGCGTAGGGTGGGTGGGACCTCGTTATTTGAAGTCGAATTTGGGCGTACACAATTGGAAACCGCTAGGACCGGATCGCGCGTTGACCGGCGTCGACCTGCCAGCAATCTAGTCCAGTCTCACCTGTGGACCAAGCGAACAGCCCTCAAAGGTCGCTCGTAACTGTTCCTAAAATAATCATAATAAGAACAGTTATGGCGGGAAACAGAGAGATAGTTCAATGATTGCGACCTCGAAAGCCAACGCACCAACCACTCAAAAGAGAACAGTTGCCCGAGGTCGGTTGCCGAACGCCGACTACCGCACGCGGGAATACCTCACCGAACGCGAGGTCGAGCGCCTAATAAAGGCGGCAGGCAACAATCGTCACGCACACCGGGACGCCACCATGATCCTGTTGGCCTTTCGGCATGGTCTTCGAGCGTCGGAATTGTGCTCACTCCGTTGGGATCAGGTCGACCTAGCTCATGGCCGCCTCCATGTTTCTCGTCTCAAGGGCGGCATGGCTTCGACGCATCCGCTGACTGGCACCGAGCTTCGGGCGCTCCGCCGATTGCAGCGGGAGCAAGAACCAGGACGCTACGTCTTCATGAGCGAACGCGGGGCACCGATGAGCGCCGTCGGATTCAGGAGAATGATGGGCAGGCTAGAGAAAGCCGCCAAGATGCCCTTCCCAATTCATCCGCACATGCTTCGCCATGCTTGCGGGTTCAAGCTCGCCAACGATGGTCAAGACACGCGGGCGCTGCAACATTACCTCGGACACAAAAATATCCAGCACACCGTTCGATACACCGAATTATCGCCTGAACGGTTCAAGAATTTTTGGAAGGATTAGGAGTTCGAAAGGACTATTTTGTTGGCATTTTGTGTGGCTGGCTTGCGCTTGGGAGACCCATGGGCGGGACACGTACGCCCAACAATCTTCTCCCAGGGCCGGTCGGGTAAGGGCGAAAATTCTCCCGCCTCGTACGCGAGGCGAGAACGAAAATACTCCCCCTTTTTGTCCATCTTCAGAGCCCGCATTACCCGATTTCATTGATTTTCGTGCATCAGGGCCAGGGTAAATTTTGTCGGGGGGTTTTTGTATTTTCACCCTATGCGGAAACGAACAGTTTTATCTGAGTTTTTGATATTCCGAGTCTGAAAATGATCCGCGCGAAGATCGGAAAAGCGAAGCCTGCAGTGGAGGCCCGCATACGACAGTTGCGAGCCAAGGGCGACGGCATTCTCAAGATCGGCAAGAAGCTTGGTATCGGAACCCAGCGTGGTGCAGCGGGTCGTCGGCGCGATGGGCGCTCGTTAGTCAGCACTTCATCTCACCATCGTTCTGCTTGCCGTGGTGCGGGCCTCGATGAGGCTTCTGACCGGGCACAAAACCGCGCCTAAAAAAACAACTCGATTCGCGTGCGAGGGACGCAAGAAAGTACCCCCATGCGGCCGGTGTGCCAAAGGCACGGGGAGCCAGCAACGTGGTCCAGCGAACAAACATCGCGATGCACCTGCCCGAGAGGGGCAACCAGGATAACCTTTGGCAATTTGTTCCTGGACGCGTGCGCGCGGCAGTCGGCGATCTTCAAGGAAATGGCACCGCTGGCCAACGCCATCAACGCCGCGTCCGTTACCTCGATCGCGGGATTCCGCGCAAAGGCGCTGGTCGCGTTCTGGGAGATTGCGCCGCTCAGCGCCAGTGACAGCGATTTTTCGTTCGATGACGCTTGGCCGTTTCAGCAGCTCTTTACCGCGGTCGCAGAACTTTGCGGGCTGAAAGATAAAATGGCGGCAACGGGCTACGAGTTCCCTGACATCGGTATGGTCGAGGCCGCCCCCGATGATGATGATGCTGACGACGAAGGGGAGGAAGCGTGATGCTCGACAGCAACGTCGTCAAATTTCCGATCGGCGTTTCCCGTCGCGCCCGCGCTCACCTCTCGCGGAAATCGAAGAAAAGCCCTGAAGAACGCGCCGCCAAGCTTTTGCCAAGCGCAAAATCAGAACGTTGCGGACAAAGCAATCCACTTCGGGCGAAAATCGTCGCAGTGTCCCGCGCCGCGACCATAGCAGGAAGGGTGAATTATCAATCGCGCGATCTTTCGAGGATCGGTCCGCTTGGCGAACGGCACTCGCAAGAGCTTCGCAGCGCTGCGAAGGAGGCGCGATATCTGGCAAGCGAGTTCGAGCGAGCGGCGGGAGAGCTCGCACCTTGCCAGCGCTGCGGTGAAGATCACCAATCGGCCACTGCGGACGATGCCAAAGCCCGCATGGATCACCACGAGGCCGAGCTTCGAAAGGCGTGGCAGGACTACTATGGCCCCGCTCACAACGTGAGAGGCGGCGGCGAAAGAGTGCCCGTCGGCACGGTCTCTCCGGCCAGTGTGAGGGACGACGGTCGCAAGTTCGGCCCACACTACGCGATCAGCAGCTTCTTTATTTTCGCGGGAGGTGGTCAGTTATGAAGCGTCGGCGCCGATCGGTCGCCGCGCACGCAAGGCGGATGAGGCGATAACGCAAAGAGCGTAGGCTTAACACTTCATTAACCATACGCGATGCAGTCTGCGCTCAGACGCGATGGCACCGGAGTCGAGCCGGCAGTCGCAAGAACAAGCCGACGGCGTAATGCCCGCCGGCTTGTTCTCAGGATGACTTTAAGCAGTTTTTTACCTGCGCATATTTGCAAAATGCCAAAGCCGATAAAACATTTCGAGCGAGAAGTTCGGCGGGCGCGCCACCTATCGGCGTGGATAAAGGAGCAAGATCGTACGATCGCCGAGTGCCAAGTGATGGATATCTCAAACAACGGAGCGAAAATCGTTACAGCAACGTCTTCGGTCGTTCCCGATCGTTTTCAACTGGCCTTTTTTCAAGGGGACCAAACCCGAACCTGCGAAGTGATCTGGCGGCACGGCAAGGTTTTTGGCGTCAAGTTTGCTCGGTGAGATGTTCGCCAAAACTGAGCGTGCAGCCCGGGCGCGGACCTGAGCCCGCACCTATTTCAATGAGCTATTGATCGACGTGAACTTGGTGTTCAGCTTCGTGCCGATGCCGTCGACGGCGGCAATGATCATCTTTGCCCACCGCTGCTTATCCCGATCAAGCATCCCCTTGACGCTGTCCGGCTTCACGCACAGTCGCTCGGCAATTTGGGCGCGGGTGAGCCCCTGTTCGTGCAGCTTCAGCGCCAGATCAGCTTTGGAGGACGCGTCCCTTTCCGGAATGTCGTTCATCCCGCCCTCGCCATCCTTGCCACGTCCCATCGCAGGGCGCCAAGCTCGTCTGCTGGTCTCGAATCGTTCATGCGGGAATTCTACTGCCCGCTCAGCCGGTGGTCCATGCCAAGATCAAGCTGGGCCGGCGAGCGCTGCGGCGGCGCCGATCGGCCGGCAACATGACAGCCCGCAACCCGAACCCATACCAGCGAGTCTGTCAGGCCTGGCGATCGGCCTTTCAAGTTCTGGTGGTGGTCAGTTCGATTTGGCAGCCGGACAGGCTGGAAAAGGGACGGTCCGGGGCGCATATTCCGAGAATGGAAACAATCGTCAAATGCGATTGCGGCGCTGAGTACAAACGCACCGAAGCAAAGTTCTTAATGCCGCATACCGGTCACGTATCCTGTGAAGTCTGCGGGGCCGTATTGGAGTCTTGGTTGG
>Ga0182024_10018887_pt1 | contig 12779 bp, 11 predicted proteins | sample P32metaG_FD_120480 | JGI IMG/M metagenome (GOLD analysis project Ga0182024, IMG submission 120480) | Permafrost microbial communities from Stordalen Mire, Sweden - P3-2 metaG (Illumina Assembly) | ecosystem: Environmental > Terrestrial > Soil > Wetlands > Permafrost | place: Sweden: Stordalen... | reverse complement strand
GTTCCGTTTCAGCTACAACGAGGGTGCAATCAATGACAAATCATCTTAGCGCCCCTGTGGACGATCGTGATCGCCGCTCAAATTGCAGCTCCCAACGAACCAGCTCGCGACTTCACCCGCAGATCCCAGTCGTCTGATATTCGCCCGTCCCTTTATCTGTGGATAAAAGTTTGCCACTGTGTCAACGCCCGTGGCCGCTATCATCTGGTGTAAAGGCGTGGCTACCTTCCACCCCGGGGTTGCTCGCCGCCCTCGGTAGGTTCTGGTAGAGCGGCCAATTGCGCTAAGCCGCCTGGCTCTCACTCCCGATAAAGCCACGCACCTGCAACGGCTGCAATCACAAGGGCAGGGAGCGATGTCGCCACGGGCACCAGCAAGGCGTGCGGAGAAACGAAGCCTAAGGATCCCCAGGTGGAATCGTCGATGACTGCGATAAACCACCAGGCGAAGCCCGCGATCGCGGCAGCTTTGATACCCGGCCCGTAGCGCGGACGAATGGCCGCGTAGAGCCACATGGCCCACATGCCCATCAGCAGGTTCAGTACGAGTAGAAACGCGACCATGCCATGGGGCGGTGTCGTTAATCTTCCGCCGGGAACGGCGGCCACAAATTCTTTGGAGAAGAAGGCGGTGATCAGGGAAGTAAGTACGGTCCACACGAGGCCCGCAACAATTCCGCAAATGATGACCCGGACCCAGTTGATCTTGCCCATCTCAACCTCTGGCAAGTAAAGAGTAGCACCGAGGCAGCCAGTCCATTCCGCTTCGGCGAAATCGAATTCGAGGGTTACGTTCCAATCAGGATTCGGAGTCGGCCCCAAAAGGAAGGCGCAGTTCCCTCTGCCGGAGAGGATGGAGTCAATGCCTTTTCTTATGGGTCAGCCAGAAATTGCCGGACAGGGTTATGGTCGAGCTTTTTCGCGAGTACATGAATTTCCTTTCGCCCCGGGAGCACGAAGAAATCCTCCGCCGGCCCGTGCAGCGCGTCTGGCACTTCGTCCTGCGAAACGCATCCGCTATGGATCGGCGTCAAGTGACCACAGCTGAGAAGATAGAATAATCCGTGCGCCTCCCGCGTCTGCAACTGTTCGAACTTGAGGATCTCGCCTGGTTCCCGCGCACCATCCGCAACCTTGCGACCGACTACCTGCAATTTATGCAGGGGCGCTTTCAACTCCATGCGCCTGCAGTGCCGCTTCTGCGCAATCTGCTTGAGAAATCGAAGTCTACGCAAATAGTCGATCTTTGCTCCGGCGGCGGCGGGCCTGTTCTCGCCATCTTTGAGTCCCTGCTTGCTGCCGGCCTGCGCGTGCCCATCATCTTGACTGACAAGTATCCCAACACCGAAGCTCTTTCCCGACACGCCGCGCTCCACCCGGAAGGCATTCTCTATCGGCCTGACTCTGTCGATGCCATGAGTGTTCCCGGCACATTGACCGGCCTGCGTTCAGTCTTCAACGCCTTTCACCATTTCAATCCGCGAGAAGCGAGAGCCGTGCTGGAATCCGCGGTCCAGGCGTGGCAGCCGATAGGCATCTTTGAGATTCCAGAACGCAGCTTGGTCATGATGATTCCCTTCCTCTTCACTCCTCTTTATGTTGCCATAGCTACGCCCTTCATCCGGCCATTTCATTGGAAGCGCCTTTTGTGGACCTATCTGATCCCGTTGATCCCGCTCACATGCTGGTGGGACGGCCTGGTTTCGCAATGGCGCGCGTACACGGTCGAGGAGCTGCTGGAGCTGACGCAAGGTCTCCACGGTTACGATTGGACGGCGGGCCGCGTGCCTATCAGAGGCCTGGTCGGCCACGTAACGTATCTCAGCGGCATCCCGCGGGCATGGGGCGCTTAGAATCGCCACACCCTATTAACCTTTTTTAGGAGCGCGGTCCTCCGCCGCGGGAGTCCCAACCACGCATTGACGGGGTTCCGAGAGGATCGTCGCCAATCCGGACATTACACCCGTTTTGGGGTAACTTCCGGGTGGGCGGTCAACTGCTCAGCACCCCAGATTTTGCCGCAGTGACCACGATAATGCACGTACTGAGACGGTGTCTGTAGTCATGTTTCTTGAGCGCAGGAACGATCAGAGACGTCTTCTCCAATGGATCGAAACCTGTACCCGATGACAGGTAAATTCGCCCGATCGTTCAATCTGGGGTGTTCGTGAGCGGTAACCTAATGCTCCCAGCACTCATCCTTAATTTTCCGTCAGAAAGTCTTCAGGAACACGTCAGTGGCGCCAGAGCTGCATACGCTTATATAGAAGAGAGGTGGCATTGTGCGGATTCTCCTCGTGGAAGACGAGATCAAGGTCGGTAACGCTGTGAGCGAAGGATTGCGGGCGGAAGGGTACGAAGTCGCCTGGGCGGAGACCGGGGAGGAAGGTTTCTTTCATGCCAGCTCACAAGGGTTTGATCTGATCGTTCTGGACGTCATGCTGCCTGGGCGTGACGGCATTGAGGTGCTGCAAACGTTAAGGAAGCAGGGCTCCAGGACGCCTGTACTTCTGCTGACCGCAAAGGACGCGATTGAAGATCGCGTGCTGGGACTCGATGCTGGCGCTGACGACTACCTGGTCAAGCCATTCGCATTCGCGGAGTTGACCGCACGCATCCGCGCCCTGATGCGTCGCAACAAGCCGGAGTCCAGTGGCGTAGTGAGCATTGCTAGCCTTGAAATTGATCAGATCAGGAGAATTGTTAGCCGGGAGGGTCATCGCATTGATCTTACGGCGCGGGAGTTCGAACTGCTCGAATACCTTGCCCGCAATCACGGCCGGGTAGTCTCTCGCCAGATGCTCGCGCGCGATGTATGGCAGGAGACGGATCGCGCGACACCTCTCGACAACGTGATCGATGTCCACGTCGCACGGTTACGCAGGAAAATGGACGATCCGTTCGATATCAAGCTTCTGCACACAGTGAGAGGAGTCGGCTTCATACTGAGCGAGGACAATTCATGAGCCTCCTGCGGGGGAATCTTCGCACCCGCCTGACCATCCTCTACGCTTCGTTGCTTGCTAGTGCGCTGCTGCTGTATGCCGGCGGAGTTTCGATCCTCTTTCTTCACAATCTGCGGGAACAGCTGGATTTGAGCCTCCATCGGGATGTAGAAACCGTCGAAGGAGCACTTTCCGTTGCTCCGAATGGAGGACTCGAAATCAGTTCGCGCGAGGGGGAGGCTGACGAAGACGACCTCGACCGCGGATATCTTCTGGAAGTCTGGTCCAGAGATGGAAAGTTACTCTATCGCAGCGAACAGTTGCGCGGACAGGCGCTGGGCACTGTTCCAACGGGCAGCCCGGATTCAAATCGGCAACATGCCCATTCCCTCCAACTCCCATCGGGTATGCGGTTACGTTGCATCAGTCGGGTCCATCGCCTGGCGGATGGCAATACCGTGATCGTACGGTTAGCTGTCAGTGAGGAGCATCTCTGGCATGAATTTTGGGAGATGGTGACGGTGCTTGGCGTCGGTCTTCCGCTTACTGTGATGCTCGTTGCCCTTACCGGATACCTCGTTGCGGCTCGCGCCCTCAAACCGGTGGATTCGATGGCCCAGCGCGCCGCGCAGATCACAGCCGAACAACTGAACGAACGATTGCATATCGAGAACCCTAACGATGAGCTAGGCCAATTGGGCTCTGCGTTCAACGCCACTCTTGCGCGGCTGGAGCGGTCTTTCGATCAATTACGGCGGTTCACTGCCGACGCCTCCCATGAATTGCGAACCCCGTTGACCGCCATACAGAGTGTTGGAGAAGTATCCCTGAACATGCCCGGCGACGTGAGCTACTACCGGGACAAGATCGGCAGCATGCTCGAAGAGACAAATCGCCTCACTCAATTGGTAGACAGCCTGCTAACGATGGCTCGCACCGATTCAGGGCGCGTTCAACTGCATCGGGTCGAGGTCAACCTCTTTAATCTTGCAGAGGAAACCGTAGGGCTTCTCGAAGTTCTCGCTGAGGAGAAGCAACAAAGCATTCTGATCGATGGCGAGCGGTCCATATCAGTGACGGCTGATCGGACGATTCTGAGGCAAGCCTTGGTCAACCTCCTCCACAACGCGGTGAAGTATTCGCCTGAGCGTGGCGACATTCGATTACACATCCGCGAGACGGAAAAGGATGCAATCGTCGAAGTTGAGGACAGCGGTCCCGGCATCGCACGTGAACATCGCACGCGCATCTTTGAACGATTCTATCGAGTAGACAAAGCGCGCACGCGCGCTGCTGGCGGGGCAGGGCTTGGCCTCTCGATTGCGCAATGGGCTATCTCGGCGCATGGTGGTCAAATCGAGGTCCAATCTGAACCTGAGTCTGGATCAACCTTTCGGATTTGTCTACCGAAGCATGCGTCGTCCGCGGCAGGGCGCTGAGAAAGCGACATTTAATTTCGTCATGAGGTGGTATGCGGTTTCGGTTTTATTTCGCTCTTCTCCTCCTTGGCTCGGTGGCCTCCCTGGCGCAGACACAAAGCGCCGCGAGTTCGCGCGGAGTTACGGGAGACGTGCAGGACACCAGCGGAGCTGTGATCTTAGGGGCGCAAGTCACCCTAACGACCCAGGACGGCCGGATCGTTACGCAAGGAACCACTGATAGTTCGGGCGCCTTTCGTTTTTTGAACATCAGTGCAGGAAACTACACAGTCGACGTGACGCAAACGGGATTTCAGGAGGTCAGGCAACAGATCAAGGTCGGTTCGGGAACACGTCCCCAGGTCCATTTCGTCCTGCGCGTCGCCTCGGTAAGTCAGGACGTTACGGTGGCGGCATCCGATAGCTCTGCGCAGGTCAGTACAGAAATCTCTCAAAATCAGGATTCCAACACAGTCGATCGCGACGCACTCGATCGTCTTCCGGTATTCGACCAGGATTACATTACCACCATGTCGCGATTTCTCGACTCCGATGCGACCGGCACGAATGGAATAACGCTTGTCGTAAACGGTATTGAAGCCAATGGACCAGGCGTGACAGCATCCGCAATCCAAACCGTGAAGATTAACCAGAATCCATATACAGCCCTTTATTCCAGGCCAGGACGCGCTCGGATCGAGATCACCACCAAAGGTGGAACGCCACAATTTCATGGATCGGCCAACTTTCTATATCGCGACTCGCTCTTTGATGCCCTAAACGCATTCGCAGTCACTAAGCCATCGGAGCAGCGCACCTACTATGAAGGATCGCTCACCGGTCCTTTGAGCCACAGCAAGAAGACAACCTTCCTACTCGCGCTCGATAAAGACAATGACAACCAAGAGTCAATCGTCGTGGCGGCTGGACCGAATGGCGCCATCAACGCAAATGTCCCCCTTCCGATACGTCATTACTTCCTTTCCGGGCGTGTCTTCCACGACTATAGCCACAGCAATCAGTTCTGGGTGGGCTACTCTTATGAACACAAAACCGTGCAGAATCAGGGGGTAGGAGGCACCGTTCTTCCCGAAGCTGGAACCAACACACTGTTCTTCGAGCATGAGGTCAACGTAGGCCATGTATACGTCTTCTCTCCAAAGCTTTTGAACCAACTCCATTTCCTCGTCGGTCATTTCGACAATCAGATACACAGTTTGAACGAGAACCCCCAGCTAATCGTGCAGGGAGCCTTTACTGGCGGAGGAGCACAGGCGGATTTCCGAAGAACGGAATACCACTTTGACGGAACCGATATCGTCACGTATTCAACTCGCAGGCAGGAAATCAAGTTTGGGGTCGATGTTCCGGACATCAGTCGTCGCGGCTTCGACGACTTCACTAACCAAGCGGGCACATATTCCTTCGCGGGCCTCCCTACCTATGAGGCATCCAATCCTTTTTCGTATTTGGTGCAGAGTGGGCAAGGACACGCGACCTTCCTAGAAAAAACAGTTGCCGGGATTTTCGAAGACAACATACGGCTTAGGCCCAATCTTTCTGTTGCTTTGGGTATTCGCTATTACTGGCAGAACTACTTCCGCGATATCGCACACGATCTCGCGCCTCGTCTCAGCTTCGCGTATGCTCCGTCCGCAAAGGGCAAGACGGTGATTCGCGGCGGCGGAGGATTCTTTTTTGACCGAACGGGGCCCAGTCCAATCTCGGATCTCTTGCATTTCAATGGCGTGCGTCTCAAGCGGTTCATTCTCGAGAATCCTTCGTACCCGGTTACGCAATCAGAACTCGCGAATGTTCCGACGAGCGTCGTCGTGCTTGACCCGCGCCAGCGTATCCCGTACACCATCCAGTACGGTGGGGGCATCGAACAGCAACTGAACGCTAGCAGTTCCCTATCGGTGAGCTACCTTGGTTCCACAGGAATTGATCTATTTCGCTCGGTTGACGTGAACGCACCACCTCCACCTGACTATATTGCACGACCAAATTCGAATCTCGGACAAGAACGGCAGTTGCAATCGGAGGGCCGCCAAAGGAGCAACGCTTTTCAGGTTAGTTATCGCGGCAGGCCTGTCAGCTATTTCATCGGGCAGGCTCAATACACCTTAGGGAAGACATACAACAACACGAGCGGTATCACCTATTTCCCTGCGAATAGCTATTTCCCACAGTCCGACTGGGCACGGTCTGACAATGACCAGCGAAACAAGTTTGATCTGTTGGGTACCCTGGAAGCGGGCAAATGGCTCAATTTTGGGACTGCACTCTCGTTATATTCAGGGAAGCCGGTGAATATCACCACCGGAACCGACAACAACCACGACAGCTTGCCACTCGATCGTCCAGCAGGCATTCCTCGGAACTTTCTGCACGGGCCCACCTACATCAACCTGGATTTCAATCTGGCACATGACATTCTCCTCACCAAGGCGGGAAAAGAAGGACCTATGGCAACTATCTCGATAAATTCCTTCAACGTCTTAAATCATGAGAATGACGTGACCTATATCGGCGTTGTCACTTCGCCCTTTTACGGCCACGCTGTTGCAGCGCAGCCGCCCCGCCGCATGCAGCTCGACCTGGAGTTCAAATTTTAACTGTGAAGGAGCCCGGACGGGCCGCTATTCCGCACTATCGAATTGAGGTGAGAAAGAAATGAGATCGAATTATCCTAGCTCGAGCCAGTTCGCCGGTTGTCTGATCGTGGGCTTCTTTGTGGTGTGCGCAGGGGGCTATTCTCAGAACGCAAGCAGCAAAGCAGAGGTCTTGAAGAAAGTCGCAGATGTTCCAATGCCTGGCCCTGCGGTGAGATTCGACTACCAAACCCTCGATGCGGAGAGTGGCCGGCTTTACATCGCGCACATGAACGCGGATCAATTGGTCGTCTTCGACACTTCAAAGCGGCAGGTGATAGCGAACCTCGACGGGTTCAAACGGGTGCATGGCGTCTTCGCTGCACCCGAGATCCATCGCGTATATGCTTCCGTGACGGGAAATCATCAGGTTGCCGCAGTTAATACGGAAACTCTGAAGATTGTCGGTACCGCTGGCCCGATCAATTATCCAGATGGTTTGGCATACGCGCCTAGGGAAAAGAAAGTGTTTGTCTCCGATGAGCACGGGGGCGTAGACGCAGTTGTCGATGCAACCAACAACAATCTCATAGACAAGATTCCTCTCGGCGGCGGCGCTGGAAACACCGTCTACGATCCGGGATCTGGACATGTCCTCGTGGCGGTCCACGGTGTGAACCGGCTGGTTGCCATCGATCCGGCGACCGATAAAATCATCGGTCAATACCCTCTGCCCGGCATCGAGAACCCCCACGGAATAGCGCTCGATATCAGTGGCCACTTCGCGTTTGTGGCGGGCGAAGAGAATCATTCGCTTGCGATGGCCGATCTCAATACGATGAAGGTCCTCTCAATATATCAGGTGGGTGATGACCCTGACGTACTCGCCTTCGATCCTGGTCTCAAACGCTTGTATGTATCCGCAGAATCCGGAACGGTCACCATCTTCCAAAGCGACAACCGGAAATTGACTTTGCTCAGCTCATTCAAGATGCCTCATGCGCACACGGTGTCCGTCGATCCGAAGACCCACCTGGTCTACTTCCCGCTGGAGAACATCGACGGGCATCCACTATTGAGAATCATGCAGCCGGTCGAGTAGGAAGGAAGCGGTATATGAAGCCTCGAAAAACGATCGTCATGATGGTTCTCGCGCTGTTGTTGGTAAGTGCACTCTGTGCAGGTGTGCTCAAGTGGAGAGGCTTTCGCGCCACTTCCACACCGTCGAACTTTGAGACCGTTGCGGCGCGATCCATCCGCGATTTTGCGATTCCGGCGAAGGAGCGACACCTGAAGAACCCGAACGCCGACGATTGGACAGCGATTCAGCAGGGCCGCGAAGACTTTCTTGCTCGCTGTGCCTCCTGTCATGGGGTCGACGGTCGGGGACGAACTCCGATCGGGGCGAACGTCTATCCTCGTGTTCCTGATTTACACTCAGATTCCACTCAGAATCTCAGCGATGGCGACATCCACTACATCATCGAGAACGGGATCCAGTTGACGGGGATGCCGGCAATGCCTAGCGCGCACCGCGAATACACCGCGGAAAGCTGGAAGCTCGTTGCCTACATCCGAAGCTTACCGAATCCGACCAAAGAGGAAAAGGCTGTCGAGCCGAATGGGCTGGCGTCGGCCCGCTGCACCGGCTCACAAGCATGCCAGAAGTGCCACGCGGATATTTACGAGCATTGGAAGAAGACGCCGATGGCGAATGTCGTGCGCGACCCACGAGAACACCCGGACGCCATCATTCCTGACCTCAGCACAAACAATGTCTCGAAATTCACAAAGGACCAGGTGGCGCTGGTTTACGGCAGCATCTGGAAGCAGCGTTACTTCACCAAGGTAGGGGACGACTACTATCCGCTCCCTGCGCAGTGGGATATCGGCAACAAAACCTGGCGTCCTTATCATGTTCCCGATAGCGGAGCAGACTGGTGGACGGCCTTCTATCCGTCCGACAGCATGCAACGACCGACCGGTCCGACATGCGACGGCTGTCACTCCGTTAACTATGACATTCATACCAAGCAGGTCACCGAGTGGAATGTCGGCTGCGAGCGCTGTCACGGTCCCGGCAGCGAACACGTCGCCCACCCCAAACGCGGCAACATTCACAATCCTGCGCAGATGGATGACGTCGCAGCGAATGACACCTGCATTCAGTGCCATTCACAAGGGCAGCCTCTCAACAGACAGATAGAGGGCAAGGCGTACGACTGGCCGGTCGGCTACCGCGTCGGTCTTCATTTGCAGGATTTCTGGAAACTTGAAGACATCGCCCTGGGTCAGACGACTTTCACGCACTTCGCAGACGGAACCGCACACAAAAACCGGATGCAGGGCAATGATTTTGTCCAAAGCGTTATGTATGAGCATGCCGTCACATGCTCTTCCTGCCACGAAGTTCATGGCACAGAGAACTATGCGCAACTTCGAAAGCCGGTAGACAAGCTATGCCTGGATTGTCATGGGCCGACGTCGCCGAACGGGCCTCACACCGCGACCCTGGAGGAACACACCCATCATAAGGACGGTAGCCCAGGCAGTCAGTGCGTCGCCTGCCATATGCCGAAGATTGAAACTCAGGGTGTGCCCGGCACATTTGTAAGTTCCCACACCTTCAAATTCATCTCACCGGCTATGACAGACAAGTACAAGATGCCAAATCCTTGCACATCCTGTCATACGGACAAGTCTACGGATTGGGCGACGATGCAACTGATGACCTGGAAGACGACCTCCCCGTGGCGCGTCGGACAATGAGCACGGCTTTAGGTTCCACCGTCGGTTTGAGGTGACCGATTAGATCAAAGCGGGGTAACAGGTAAACGTGGTGCCCCACGTGCCATCCTTTATTGTCACTGGAGTACTTCGCGACCAACCGCAAGATTCAACTGCGCGGCAGCGGCGAGGTAGGCCCCGATTAGCTGCAAGTATGCGAGCTGAACACTCCGATAGTCGCTCTGTGCGTTCAAAAAATCCATCAGGGAGGCACCACCGTTTTGATACGCGAAGGTCACAATTTCGCGGACGCGCACGGCCTGCGCGAGATAACGGGACTTGTAGGGACGCAGCAGAATAAGATTGCTATTAATGAGCGCGTATGCCGAATCGACATCGCTGAACACTTGGGTACGAGTGCCTTCTTGGAGCTGCTGATTGCGCCCGATGTCAAGCTGGGTCCGCTGTTTCTCCCCCTGATTGCGATCAAAAATGCGTAGGGGAATGCTCACGCTGACACCGATTGTCTGGTGGGCATCTGGGTTGTTAAAGGACGGGTTGTATGTATACCATCCACCCAATGTCGGATCCGTTGAACCATTCGCAACCGCGAGTTTGTAGTTAATATTTGCTTGCTGAACAGACTCGACTGCCGCTCTCAGATCGGGCCGGGCGTCGAGGGCGACTTGTCGGAAGCTCTCCAGGGGCCGCAATTGATCAAGGAAATCGAATGGCCCGGCAATATCGAACTGATCGACCGGGTTCCTGTCGTCTAGAAGCTGTAGCAATTGGATCTTGGCTGTACGCAAAGCAACCGCTGCGGTCTGCAAGTCCGACTCGTATTGCACTCTCTGGAGCTCGATCCTGTCCAGATCGACTTGCGCAATATCTCCGGCGTTGAAACGCACTCTGCTAATTTCGATGATGTGATCGTAGTAGTCGAGCTCCTGTTTCGATAAATCAAAGACCGCTTTGGCTTGCAGCGTCTGAACAAACGCAGAACGCAAGTTGAAGAGGAGATTCCGCTCAAGATCGGAGTGCAACGATGTTGCAATCTGGGTGCCTTCTTGCGCACCCTCAAGGCGAAGCTCCCGCTTGTGTTCGCGTTCGTGCAAATAACTAAAGTTGGGTGAGACCTGAGTGCCCCTGGTAGGTGTCCAAACTCCATTGTATGGGGCAACTTGCGTTCCGTCCGTTGACAGGGTGAAACCCGGATTGGGGCGGAGGTAAGCCGTGATCTCTTCCGCCTTCATTTCCTGGACGCCGATCGCATCCGCCCTCAATGCGCGGTTTGCCGCTTCAAATTTGTCCTTCACCTGCTGCCACGTGTAGCTCGTCTGGGCCCCCGCATCCGTGCTCGTAAATGCCGCACCAAGGAGGGGAGCTAGAAGATACAAGATAGAAAGGAAAAATGATCGTCTGATGCTCATGCGGAGCAACGATGATCTAGCAGCGAGAACGCTTGCGCCAGCCTCCTCTGCCTTCGCAGGCCCCTGCGGTTGAATTTCCAGTCCAATAACTACGGTTGCGTTTTGCATAGCATCTCCTAGAACGGAGCATGGTGACCTGGTTGCAGGGTTCACGGACGACCCGAGTGGGTCGTCTCCAGTGCTTGTCCGAAGAGGCGTATCAGATTTGAATCGGCAGGTTATACAGGTCTAGCGAAGAATTTAGGGGGAGCGCGGTGTCCCAGCGCGGGTTGGAGACATAGAAGCTTGCAAGTGTTATCGGAGCGACGTGTTCAGACACGGGTATCAGCCGTCGCCAGATCGCCGCAATGAACGTTACACGTGCCTTGTCGTCATGCAAGAAGATCAGCACAAGACAAAGGATACTTACGACGGCAAGGACACCGAGTTCCATGTCCTGACCACCGCGAAGGAAATTATCGAACTGCCAATAATACTCGGTCCATGGCATGGCAACGAGTACGAGAGCTGCGAGGAGAATGAGTCCACGACCCGCCATGGAACAGAGCAGAGAACTCCGGTTCGGCAGGGTTTCGCTGGTAATGAAGATCTCCTTCAATCGCCCTCGCAATCTCCGTTGATTCTACGATGTCCTGTGGTCGGTGAAACGTGAGGATCTCCAAGGCCAATACTTATCTTTTGGGCATAGAACGGTTATCGTTTAGATATCTCGTAGATCGTTTATCGTGTTCTTGTGAGAATTGCTCAATGAGTGTCCCAACGCGAATCCTAGCCATCGATGATCATGTTCTCTTTCGGGAGAGTCTCGTTCATTTGCTCGAAGGCGAAGCGGATTTCCATGTTGTAGCGCAATGCAACTCGGTTATCGAGGCACAGCTGGTTCTCAGTCGAAATCCGGTGGACGTCGTCCTGTTGGATTACGAGCTACATCATGGAACCGGAGCCGATCTGCTGCGCAATCTCATGGGCTGGGGACAGGGAGTCAAAGTGCTCGTGGTGACCGGTGGGATCAGCGACGAAATCACAGTGAAGATCCTCGCGGCTGGTGCGGCGGGAGTGCTCTCCAAGCGAAGCAATCCTCCCCAGCTGCTAGACGCCATCCGCAAAATATCGCAGGGAGAGATTTGGTTGGACAATGGGTCTCTTCGAGCCGTGATTCAGGCTGGGGCCAGGAACCTGGGCGGGAGAAAAGTGACGTGTAAGGAGTCACTAACCTTGCGTCAACAAGCGGTCCTGTTGGGAGTTCTCTCTGGCCTCTCTAACAAAGAAATTGCGGAGAAACTCAAGCTCTCCACGGGGACGATCAAGACCGCGATGCAAGATTTATTCGAGAAAGCGGGGGTTCGAACGCGCAGCCAGCTCGTCAGAGTGACTTTAGAGAAGCATATGACCGACTGGTTGCCTGGAGATAGAGGGTAGAGAAAACGAGCGGTGTCGTTAACTACTTTCGCACCTCGACAAAAAGTTGCAATGAAATTAGTCACGCGCGATAAGTGACTATTGATCTTGAAAAAAGCGCGACAACCCCTGACGCTAAATTCGGAACCGTACTAGTGTCGTATTATGACACCCGCGACCAGCACCATCGTCTCTTCCCCTTCCCTGCCCACCCTCGCCGCCATACAACGCCGCCGCAGGGAACTGCTCGCCTACCAGTCCGGGCAGC
>Ga0182024_10018884_pt1 | contig 12781 bp, 14 predicted proteins | sample P32metaG_FD_120480 | JGI IMG/M metagenome (GOLD analysis project Ga0182024, IMG submission 120480) | Permafrost microbial communities from Stordalen Mire, Sweden - P3-2 metaG (Illumina Assembly) | ecosystem: Environmental > Terrestrial > Soil > Wetlands > Permafrost | place: Sweden: Stordalen... | reverse complement strand
TTAGGTAGAGACAGAATCCACCAGCCTCAGGCTTGTGTCTCCCAAAGCTCCAAAGGAACCATAACTCCAGCGTTTTGAAGATCTTGCAAACTATCTCCTTTGTTTTCAAGATCCTGCAAATTCAACGGTCCGTAAGTGGTTTGTTTGGAAGATTATGCAAAAATCGATACCCGGGGGGGGTACACCAATGCAGGTGCCACACCAGCGTCCAGATCGGCGTCCAGATCGGCGTCCAGATCAGCGCCCAGACCGGATCCCGGCGCACACCTCCGGCTCTCTCCCCTCTCTCCAGCCCGTCGCCGCGAACCGCTCCCTACTCCCAACCAACATGGGCCCTCACGCCCACCGCTTGCCCAACTGGCGTCTTCACTCCCAACTGCACCATCAGCGACATCAAATTCCAGTTCACCCACTCTTCCACGATCTTGCCCCCCTCGATCCGGTAGATCGACGTCCCCGTGATCAGGGCCTTCTGGTTCGTCGGAGCAACCCCCAGGAACTCGCCCCGATGGGTCCCACCCGCGGTCCAGTGCAGCACCACCTCGTCCTTTTCCGCGATGGTGTCGATAATCGTGAACGTCAGGTCCGGAAAAGATCTGCGGCTCCTCTGGATGTGGTGCTGCATGCTCTCCACGCCCGCGGTCATATGCGGAAACACCGGGTCATGGTAGCGGCAGTGCGGCGCAATCAACTCCGCAACCGAAAACAGGTCCCCGCCATTCCAGCACTCGTAGATGTATCTGTGGGCAACCTTCTTGTTACGGTCCTGCATGGAAGAGATCATTTCGCAACCCTCCTTTCTCCTCCAATGGGCCGCTATTATAGACCCGTTCCCGCGGAACAATCCTCACATCCTCTTGTCGGATGGCCCGCTCACAAAATTGGCTGCCCCATAATCATCGCTAAAGCGACGCACCGTGGTCAATCGTGGACAGAGGTGTGGTAAATCGTATACACATACCCACAACCACCACAAAACAAGCAACATAGGTATATACCCCCCCCGGGGGGGGTAGGAGCAAGCGATGTCCAGCGCCACACAAAACGCGAAAGGCCTTCGCACCGGCAAACTACTTCGCCGTCTCGCCCCCAAGAATATGCGTAGCATGCGTCACCGCCGCCCCCGCTCGCAGCGCCGCTGCCACCATAGCCGTCTCCGCCAGCTCCTGCTGCGTCGCCCCCGCTGCCTCCGCCGACTTCCGATGGATCTCCAGGCAATACGGACACTGCGTCGTCAGAGCGACCGCCAGCGCGATCAGCTCCTTGTACTTCTTCGGCACCACGCCGTCGGCCATCGCCGCCTTATCAAACGCCTTGAAGCCCTCCCATGCACTCGGAGCGCCCTCCCCCAGCAACTTCAGCTTCTTGATATTCGCCATGTCGTACATATCGTCTCGCTTTCCTCCTCTGATTTACGTGCTCGGCCAGAATATTCCATTCTCATGCCGCAGTCTAAGGCCATGCCAAGCCGCCTCTTCGCTCCCGCGGCACCTGCCCCGCCAAGGGCACGTATTTTCGATTTAAGCCATTATATATGAGCAATTTACAGTAAATTCACTGGACTTTACTCAACCCCTCAGGCATCCTTAAAGCAGCACCAAAAGGCCTCTTTATGCTGCACAAAAAAGTCTCAAACCCGAATCTCAAATCCTTCCCGTCAACCACCAATCCTTTCCCAAACCCCGCAGGCCTGAGCCTCGTCCCCGCTCGCCGCGGCGACACCCCCGAGCAGCCCAACTCGCTCCTCGATCTGGCCATCATCGCCTCCCGGCGCTGTTCCTCGTTTTTCGCCGAGGCGGCCGTGCTGGTGCTGGTCTTCGGCATCCTCGACTTCTTCATCCTCAAGGGTCGCATCGAGCTCGCCTGGATCGCCGGCGCGCTCGCCATCTCGCTCGTGCTGCTTGCCGCCAGCGTCGCCATGGATTTCAGCGCCCACCGCTGGATCAAGGCACATCCCTAGCGTTCCCCCGGAGAAACCCGAGGAGTGATCCGCCGCGACCCGCACAACGCCAAAGGTACCTTTCTTCATCTATACTCTCGACACCACAATTCCACCCCGAGGAGTCGCAATGAAGAAGTTCGCAGCTCTCACCGTCCTCGCCCTCGCCTTCAGCACCGCCGGCGCCTTCGCCGAAACCCTCACCGGCTGGGTAGCCGACTCCATGTGCGCCAAGGACCCCCACAAGGTCTCCAGCGCCGACCACGCCGACTGCGCCAAGAAGTGCATCGGCATGGGAGAAAAGCCCGTCCTCGTCGTCGACGAGAAGGTCGTCTACACCATCACCAACCCGGACATGCTGGTCAAGCACGCCGGCGAGAAGGTCACCGTAGACGGCACCGTCAAAGACGGCGCCCTCACCGTAAAGTCCGTCAAGTAGCCCCTCTCACAGAACCCCGGTGCCCCAACCATGACGGCTTCACCGTCGCGGTTGGGGCTCTGCGTCTGTGGCATTCCCCAAAAACTCTGCTCCCCAAATCGGTCGAAAATCCGCCAACCGCAAACGCAGCGGCCACCAGTCCGCTTACGCCGCGCAACCTGCGTCCATCCACCTCTTGAATAGCGCAACCCGCTCCGCCGGCCAGGACTCATCCGGAGGCATCGTTCCCCCCGACACCGCTCGATAAACCTCCTGAGCGTTGGCCGCCACGCACATCCACGCGGGATCGTCCAGCGCAACTCCCGCGTTTTTCATGCACTCAACATCGCCCTTCCGGAAGAGCGGGCGGATATCTGTCGCAAAACTCAGAGCCATGGTGAGCCTCCTCTAATCCTTGTCGATGCAACGAATCTACACCCCTCAATCGCCCGCTCGCGAAATCGGCATCCTACCCTCCTGAGGTACGAAACAAATGGAAAACCGGATTCTGATTCTTGTCATCGCCGTCGCTGTCGCGCTCGTCATTGTCGCCGCCATCCTGATCGTCCGCCAACGCCGGAGCAAGCACCTCAAGCAGCAGTTCGGCCCCGAATACGATCGCACCGTCGCCGAGCACGGCGACTCGCGCCGCGCCGAAGCCGTCCTGATCAACCGCGAAAAGCGCGTCGAAAAGTTCGCCCTCAAGCCCCTCTCGCCCTCCGACCGCGAGCGCTACTCCGAAGACTGGGCCGCCATCCAGCGCCGCTTTGTCGACGACCCCTCCAACGCCGTCAACCAGGCCGACTCACTCGTCAACACCGTCATGTTCGCCCGCGGATATCCCCTCGGCGAAGCCGAAGAGCGCGCCTCCGACATCTCCGTCAACTATCCGTCGCTCGTCCAGAACTACCGCTCCGCGCGCATCGTCATGAAGAACCACTCCCAGAGCCAGGCCTCCACCGAAGATCTCCGCCTCGCCATGGTCAACTTCCGCTCCCTCTTCGACGAACTCCTCGAGTCGCCCACCCACCAGCGCATCGCATCCTGACCATCGCCGGCGAACACTCGAACCCCGTCACGCAGATCAGCCCGCGCGACGGTCTTCTAGAACCTCGTCCAGCAGGTCCGCCAGCGTTCCCGCTCGCGAACGCATCGTGCCCTCGGTCCGGTCGATGCCGCCCGCCAGCGCATCGTAACGCGCCCGCAACGCCAGCAATTCATCGCTGATGTTCAGCGCCGCCAACACCGCAACCCGCAGCGAATCCACCGTATTTCCCTGAGACGCCACCGCACGCATCTTGCTGTCCACCAGCGCAGCCAGTTTCTCGATGTACTCCGCGTCGGTCCCGCGCAGGTGATAAACCTGGTCGTAGATGTCGACGCTCACCGCCTCGGGACCAGCGTCGCTCGCGCCCATCTTTTCGTCTCGATCCGTCACGCGCGTCTCCTGTTCCCGGCAGATTACAGCAGTTCATCCATCTGCTGCAGCATCTTTTCCACTCGCTGGCGCACTGAATCGCGCTCCTGGTTTACCGCCGCAAGCTGGCTCACGACCGCTTCCTTCTCGCGCTCGAGAATCTGCACTCGGCCCTCCGCAGCTTGAAGCTCGCTCGCAACCGCAATTGCCTGCGCCGCCATCTGCTCGCGCAGCAAAGCGATCTCCGCCTCAGCCGTAGCGCGCGCCTCGCGCTCCCGCTTCACAATCTCCACCGCCCGCAGCACCTTCTGCTCGAGCGCCTGAAACTCATCCACACTCACACCGGAACTCATACCCGAAGTATAAAGCGTATTGGCCGCCGCGGAATCTTTGCACAGCAGCCGGAACCAATCTGGGTGCGACTAACTGCGAATCGTCCCGCCCAGCGCCGTCAGCGTTGCAATCAGCCTCGCCGACCACTCGGCCAGTTCGTCCTCGCGCAGCGTCCGCTCCTGCGACTGAAATACGCAGCGCAGCAGCAGCGCATAGTGTCCCGCAGGAACCGTTGCCGCCTTCGCATCGCGGAAGACCTCAACTGGCGCGACCCGCGTCAGTTCTGGAATCGCCAACGCCTCAATCGCCTCCGCCATCGTCCGCCACTCGACCGAATCGGCGAACGTAAACGAGAAGTCCCGCTCAACCGCCTGGAAGCGCGACAACTCGCGCGCCGTAGCCCGTCGCAGCGGCAGCGCATACAGAGCCTCAAGATCAATCTCCGCCAGATGGACCGCCTGGCGCAGCTTCCTCGCCTCCCGCTCGCTCGCTGCCAGTTCGCCGAAGCAGGCGATCGGTCGGCCATCCAACAGCACCGTCGCGCCGCGGGCCGCCTCAATCCAGGCCGGGGCATCTGCGGCAAATGTCAGCCGCTCCGCCGCGCTCGTACTCAGCGCATCCGGCGATGCCGCAAACAGCGACAGCAGCGATTCAACCACACCCTTCAACTCGAAGATGCCCGCGTCCTTCGCGCCGTGGATACGCGTCGCAGGCAACTCGCCGGTCAGCCCCAGCGAGAGGCTATGTGACTCAACCACAGCCGCAGCCGAGCCGGTGAAGACCGCGCCCTGCTCGAACAGCCGCACCTCGCGCACGTCGCGGTTCAGGTTGTGCGCCAGCATCGTAAGCATCCCCGGAGTCAGCGAAGGCCGCAGCAGCCGAGCCTCCTCCGACAGAGGATTCTCGAGCGCAATCACTCCGCGTGGTTTGCTCCCGAAGGCCTCGCCGTCTGCCTCCGATGCGAAGCTGCTCGATATCGCCTCCGAATATCCCAGCGCCAGCAGCCGCGTCCGAACCGCCGCCTCCGCCGCCGCCAGCGGATGCGCAATCACCGGCAGCGCCGTGGGCAGCGTGTTCGCGAACCGATTGTAACCGTAGACGCGCGCAACTTCTTCCACCAGGTCGATCTCGCGCTCCAGGTCCAGCCGCCAACTCGGCAGCTTCACCGCAAAGCAGTCGGCACCGCTCTTAGTCAGCACACACCCAAGCGCGGTCAGATATTGCTGCACCAGTTCCGCTGTCAAAGCGGACCGCCCCGGCTGGTCGTCCAGCGTCGTCCCCAGATGCCGCCGCACCTCCGCGACGGACAGCGCAATCGCAGGCCGATTCGCAGTCCGCGCCGCAACCGCCGGCGCAACCATGTCGATCAGCTCGCCCTCAGCCACGCCGCCCGATTCGAGGATCAGCTTCGCCACCAGCCCATTCGCCGTAGGACACGCGTTGAAGTCCGCGCCCCGTTCAAAGCGATGCGAAGCATCCGTGTGCAATCCATGCCGCCGCGAACTTCGCCGCACGCTGGCCGGATCGAACCATGCCGCCTCCACCAGAATGTTCTTCGTCTCCGCGGTGATCATCGAGTCCCAGCCGCCCATCACACCCGCCAGCGCAAGCGCCTTCCCGTGGTCGGCGACAACAAGGTCTTCCGCCTCCAGCGTGCGCTCGGTGCCATCCAGCAACTTCAGCCGCTCGCCCTTGCGCGCCATCCGGACGATGATCCCACCCTTAATCTTGTCCAGATCGAACGCGTGGGTCGGATGCCCCATGCCCTGCAGCACGAAGTTCGACGCGTCCACCGCGTTCCAGATCGGCTTCGACCCAATCAGCGCGAAGTACTCCGCAACCAGGCCCGCCGACCGAGCAATCGTCACATCGCGCAACACCCGCGCCGTAAAACGCCCGCACAACTCCGGCGCCTCGATCGCAACCGAAAACGGTTTCACGCCCAACGCCACATCCGGCAACGCAGCATCGAGCGGAGCCAGCGCCAGGTTATAGATCGTCGCCGCCTCGCGCGCGATGCCGTAGTGATTCATCGCGTCCACGCGGTTGGTGGTGATGTCCATCTCGAACAGATGGCCGTTGCCCGCGCCCAGGCCGTCAGCGTCCAAGGCGTGCACACCCTCGACCGCAATGCCGCGCAGGGTCAGATCGTCGGCCAGTTGCCGGTCATCGACAGAAATATTCGGAACATACGAGCGCAGCCACTTGGTGAGAATATTCACGCAAATTGCTCCAGGAAGCGCATGTCGCCCGAGTAGAACTGCCCAATCTCCGACACGCCATGCAGAATCATCGCAATCCGCTCCACTCCCATGCCAAACGCAAATCCCGATACGCGCTGTGGATCGTAAGCCGCGTCCTTCCCCTGCGCCACGCGCTGCTCATCGACCGCGGCAAACACCGCCGGATCGACCATCCCGCAGCCCAGCAACTCAATCCAGCCGGAGTGCTTGCACTTGCGGCAGCCCTTGCCCGCGCAGAAGATGCAGCTGATCTGCACATCCGCGCTCGGCTCCGTAAACGGGAAGAAGCTGGGGAAAAATCGCGTCTTCACGCCCGGCCCGAACAGCGCCTTCATCGCGTGATCGAGCGTCCCCTTCAGATCGGAGAAGGTGATGTCGGTGTCCACGCACAGCCCCTCGACCTGGTGGAATACGGGCGAATGCGTCGCGTCGGCAGCGTCGTTGCGGTGCACCTTGCCCGGAACCACGATGCGAATCGGCGGCGCCTCCGCGATCATGGTGCGAATCTGCACCGGCGAGGTGTGCGTCCGCATCAGCAGGCGGTCGCGCGACGGCTTAGCCTGCTGCCCCGCCAGCACCAGCGTGTCCTGCGTGTCGCGCGCCGGGTGGTTGGGCGGAAAGTTCAGCGCCTCGAAGTTGTAGAAGTCGCTCTCCACCTGCGGACCCAGCGCGGTCGAATAGCCCAGCCGGTGAAACACCGCCACAATCTCGTCCATCGTCTTCAGCAGCGGGTGCTCGCTCCCCGGCGCGCGCACAATCCCCGGCAGCGTGATGTCGACGCGGTTCTTTTCTATGGCGGCCTTTCGCGCCTTGTCAGCGCCCGCCAAATAGTAGCGCCCAACACCTTCCCTGACGGATTCAGGTAGCGGCTCAATTACAGATAGAACGAGCCGCTTTTCTATCTCGGCCTTGAGCCGATTGAATCTCTCCCCGACCACTCCCTTTCTGTCGGCAGGAGCGGTCTTCAGCCACACGTCGCTAATGGCCTTCAATTTACCTTGCTTGCGGCCAAGCCAATGTAGACGGAAAGCCTCGCGCGCTTCGTCTGTCTCAAGCATCACGGATTCTTCCGCCACTTGAGACAACAACTTTCCGAACGCCTCATCGAGAGTCGTGCCGTCATATCCAAGAAGCTTTGGAATCATCTCTCCGCTCACGGTCTTATTACGCTACGACAGGCATTCGCGCCACGCGAGTAGTCGGCTCCGGCACAGCTTCGCCATCTGCACGTAGCCCTTCGATGTGGAAGACTATGCCGTCACGGATAAGCTGTTCGGTGACTTCGTAGGTGGGCCCAGCCACGCCAAGGCCGGGGAGATCCGGGACATAGGCACTCCAACCCGTAGATGTTTTCTCGAAGATGACGGCGTATTCCTTCATGGCTTGATTCCTGCCTGTTTGAAGATACTCTTGCGAGTCCCTTCGTCCATCTCCTCCGATGGATGCCCAGCAATGGTGACCTTGCCGGGCCTCGAAGGATGCTTGAATTGACGGTGGCTACCACGCTGCGCCACCTGATACCAACCTTCGTCCTCGATCAGGCGAAGGATATCTCGGGTCTTCACTCCTTCAGTCTATCCCACAGTCATAACGCCGACAGCGCGATCGCCACCACGACCACTCCCAGCAGCAGGCTGCGCTTGTCCGTAATTGCGTACACCACCGGATCCTCGTGCAGTTCCCCCCGCGACGCCAGCAACCACAATCGAAATATCCAGAGCAGCAGGACCGGGACCAGGAGCCACAGGCGAGCATGGTGCGGATACAAGCTCCGCGCAACCTCGTTCCCGATATAAAGCGCGAAGATCACGACCGAAGCGCATCCACTCGCAGTGCCGAAGCTGCGAATCTGCTCGAGATCGGAGACGCGATACCCGCGGCCAGCCACGGCAGTCGTCCCGGTCGCCTCGCTCCGCTGTCGCATAACTTCCAACTCGGAGAAGCGCTTCACAAACGCCAGCGACAGGAAGAAAAAGATACTGAACGCGGCCAGCCATGGAGAAACCGGCACGCCCGACGCAGCCGAGCCCGCCAGAATCCGGATCGTATACAACCCCGACAGCACAATCACGTCCACCAGCATCATCCGCTTCAGCCGCAGCGAGTAGGCCGTCGTCGAGATAGCGTACACAATCAGCCATTCCATGAAGTTCCCCTGCCCGTTCCAAACAAATCCCGGAGATAAAGCTGTAATGACGCGAGGCAGGAAGAGCGCAATCGTCAGCGACAAAGCAAAGAAGATCGCCGCCGTCACCACGCCCGCGATCGGCGACAAATCGCCTGAAGCAAAGGGCCGGCGGCGCTTGCGCGGATGATGACGGTCGGCCTCGAGATCGAGCAGATCGTTGACGATATACGTCGCCGACGCCGCCAGCCCGAAGCTGAAGAACGCCAGCAACGCCGCGACGTTTGGCCCCGCCGCGCGCACGTGCGCCAGCAGAACCGGCAGGAAGATCAGCACGTTCTTGGCCCACTGGTGCAGCCGGATCGCCTTCAGCCACGCCTTCGCCGGCGATGCCGCGTCGCTGAAGCAACGCACCGGAACCACCTTCGCCGAACGCAAACCCGCGCTCAGGCCGCGGTGCGGATTCGCCACCATCGGCTGCACGCAATGGGTCAGCAGAGGCACATCCGGCCGCGCATTCCCGACATAGCAGAAGCCCCGCGGAAAGCGCTCCCGAAACACAGCAAGCTTATTGTGGCCCGTAAGATTGACGCTGCCATCCGACGCCAGCACCCCCGCGAAGATGCCCAGGTGCGCCGCCACCCGTTCCGCCAGCAGCGTATCCGCCCCGGTAGCCAGGTAGATCTCGCGCCCCTCCGCGTGCTGCTGCCTCAGGTATTCCAGCAGCGGCTGATTATAGGGCAGATGCACCACATCGATCGAGGCCAGCGACGAGACCTTGCGCTTGAACGATGCTTTGCCCTCGGCGATCCACTTCGGAAATTGCAGCACCAACGTCGGACTCTGCCGTGCCAGCACGATCACCGTGTCCACCAGCGTGTCGGACTTGACCAGCGTTCCGTCCAGATCGACGCACAGCGGCAGATGGGTCGCGGCCTGCTCCCCCGCGCCGTTCAGTTGGGAGACATCCGCGGCAGCATAGCCGGATTGAACTCGCGCTGACTCCGAAGACAACGATAACCTCTTCCCAGGAACAGCCGGACCGAAACTCGCTCGCGCCCGCCACGCCAAACAGCCGCGAGAACTCCGCCAAATATGGTTGCCGCAGTCCCGCGTCCTCCTACATTATCCCTTATCTATCTCTAAAACCTCATACATATCTAGCCCGGCGGCCAGCTCATGTGCCGTCCGCCCAGCACATGAAGATGCAGATGATCCACCGTCTGGCCGCCATCCGGGCCGGTATTGATCACCACGCGGTATCCACGACTGAGTCCGGCGCCACGCGCCACCTCCGCCGCCTTCGCCACCAGATGCCCAAGCAACCCAGCGTGCTCTTCCCCGGCATGCGCCAGCGAGGCAATGTGTTCCCTGGGAACGATCAGCAGATGCGTCGGCGCCTGCGGGTTGATGTCCGCGAAGCACACACTCACCTCATCCTCATATATCTTCTTCGCCGGAATCGTCCCGGCCACGATCTTGCAGAAAAGACAATCAGCGCTCATGCCACAAACCTCGCACATCTTTATTTCTTTGTCACTCCGCAGCGAGCCGAAGGAATCCGCTCTTGCCTTTACGCGAAGCGTCAAGAACGGTACGAAGTACCTCACTTCGCAAAGTATTTGGGATGCTCGCCTGCCGCCCAGGGGTCGTACACCTCGGCAAACGCAGCCCGGAACCGCGTCGTAGGATGCGTGTCGAACCACCACTCGAACACCGGGTGCGGCGTCGGGTCATCCAGCGAATCCTCGCCCAGCACCTGGAACGACCGAACCCCCACCGCCTGCGGGTCGGCCACGATGCCGTGCACAGCCTCCTGCCCATACACATCGGCGTTGTGCTCCATCCAGCGGCTAACGCTGTTCTGGATCGGGTCGGACAGCTCCGAAATCATCAGCAGCACCAGCGCCAGCACCACCAACGCTCCCCAGTCCCGCTGCGACGGAATCCTCCACGCTGCCCCATATCGCCCCAGCAGAATGCGCAAGCCGTGGTGGCCAAGCCAGAAGAACGGCAGCAGCGCCGCACACGACAGCCCCACGCCCAGAATCACATGCCCGAGCGCGTAATGCCCCATCTCGTGCGCGAAGATGAACGCAATCTCGTCCGGCGACGACTTCGCCACCGTCGTGTCCCACACCACCACCCGCTTCGACGCGCCAAAGCCCGTTACGTACGCATTCAACTGGGTAGACTTCGCACTCGCCTTCATCAGAAACATGCGCTCCGGCGGAATCGCAATGCCGCTCCGTGCCACCACCTGCTCCAGCCGCTCGACCAGCGCAGGATCGCTCTTCGCCAACGGCTCAAACTGATTGAATAGCGGATCGATCACGTACGGCGTCACAAAAACCCCCGCCACCACGCACATCACCGCCGGAATCCAGAACCAGAACCACCAGCGCGCCGGCGACCTGCGAATGATCCAGAACACCAGCATCGCCAGCAGCCCGCCAATCAGCCACTCCAGCGCAAACATCTTCGTCCGGTCACCCAGCCAACTGCCCCAGCCCTGCACCGAAAGCCCATACCCCAGCGCCGTGCGGTGGCCATAGATTCCCAGCGGAAGATTCAGCACAAAGATCGCAAGCAACACCATAAACACGAAGCTGAACCCCTGCACCCAGCAGTTCTTCGACAGCGCGACCGCATGGTCCCGCATCCGCGCCGCCGCGCCAACCATCAGGATCAGCAGCAGTTGAACCACCGCCCAGACATCGCGAGTCACATCCAGCGTCATCCCCACACGGTTCAGGGCTACCGCCTTCTCCAACTTCCCCGGCGGCAGCGTGTAAGCGGTTGTATCGTGGGCCGCAAACCGCTCGGCTTTGGCCTCAGTGGGAGTCGTCGCGATAAGCCAGCGGGCCGGAAACGCAAATCCGGCCACCAGCGTGGCCACTATAAGAACCATAATGCGAAGCTGCATCCATTGATCTCCAGACCTGCGCTCCAGTGTGCCGCATCTCTGCCGCCGAAAGCAAAAGGCAACGGGTGGTAGCATTCCCCGTAGACCTCGCACAGCAACTCCGCGGGCGGATATAGGCCTCATGACACAACGCAAGAAGCACACCCGCACCACCCATCGCAACGTCATCTTCGCCGGCACATCCCTCACCGCACTCATCCTCGCCATCGCGCTCTTTCCGCAGCACGACGCGCGGGCCGCTTCCGCCCCTGCGCCGGCAAGCGCCGCGGCGGCAACCCATGCCGCCGAGGACACTCCTCTCCTCCGCGCCCTCGACGCCGAGTTGAAGCGCGCCATGTCCTCCCTCGGCTCGGACGGCCCCGCAGCCGCGCAACAACCCAAGCCTTACTTCCTCAGCTATGCCGTATCCGACGCCGATCAGGTCGGCATCGCGGCGGAGTATGGCGCAATCGTCACCTCGAACCAGCGCCGCCTCCGCACGGTCGACGTGCAGGTACGGCTCGGCAGCCCCGCCGAAGACAATACTCACGGCGACCACCGCAACAGCGCCCTCACCACCTTCCCGCTTCCCCTCACCGACGATCCCAACGCCATTGCGCGCACCCTGTGGTACGCCACCGACCATGGCTACGCCCGCGCCCTCGACGGCTATCTGAAGGTCAAGACCGAGCAGCAGGTGCGCGCAAAAGAGGAAGACGATTCCGCCGACTTCAGTTCGGAGAAGCCGCAGGTGGACCTGCTGTCGCCCGCGCCCGCTCTGGTCGTCGACCGCGCCGCCTGGGAGCAGCGCCTGCGCGAGATCTCCAGCATCTTCGCCAAATATCCGGATGTCTTCGCCGACCAGGTTGAGTTCCAGGCCTCCAGCGAGACCGATTACTTCGTCTCCTCCGAAGGCGCGCGCGTAGCCAACCCCAGTCACGTCGCACGGCTCGTCGTCGTTGCCCGCACCCGCGCCGCCGACGGCATGGACATGTTCCGCGACGAAACCTTCGAGGCCGACTCCGCCGCCCACCTGCCCGACCAGAAGACCGTCGTTGCGAAGGCCATGGCGATTGGCAAAGATCTCGAAGCCCTCCGGGTCGCACCTATTACCGAGCCCTTCAGCGGCCCTGCCATCCTCAGCGGACGCGCCTCCGCGGTCTTCTTTCACGAAGTCCTTGGCCACCGCCTCGAAGGCCAGCGCCAGCGCGGCGACGAAGAGGGACAGACCTTCACCAAGTCGCTGGGCAAAGAGATCCTGCCGTCGTTCATCAGCGTGGCCGACGACCCCACCCTCAGCACTTTTCAGGGCACCTCTCTCAGCGGCCACTATGACTTCGACGACGAGGGCCAGGCCGCCCGCCGCGTCGAACTCATCAAGAACGGCGTCCTCGAAACCTT
>Ga0182024_10018883_pt1 | contig 12781 bp, 11 predicted proteins | sample P32metaG_FD_120480 | JGI IMG/M metagenome (GOLD analysis project Ga0182024, IMG submission 120480) | Permafrost microbial communities from Stordalen Mire, Sweden - P3-2 metaG (Illumina Assembly) | ecosystem: Environmental > Terrestrial > Soil > Wetlands > Permafrost | place: Sweden: Stordalen... | reverse complement strand
GATCAACACTCCGTACAGCTGCCCCGGCGACCCTGGCGAAGTCCAAGGGATAGCGATCTCGACGGCGGGCAACAACGTCGCACAAGGGCAGCGCGCCGACTGGCAGGCTAATGCTCCTTCAGGGCTGGTGATCGTCGGCGCCTCGGTTCCTCCCGGTGACTTATCGGTAAACGGGGTCAATGACGGTGCTGGCTATGGCGGAGGCTTCTATTGGGCCGGTGGCGGTGCTGAGGTCACCGACGGACAGGACAGCGCCGGGTTCGCGCCGCTCTGGAGCTCCTACTTTGGCTGGCAGCTCATCTGTGGAATTAAGTCCTGTGGCGGCGCTTCGAACTTCATGGCGGTCAGCGATGTAGCGCTCTACGTTCAAGAGACCGTCGGCCCGAGCCTCGTCGCCCCCAATGGTCTCTGGCAATCGACCGGCTGGGTTCGCGGCGATTGGCCGCTGAACTTCTATGGCGACTCCCCCTCCGGCCTGTGCTCGCTTGAAGCCATCATCAACGGCCAGGAGGTCGCGGGCGCCAGCTCGGGCCAGGACACATCGACCTGGCATCAGTGCGACGCCCCCGGTGTCTCGCAGACGATTCACACCTGGCAGGACGGCCAGGGGGCGATGCCACTCACCCTGGCAGCCTCGGATGCTGCCGGTCTGCCTGTCATTGACACGAGGACCATCTATATCGACAACAGCCAGCCGACCATCTCGCTGTCGGGCCCGACAGACGCGCCGTCGACCGCCGGCACGCAGTACGTCATCGGCTCCGCATCTGCGGGACCCAGCGGTGTGGGCGGGATCTTCTGCTCCGTCGATGGATCGCCGTACGTCGCCTACTCGGGCAACCCCGCCCGCATCCCCGTGCAGGGGATCGGGGCACACGTGGTTCAGTGCTATGCCCAGAATCAGGCGACCGACCCGACGGGCGCTCGGGGCCAGTCGCCGGTTGAGAGCTGGGGGTTGAGGATCCGGCAACCGACGATCTCGGGAATCACCTTCGGCAGCCGGCTGCTCGACGCCCTCCGCTGCCGGAGCATCCGGGTGCGGGTCGACGTCGGGGCTCACTGGGTCACGGTCCGCCGACATGGAAAGCGAGTGAGAGTCCACCGTCCCGCGCGCCTCCGGATTCGGCGCGAGGTGCGTTGCCACCCCCGCGTGGTGGTCCGCAAGGTCCGCGTCCATGGTCATCTCAGGCCCCGCCGCGTCGTCGTCCTACCCCACACGGTCCAGATCAGCGCCAAGCGCGTTGGCTTCGGGCGCTCGGCGACGGTGACCGGCTGGGTCGGGCTCTCCAACGGAACGGCGCTCGGCGGGGTCCCGGTGCGCGTCATGACGGCCACCGACAACGGGCGCGACCGCTGGCGGTTGGCCACCGTCGCCGCCACCTCCCCCGACGGCGTCTGGAAGGCGACGCTGAAACCGGGACCATCGCGACTCATCTCCGCGGTGTATCCCGGTTCGGACACCACCGAGCCCGCCGCCTCGGCCGGCGTGTCGCTGAGCTCGGGGACGAAGGTGAGCCTCACCATCCGGCCGCGCATCACCGTCTGGGGCGCCACGATCGCGATCAGTGGCCGGGTCCTGGGCGGAAACATCCCCGCCGGCAAGCTGCTCCGGCTGCGGATCGGCACCGCCGGGATCTACTCGACGGTAGGGATTCCCAACATCGATCGGCGCGGTCACTACCGGACGACCTGGACCTTCGCGTCCGGCAACGGCACCGTCCGCTACTGGTTCTCGGTCTCGACGCTGCCCGAGGCCGACTATCCATACGCGCAGACCAGCAGTCCGCGCGTCTACGTGACCGTCCATGGGTGATGGCCCCAGGCTGACCGGCAAGCCGTAGCCAGGTCGCGGCTGACGGGCGGCCGCCGGGTTTGCGCCAAAACCGCCTCGGCTCGTGACAAGAGTGTGTCTTTCCGCCGCCGGGCACGCCACCACGGGGCTTCGCTGTGCTCCTATGTAGGCGATGCAAGGCCGAGCGAGTACCCTTCCAGAGACATGGTTGGCGACATCCTGCAGCCCACACACCTCATCTTCGTGCTCGTCGTCGCGCTCCTCGTCCTCGGCCCCAAGCGGCTGCCCGAGGTCGGACGTGCGATCGGGGACGGACTCCGGGACTTCAGGTCGGCGATCAACGGTGAGAGCCCCAGACATCACGGCGAAATCGGCCATGACGCCGGCCTGGCAGGCGCAGAGGCCGAGCCCAAGCACGAGTTCGCCGCGGATACCCCGGGGCCGCCAGAGGATCACGAGTTCGCCGCCGGCGTCCCGGCGCCCGCCGAGGATCACGAGTTCAATCACGAAGAGCCGGCCGCCAACGGCCACGAGCTCGCAGGTGGCGACCCGGCCGTGGCCGGGCCCGGCTCGAAGGCGCCCGATCAAGGCGCCGACAGCGGCGAGAAGCACGAGTTCGCCTACGAGGGCACCGATCCCGCGCCCACGCGGGACGAACCGCTCAGCTGAACGCCGCGCTCCAAGCGCCAACGGGAACGTCGGTTCTGCGAGCTACGTTGACGCGATGATCCCGGCGCACGAGAGCGCGGCGCTGACCGTCCTGCTCCGCCAGGGCCACCGAACCCCCCGGGCCTACGCGGATCTGCTGGAGGAGACGGGCAGCGCCCTCGAGGTGCTCGAGCGCGAGCTGTCCGGCGGGGACGGTCAGATCAGCCTCCTCCCCCCGGCCCGCGAGGACCTGATCGCCGAAGCCATGGCTGATATCGCCGGCTGGCGAGACCGTGGGATTCGCCCGCTCACGCTGCTCGACCCCGATTACCCGGAGAATCTCCGCGCCGTTCACGACCGACCCCCGCTGATCTTCGTCGCGGGAGGGCTGGACCCCGGGGACGCAAAATCGGTCGCGGTCATCGGCTCGCGCCGGGCCTCGCCCGCGGGGATAGATACGGCTCGCCGGACAGCCGAGGCGCTCGTCGGCGCCGGGTACGTGGTCACGTCCGGGCTGGCGGCCGGGATCGATACCGCCGCTCACGCTGCGGCGCTTGATGCGGGCGGGCGCACGCTGGCGGTCATCGGCACCGGCCTCAACCACGCCTATCCGCCGCGCAACGCGGAGCTCCAGCGCCGGCTCGCCCGGGAGTGCGCCGTGATCTCCCGCTTCTGGCCCGAGGAGCCGCCGAGCAGGCAGGGCTTCCCGTTGCGCAACGCGACCATGTCGGGAGTCACGCTGGGCACGGTGATCGTGGAGGCCTCAGCGACCAGCGGCACCCGTATCCAGGCTCGCCAGGCCCTGGCTCACGGCAGGCCGGTGTTCTTGATGAGTCCGATCGAAAGCCAACCCTGGGCGAGCGAGCTGGCGGCTCGACCGGGCGTGTACGTGGTCGATTCTCCGGCGGAGGTCATCTCGACCATCGAGCGGCTCCACGGCCCGGGCGCGCTGGTGGGGTAGGAGGCCGTGCCCACGGTTGCCGAGCTGAGCGACCTGTACGGGAACTTCATGCTCGGTCCCCAGCCCGGATCCGACGTATGCCGCGTGTGCTTCAACCTGACCAATGGCTATCGGCGCTGTTATGCGTGCGCCCACGGCGGACGATGGCTCGACGCCCTGGCTCCGATCTCATACAGCGTCGCCGGGGAGCAGCTGCATCACGCCCTGGCCGGCTACAAGCGAGGGGGCGGTCCGGTGGCCCGGCGCTTCGCGCTCGAGCTAGCCGCGGTCATGTGGCGCTATCTGGCCGGGCACGAGCGCTGTCTGGTCCGGGCCGCGGGAGTGGAGTGCTTCGAGCTGGTGACGACGGTGCCCTCCGGCGAGCGCGAGCGCGACGACACCCACCCGCTCCGCCGTATGGTGAGCGAGCTCGTGGCGCCCACACGTGGGCGCTACCGCCCGCTCCTTCACCGCTCCGAGGTGGTCGTGGCCGCCCACGAGTTCTCCATTCGGAAGTTCGATGTCGATGGCGAGCTAGGAGGCCGGTCGGTCCTCCTGGTGGACGACACCTGGACGACCGGGGCCAACGCCCAGAGCGCGGCGGCTGCGCTGAAGCGCGCCGGCGCCCAGGCCGTTGGCGCGGTGGTCATCGGTCGCTATCTCAACCGGGGATGGCACGACAACGACCGTCGCCTGTGCGGCCTGCGACCGCCATTTGACTGGCAGCACTGCGTCCACTGCCGCAACGAAAAGTCCACGGATTAGGGCCCGCGGCGGTAGGGTAGGTTCCTCGCCGTCGGACCCTGCGGATGCGGGGCGCGCGAGGAGAGCGAGAGAGAGGTGATGAGGGTCGTGCGCCACGTTGGTGCGATTCTGGGAATTGCGGCCTCCGCAGTGATCCTTGCTGCGTGCGGCTCCTCCGGCAAGGGCCCCGTGACCTTGAATTGGTACGTGTTCCCCGAGCCCTCCGGCTCCTTCGCGACCGCCGCCGCCAACTGCTCCAAGGGCTCGGGCGGCAAGTACAACATCAAGATCAACTTCCTCTCCACGTCGTCCGATCAGCAGCGGGTCTCGCTGGTGCGCCGCCTTGCGGCCCAGGACTCGTCGATCGACATCCTGGCCATGGATGTCGACTGGACCGCGGAGTTTGCCGACGCGAAGTGGATCCGCCCCTGGACTGGAGCCAACGCCGCCGCGGTCAGCAAGGGAGTCCTTCCCGGTCCGTTGAAAACCGCGACCTATGACGGCAAGCTGTACGCAGCGCCGATCAACTCCAACACCCAACTGCTCTGGTATCGCAAGGACCTGGTCCCCACCCCGCCCAAGACCTGGACTCAGATGATCGATGATGCGATCACGCTGGCCAAGGAGGGCAAGCCCCACTACATCGAGGAGCAGGGGTCCAAGTACGAGGGCCTGACCGTCTGGTTCAACTCGCTCGTGAATTCCGCCGGCGGCGGGATCCTGGGCCCGGGCAACAAGGTGATCGTGGGTCCGTCGACCAAGACGGCGGCCGAGATCATGCGCCGCCTGGCCAATTCCCCGGCCGCCGACCCGGGGCTCAATGTCGCCCAGGAGGCCCAATCGGAAACCGCCTGGGAGCACGGTACCGCGGCCTTCCAGATCAATTACCCGTTCGTGTGGTCAGCCGCCCAAGCCGACGCCCCGAGCATCTTCAAGAACATGGGTTACGCGCCCTTCCCGAGCGTGATCCCCGGCGTCACCCCGAAGGTGTCGATCGGCGGCTACAACCTCGGCGTCTCGGCCTACTCGCCCCACCCCCAGCTCGCCTTTGACGCCGTGCGCTGCCTGGTCCAGCCCCAGAACCAGGTCCGCGACGCGGTCAAGGGCGGTCTGGCCCCGGTGCTGGGCAGCATCTACGACGTGCCCTCCTTCGAGAAGGCGTACCCCTTCCACGCGCTGATCAAGTCCCAGCTCGAGGACTACGGGCTGCGGCCCCAGACCCCCGCCTACGCCGACATCACCCTGGCGATTCAGAACGCCCTTTCCCCGACCTCCAACATCGACCCCAACACCATCGTGAGCAGCCTGCGCAGCGAGATCAAGCAAGCCCTGTCCTCCGAGGCGCTGCTATGAGCTCGGGCGCCGTAGCCGCGCCCGGCGCGGCCACCAGCCCCAAGCGTGAGCGACCGCATCTGACCGATCGCGCGCGCTCGGAGCGCAAGCTCGCCCTCATTCTCGTCGGCCCGGCGGCGATCGTGATGATCGCCGTGATCGCCTACCCGCTGATCGACACGGTGATCCTGTCGCTGCAGCGGGCCGACCTGCGGTTCCCGGCCGCGAACAAGTTCGTCGGTCTCTCCAATTACGGGCACGTGCTGAGCTCGTCCATCTTCTGGCACGATCTCAAGAGCACCTTGATCATCAGCGTGATCAGCGTGTCGATCCAATTCGTGCTCGGGATGCTGCTCGCGCTCGCCATGCACCGAGCGATCTTCGCGCGGGGAACGCTGCGGGCGATCGCGCTGGTCCCATACGCGATCGTCGCGGTCGTGGCCGCCTACTCGTGGCAATACGCGTGGTCGCTGGACTCGGGCTGGATTCCCAAGCTTCTCGGCCTGACCGGTGATCCGCTGAGCCACACCTTCGGCACCTACGTGGCGGTCATCATCACCGAGATCTGGAAGAACACCCCGTTCATGGCGCTGCTCCTGCTTGCCGGGCTCGCACTCGTGCCCGACGAGCTGCTCGAGGCCGCCAAGGTCGACGGGGCCAACGCCTGGCAGCGCTTCTACCGGATCACGATCCCGTTGATGAAGCCGGCGATCCTGGTCGCGTTGCTGTTCCGATCCCTGGACGCGTTCCGGATCTTCGACACGATCTACATCTTCAACCAGGGCGCCAACGGCACCGAGACCCTCTCGATGCTCAACTACAGCACGCTGCTCGACCGCCTCAACCTCGGACTCGGGTCGGCGTTGTCGGTGATCCTGCTCGTGCTCGTCGGGATCATCGCCTTCATCTTCATCAGGGTGTTCGGCGCCGCGGCTGGACCGGCCGGGAGCAACGTATGAGACACACGCCGAGGCAACGACTGGGTTGGTCGGGCGCGTTCTTGATCATCGCGGTGTGCTCGCTGGTCCCGGTCCTGTGGATCATCTTCCTGTCGCTCAAGACTCCGGCGACCGCGACCGACGGCAGCTTCATCCCGCACGCCTGGACGCTGTCGAACTACTCCGACATCTTCAACGAGGGCATCTTCACGAGCGCCCTGCGCAACTCGATCGGGATCGCTCTGATCGCCACGGCGCTGGCCGTGGTCTTCGCGTCGGCCGCGGCCTATGCCATCGCCCGGCTGAACTTCCCCGGTAAGCAACTGATCCTGTCGGTCTCGCTCGCCGTGGTCGTGTTCCCCCAGGTCTCGCTCGTCGGCCCGCTTTACAACCTGTGGCGCACGATCGGCCTCTACGACACGTGGCCGGGACTGATCATCCCCTACATGACGTTCGCGTTGCCCCTCTCGATCTTCGTTCTGTCGTCGTTCTTCCGCGAGATCCCCTGGGAGCTGGAGCAGGCCGCGCAGATCGACGGGGCCACGCCCTTCCAGGCGTTTCGCAAGGTGATTGCCCCGCTGGCGACGCCAGGGATCGTCACCACCTTCATCATCGTCTTCATCATCTGCTGGAACGACTTCATCTTCGCGATCTCGCTCACCTCAACCACCAGGGCGGAGACCGTTCCCGCGGCCATCGCCCAGTTCCCGGGCGCATCGCAATTCACCCAGCCCATCGGCGACATCGCCGCTGCGGCCGTCGTGGTCACCATTCCGGTGATGATTCTCGTGCTCCTGTTCCAGCGCCGGATCGTCTCCGGCCTGACCGCGGGCGCAGTCAAGGGATAAGGAGAAACCAATGGCCGAGATCGTTCTCGAGCACGTGACCAAGCGCTATGGCGACGGATACGAAGCCGTCAAGGACATGAACCTCGACGTCGCCGACGGCGAGTTCATGATCCTGGTCGGGCCGTCGGGATGCGGAAAGTCGACGGCGCTGCGCATGGTGGCCGGACTCGAGGACATCACCGACGGAGAGCTGAAGATCGGCGGCAAAGTCGTCAACGACCGCGCCCCCAAGGATCGCGACATCGCGATGGTGTTCCAGAACTACGCGCTGTACCCGCACATGACGGTGGCCGAGAACATGGGGTTCGCGCTCAAGCTCGCCAAGACCCCGCAGCAGGAGATCGATCAGAAGGTCAACGACGCGGCCCAGATCCTCGATCTCCAGGAGCACCTCAACCGCAAGCCGGCGAACCTCTCGGGCGGACAGCGCCAGCGCGTCGCCATGGGCCGGGCGATCGTCCGCAACCCGAGCGCGTTCCTGATGGACGAGCCGCTTTCCAATCTCGACGCCAAGCTGCGGGTGCAGATGCGAGCCGAGATCTCGCGCATCCAGCAGCGCTTCGAGACGACCACCATCTACGTGACCCACGACCAGACCGAGGCGCTGACGCTCGGGGATCGGATCGCGGTCATGCGCGCCGGCGCCCTGCAACAGGTCGGCTCCCCGAACGAGCTCTACACCCGCCCCAACAACCTGTTCGTGGCCGGGTTCATCGGCTCACCGTCGATGAACTTCCTGCCCGGCGAGATCGATGGCGACCAGGTCAAGCTTCCCATCGGGACCGTGCGGATCCCCGACACCCTGCGCCAGCGCCTGCAGGCCGGGCCCGGCGGGGGGCGCAGCGGCGTGATCGTCGGCCTGCGGCCCGAGGACTTCGAGGACGCTTCGCTGGTCTCCGATCGTGACCGCGGAATCGCCTTCACGGCCAAGATCGACGTCCTGGAGTCGATGGGATCGGAGTTCTACGCCTACTTCACCGTCGAGTCCGAGCGGGTGAGCTCACAGGAGCTCGAGGAGCTCGCCCACGACGCCGGCGCTGCCGACCTGCCCACGCAGGAGGGAAGCCAGCTGGTCGCCCGTCTGGATGCCGCCAGCCAGGTGCGCCAGGGCCAGGAGACCGAGCTGTGGTTCAAGTCAGAGCATCTGCACATGTTCGACCCCGAGACCGGCAAGAGCCTGCTCGGATCTACTGACCGCGGCGGCCGGACCAGCGCACCGGCCGCGCCGCCCCAGACCGCACAGTCCCCCCAGCCCGCAGAGCCAACGTCGGGCACCCAGCAGCAGAGCGGCGGCACAAAGCTGCCGCCGCCCGACACAGCGCGCTAGACGCACGCCCCCACCGGCTAACCTCGGACAGCCATGTCCGGGATACGGCGTTCGACGGGGATGCCCGGTGTCGACGCGCAGCACGATTTCATGCGCGCTCGCCGACACGCGGCCGTATCCCGGGTGGCGGCCCGCCTGCGCGGGGAGCCCGACGACGTGCGCATGGTGCTCCCCTACGAGGAGGTGGTGGCGGCGCTCGGGTTTGTCAGCGAGCGCCCCGCGGGCACCGCGGTGGTCCCCCTGGACGCGATCGTGGGCACGGTGGAGCGCGGGCGCGACTTTGACCGCAGCTTTCGTCCCACCTCGGGGCGGGTGCGCTCGCGCTGGGAGCACATCGCCGCCGCCATGCGGCGCGGTGAGTCGATGCCGCCGGTGGACCTGGTCCGGATCGGAGAGATCTACTTCGTGCGCGACGGCCACCACCGCGTGTCGGTCGCCCGAGCGCTGGGACGCGTTGACATCGACGCCTACATCACCGAGGTGGTCACGCGGGTGGGAGCTGAGCGGGCGATCACGCTCGCTGACCTCCCGATCAAGAGCCATACCCGGGTGTTCTTCGAGCGCGTGCCGCTGCCTGAGAATGCCCGCTCGGAGATCCTGCTGTCGGATCCGTGGGACTATCCCAAGCTCGCCGAAGCCGTGGAGGCGTGGGGGTTTCGAACCGCCCAGGATCGCGGCGAGCCGATCAACCGGCGCGAGACCGCCTACCTGTGGCTGGAGAACGAGTACCGGCCGGTGGTGGAGATGCTCCGTGAAGCCGACCTGATCGGCGAGCGAACCGACACCGAGGCCTACATGGAGATCAGCGCGGAGCGCTACCGCCTGCTGCGCACCCACAGCTGGGACGAGGAGGTGGTCAAGCGCCTGACCGAGGGCGGCCGGCGCCGACGGCGCCGACGGGAGCCCAAACCCGAGCGTCCGAAGGGCTGAGGGTCAGGCGGAGGCCCGGGCGCGTGCCACCGCAGCGGCCGCGCCGCCTCGCCACGGCTCGCCGTGGCCGAAGAACACCCCGTCGGCCTCCAGCGGCTCGATCCGGGCCAGGGACTCGCGGCACTGGGGCGTCGAGGTGTTCATCGCCGCGGGCATGAGCTGCGGCTCCCGGCTGCCGGTGAACGGATTGAGCGAGCACAGCTCGTCGCCGACGAACAGCGCCTTGTGGCTCTCGAAGTGGATCGCACAGTGGCCGGCGGTGTGGCCGGGGGTGGCCACGATGCGCGGGTGGCCGGGCACGTCGAGCACGTCCCCGTCGGCGAACGCCTCGGCCCCCTCCACGGTCGTGGGCTTGAAGCTGCCGGCCGACCGGATCATCGAGAACAGGAACTGATAGACCGACGGTCGCCACAGGCTGGAGACCAGATCAAGCGGACTTCCATCGGTCGTCTTGCGCCGGCCGGTGCGCAGCATCGGCTCGTCCGCGGCGTGGACCAGGACTCGGGCGCCTCCGTCACGCAGAGCGGCGGCGAGGCCGACGTGATCAGGGTCGGCATGAGTGAGCACGAGCGCGTCGATCTCGCCCACGGAGTGGCCGAGAGCCGCCAGATCGGCCTCGAGCCGGCCGCGGAAACCCGGCAGGCCCGCGTCGACCGCGGTCAGCCGCCCCTGCTCCTCGACCAGGTACCAGTTGACCACCGAGATGCCGAGCCCGTGGACGCCGGGAAGGATGTCGCGCTGAATTTCGATCCCGGCATCCTACGTGGAATGCCACCAGGCGCCCAGCACCCGGCGCCAGTTATCCCACGCGATCGCGTCCAGCTCGGCCTCGGTGAACCCCGCGGCCCCCAAGGCCTCGAGCAACCGCGGCATCCCGGCGACATCTCCGAGCGCGGCCGGGATGGTGGCGCCGTCGAAGTCCGAGCCCAGGGCAACGTGCTCGGGCCCGATGCGTTCGGCCACGTAGGCGGCGTGGCGGGCGATCAGCTCGAGCGGGGTGTCGGGATCGTCAGCGAAGTCCTCGCGCAGGAAGGGGCACGCGTAGACGATCCCCACCAGGCCGCCCGATAACCCGATGGCGTCGAGCTGGCGATCGGTGAGATTGCGCGAGGTCGCGCACAACGCGTGCACCGCCGAGTGGCTGGCCACCAGGGGACCCAGGTCGGCGCGTGCCACGTCCCAGAAGCCGGCCTCGTTGAGATGGCTGAGATCGACCAGGATGCCGAGCTCGGCGCACCGCCTGACCAGCGATCGCCCGGCGGGGGTGAGGCCCGGGCCCGTGTCCGGGCCGGACGGCGAGATGAACGGAACGCCGTGCCCGAACTCGTTGGGGCGGCTCCACACCGGCCCCAGCGACCTCAGGCCGCCCGAGTACCAGAGCTCGAGCGACTCGAGGCCGGGGTCGATGGCCTCGGCGCCCTCCAGGTGCAGGACGGCGGCGGGCGGGCCGGCACCGTCCCGGGCGCGGTCGAGGTCCTTGACGGCGCGGGCGAGTCGCACCTCGCCGGCTCGCTCCAGCGCGAGCAGCCGCCCGGCGGCGCGGGTCGCGAACTCGGCGGCGACGGCATGGGGCACCGGCTCGGCGACCTCGAACTGCACCACCCTGTCCTCGCGAGCCACCGGCACGAAGTCCTCGCCGGCCGACTCGGTGAAGATCGCGAAGATCGCCCCGCGGACACCTCCCTCGCGCATCCGCGGCAGGTCGAGGTGCCCCTCCGGGCGGCCGGCCACGATCTGCTCATGGTCGTCGCGCGTGAGCGCATCGTTGTGACCGTCGAAGATCGCTCGCACATCCCGAACCTAGCGGGCGCGGGGCCCGCAGTGAACCTACAGACCCGTAGTTGAGTGGCCTCGGACTGATAGCCTGCCGCCACTGGCATGCAGGCACGCCCTCCCGACGCATCCGCCCAGCCTCGTCGCCGCTACGCGCCCCGAATGGCGCCCCAGAAACGTCGCGAGCAGGTGATCGACGCGGCGCTGAGCGTGATCGTGGAGCAGGGCTACGAGGGCGTCTCGATCGAGGCCGTCGCCAGAACGGCCGGCGTCACCCGCCCGGTTATCTACGACCACTTCACCAACCTCGGCGAGCTGCTGCAGGCTCTCATCGAACGCGAGGAGACCTGCGCCCTGGACCAGCTGGCCGAGGTGGTCCCGAGCGGCCCGCTGGAGGGAGATCCGATCGAGCTGTTCACCTCGGCGGTGCGCCGCTTTCTTGATGCCGTGGTCAGCAGGCCCGACACGTGGCGGATCATCCTGCTCCCGCCCGAGGGCACACCGGCGATCGTCCGCCAGCACGTGGACACCAACCGCGCGCAGCTGCTGGGGCGACTCCAGGAGCAGGTGACCTGGGCGGTGCAGCGCTCGCGGCTTCCCGAGGACATTGACGTCGAGATCGGCGCTCGCGCCATCCGCAGCCTCAGCGAGGAGGCGGGCCGAATGGTCCTCACCGACCCCGAACGCTTCTCGCCGGGTCGCTACGAGCGTTTCGTGCGCTCGATCATGACCCTCATCCTGACCGACTATTGAGCTCCGGGCGTCTTCCTTAAAGCACGACGGGGACCCGCTTCCGAAGGTCCCCGTCGCCGATCTCCAGGAGGAACGCCCACGGCCGGGTTGGACGTTCCCCGCAGAGGATCGCTTGCGCCTGCTCAAACCCGGCTCGCCCGGCAAAGTTGCGTGGCCCCCGCGCAAGTTCTCCAGATCGCCCAGACGTCCTCGCTGAGGGCTTGTCATACTGAACTCCCCCTTGGGGGCGTAGCTCAGTTGGTTAGAGCGCCGGCCTGTCACGCCGGAGGTCGCGGGTTCGAGTCCCGTCGCTCCCGCTCCATTTCTTCCCTGTAAATTGGCAGTTTCGTATGGGAGCCAAATCGCGGCTCTCACGAGTGGGCAACCGTCCCGGGCAACCATCGGGGACCTGACCGGCCCTCACCTCCGGCCCGCGCGGCCGAACGTCGCGGCTGGATTTCATCCATCGTGCAGCCGCCTCCGGCAGCCGCCCGCCGTGCTCCAACCTCCGCCCTGTCATCCCACTCTGTCATCACGGCCATCGCCTGCGCATCTGGGCGGTCGCCATCGCAGCCAGCGATCTCTATCAGTCGACTGGAGGCATCCCGATCAAGTAGGGGTCTTAGATCAGAAGTCCTGAGCGGTAAGTGCCGCAGCATGAGCACGGGCGGGCTCGTAAACCAAGAGACTCAACCGGCACGCCGGCGCGGTGACGATCGCGTTCATGGCTTAACACTCGGCCGCGCCGACGCCGGCCAACGCGTCCTCCGTCGCCAT
>Ga0182024_10018882_pt1 | contig 12781 bp, 9 predicted proteins | sample P32metaG_FD_120480 | JGI IMG/M metagenome (GOLD analysis project Ga0182024, IMG submission 120480) | Permafrost microbial communities from Stordalen Mire, Sweden - P3-2 metaG (Illumina Assembly) | ecosystem: Environmental > Terrestrial > Soil > Wetlands > Permafrost | place: Sweden: Stordalen... | reverse complement strand
GGTAATGCTCGCGCATGGGTGCTGACCATCGTGCGCCACACCGCGTACAGTTGGTTGCAAAAGAACCGTACCGTGAGCCTCGTACCGGCCGACGATGTCGAAGCAGTCGAAAGCAAACAAATGAGCGATGGGAACGTTGATACACCTGAGACGGCGCTGATGGTGCAAGACGACGCGACGCGACTCCGGGCGTCGATCGACGCACTGCCCACCTTGTTCCGCACAACGCTCTTGCTGTGCGACGTGCATGGCCTCAAGTACCGACAAATCGCCGAGGCGACAGGCGTCTCGATCGGCACAGTGATGTCGCGGCTTGCCCGCGCGCGTGGCCGTGTGATTGCGGATATGAGGGCAGGCGGATACGACGAATTTGCAACCGCCACTCGCTCTATTCCCGCACTAGCTTAATTAGTGTGCCGTCAATGCGCGTTATCGCACCGCGTCACTCGGCGGATTGGTCGCGTCCAGGCCTTCAGACTCCACTGCCGCCCAGGCACGGCTGGCAATGACAAGCGTCAAGGCCGTGCGACCACAGGTTTGCTGCGGTAGAGTGCAGTGACTGAGTCGAATTTCCAGACTGACGCGGGGGGCCTGCCGACATGACCGACACCGTATACGACATTCCAGTTACCCGGATCGATGGAAAACCGATCACCCTCGCCGCCTTTCGCGGCAAGGTGCTGTTGATCGTCAATGTCGCTTCCAAGTGTGGGCTCACACCGCAATATGAAGGACTGCAAGCGGTCTATCGGGATAAAGCCCGCGAAGGTTTGGAAGTCCTCGGGTTTCCCGCCAACAATTTCATGAACCAGGAACCCGGCACGGAAGCAGAGATCGCCGATTTCTGCTCTACCACGTATAAGGTGGATTTTCCCCTGTTCAGTAAAATCAGCGTGACCGGAGAGGATCAGCATCCGCTCTACCGCGTGCTCACGCAGACCCAGCCGAAGGGCGTCGGCGAGGGGCCTATGCGCGAGCGTCTCGCGACCTATGGCATAAAGACCAATGCTCCCGGCGAGGTGGTGTGGAATTTCGAGAAATTTCTCGTTTCCCGCGACGGACGCGTGGTGGAACGATTCGCTCCCGATGTCGTCGCGAACGATCCGCGCTTGCTGGCGGCGATCGATAGGGAACTTGCCGTTCACTGATTGACCTCGCCAAGCTCGAGCAAGGATTGCCATGCTCCCGGTCGGTGCAGATGTCATGGCGGCAGCCCGGCGCGCGCACCAATGCGGCAACGCTTACGCACCTCGCTCGTCCGTGCACCCGGCATGTACGGCTCGTTCGCTCGGATCGCACCGTGACGGTGCTCAGCTCACGGTGGTCTGCATCAAAAATGATCATCGATGCACGATCGACCAACGACGAGTTGCGACGCGCAGCAATTGCATCGGCGTCGACGCAAAAAATCATTTGTCTCATTTTTGCCTCACATGAATACCGATATTCCAAGTGCTTGACACCCTGAGGTTGCCTGATAGCATCGGGCCACACATAAGATAACTGGGATGAGGTGACGCTTGACGCTACGGAATAGAGTTTCGGTTGCTGTGTCGTGCGTGGCTTTAGTTGCCTACCATTCCGTTATTGCGCAGCAAAGCGCCGCAACGACACCGACACCGCCCACCACCGCTGAGTTGGGCTCATCCGAAAATCTCGATGAGATCGTGGTGAACGGTATCAAGCGCGGCGACTTGATTCTGCCGACCACGGTGACATCCACCTCGGCATACGGTTTGGATCTCGGCGTGATGGATACGCCGCGCAACAATTCGCTGATCTCCAAGGCGCAGCTCGACGCGCTGAACATTCAAAATCCCGGCGGGTTCTCCTATTTGACCTCGAGCAGCTATGCGGACGCCGCGTTCGGCCAGCCGAACGTGCCCCGCATCCGCGGTCAATACGGCGACATCTTTTACAACGGCATGCGTGACCCTTTCACACTCAACGGCTACGGCGCGCCGATCAGCTTCAACGACGTGGAGTCCATCGATATCGTCAAGGGTACGGCAAGCGTGCAGCAGGGTCCGGGCGCCGGCGTCGGCGGATCGATCGGCATCACCACCAAGATGCCATCGTTCACGAGCTTCACGGAAACTGCCCAATTGGAGTTCGACAGTCAGCAAAAACGCCGCGCATCGCTCGATCTCGGCGGACCTTTGTCCTCGAACACCGCGGGGCGCGTCAGTTTCGAGTCCGACGATAGCGGCAGCTATTACTATGATATGTATTTCCATCAGCAGTCGTTGTATGCGGCGGTAATCACCAATTTCACCGACCAATACAGCGTGCTGTTCACCGGCGAAGCCGTCGATACCAGGTATCGCGAAAACGACGGTGTCAATCGCGTCAACCAGGCCCTCATCGACAATGGCGCCTATCTTACGGGAGCGCCGCCGCCCGGTTCGATCGAGGGTTTCGGCACGGAGGTAACCCTGGGACCGGGCACCGTACAACTCAACGACAGAGTCCTCATCGACGAGCCGCCGGGCACGTCAGCGCACGCGTTGCACGCCAAGGCCCAGATCATTCAGACCTTCAAGGCTTCTGATGATTTCACCATCACCAACAATACGTTCTACGACTACCTCAATCGTTATAACCAAACCGAGGACTACTACGGCGACACCGCGATGGGCACCTACGCCCTCGAGAACAAGACCGACTTCAAGATCAAGTTCGCCTTAGGGTCGATAAGTAATCAGATCGACGCTGGTTTCACTTTCCGTTTCGAGCATATAAAGGACATACAAAACTTTTCGAACGAGCCGGTGAGCGTCTTCGATCTATCAGCGAGTCCCAATAGCTGGATTTTTCCCACGGCGGCTCAGGCCGGGGGCGATGCTGTGCCCTACATAGCGGCATTCAATCATCCGCAATACGGAGTGTCCGCACGCGATACGACAATCCCGAACCAAAGCGTGATTGACAACTTGCAGGATGGGGCGATTTTCCTCGAGCATCGCATTCAATTTTCGCCTCAGTGGAGCATGCTCTACGGACTGCGCGAAGATATCGTGCAATTGAACGAGACCGATCCGCTCACGCCACTCATAGCCACCACCCTGCCCGACAAGATCTCCACTTCTTGGTACGGGTTGCACAATGGGAACATCAGCGTCGTTTACAGTCCGAGCCCGCATATCTCGGCATATGTTACCTACGACAATGCGCAATATATCCTCCCGAACGACAATGACGGCTCCATCGCCACCTTCGGCACGGCCGCCACCACTCAGTTGCGGCAGAATTCCGACTTGGAGGAAGCCGGTGTGAAATTCGATCTGCTCGATAAACGCTTGTTCATTTCCAGCGCCATATTCAAACAGACGCGCGCCATATCCTCCGGGGTTGGGGGCTCAATCCCTGACGGGGCGCACATCAAGGGCGCCGAGATTGAAATGAACTATCAGCCCGACCCGCATTTCTTCGCCACCGCGAGCTATTCGTACCTGCACACCTTGCTCGACTACGCCTCCGGCTTTTACAATTTTCCTGCGCAGCCGGGGACGAACTACGACGGCGCCGCCAACCTCATTTCCTGGAATCCCAACCAGCGCTTCGTGGATCCGGGCATACCGGAGCACTTGTTCAACGTGCTCGCTAACTACAAACATGAATCCGGCTTTGGGGCGCAGGCCAACATTCAGGTCACCGGACCGATCCAGGTCACCCAAGCCGGCTACATCGACGTCGCCGGGACGAATAATAACGCCTCTTTCTTGACGCCTACCTTGGTCGGACCGGGCGGTATAATTTCGAGTTCAGTGGTCGCGGCCAACGGCCGCTACACGCCGCCGACGATTCCCTGGCAATACACACTGAACGCAGGCGTGTTCTACACCTATGCGGAACGCTATACGGTCAAATTCATGGTGTACAACCTCACCGATCAGCACAACCTCATCAACGATTACCCCTTCTACGGCAACGACTTCCTGACCCGGGTTCCGCCGCGCAGTTACGACTTGACGCTCAACGCAAAGTTCTAGGCGCCGCGCCCCCTATCAGGACTTCTGCTGTCGGGTTCTGTATGCGTGAAGCACTCCGTTGAATGCCGTGGCGATCCTTTGCATGTCTTCGACGGCATGGTTATAGCCGGCATCGTTGTGCGTCGCGCTGAAGCACTTCAACTCTACTTCCATGTCCGCCAGATATTTTTTGACGTTTTGCTGCGCTGCTAAGATGTCCGCGTCGGACGCGGTGGCGGGCTCCGGAAACGTCGTCGGGGTGCTCGGGCCACGGCAGATATCTGCGTGGCTTACGGCTGAAGAAAGGCAGCCCGCGAGTGTAACTGCGGCAATAATTGCAACCCTTGACATGAAATCTCCAGCTGCTGATCGAACGTAGAACCCGAATGCCTCCGTGGTATCGGCGGCGCTTGCTGGTGATTTAGCATCGCCTTGTAGTCCACGGGCTTTTTTGTGATACGGATCTCGCATTCCCGAGCCCGTGCAGGCATCCTCGCCTTGGCGTATTGCACCGCTGCATGAAATCGTTAAGTTTCCGATAAAACCGTCGATACAGGTCTCAGCGCCGTCGTACATGCCAAATCGCAACGGTAACGGATATAACGATGACTGGATCGCTTCGAATGAAGATGGCCCACAAGCTGGCCATGTTGGTGGCCGTGCTCGTCCTGCCTCTGGCGTATGTGAGCTACCGGTTTTCAGCCGAACTCTGGTCGCGAATCGATGAACATGTACTCGCGCAAGACGGTCTGCGTTATTCGCAAGAACTGGACGAGGCCGGGCGCGAATTGGCGGACCACGCCTCCTATACCGCGACGTTATTGGCCGGCGAGGCCAATACTGCATTTTTCGAAAAGCAGATCAAGGAGGCCGCGGCGCGGCTCGACGCGAGCATCGGCAAGCAGGATGACGCTGAAAAGCAGTATGGCAAACCCGGCTCCCCCGAGCGCGAACTGTGGCAGGCGTTCAAGTCCGATTGGTATAGCCTGAACAAAGATTGGCCGGGCCTGACTCCCGAACAATCCGCCGAACGGCATACCCAACTCGCAGCCAAGCTGACCAAGCTGGTGCGATTGATCGGCGAAACGCATCATCTTGATCGCGACGGTGATCTGCAGCAATTCTATCTACAAGACCTGGCGGTGCTCGAAACGCCGCGGTTGTTCTTCGAGTTTGGCGCCCTACGGGCGGCCACCGCACCGATCGCCGCGCAAATGCTGGCGGCGACGCAGGATCAAGAAGCCAGAGTCAACGAGATCTCCGCGGGAATCCGCCAATTGCTCGACAGCGCGCAATGGAAGCTCGATTCGTTGCGCGAACGTTCGGCGCCCATGCAGCAAGCAAGCGATGCCTTGCAGGCGGCACAAGCTGCCTTCGAGGCTTACCATCATTGGGTGCGATCGAACATCTTGACGCGGCGGCCCGTCGGCGTCGCTTCGCAGGAGGTCATGCAACAAGGCGATGCTTTCGAAACGAAGCTGGCCGCGCTGCATGATCTGCTGCTGACACGGGTGAATGACGATGCCGCCAAACGGCTCGCCTCTGAACGGCTGCAGCGCAATCTCGCGCTGGCATTCGTCGGCGCGATGGTGACGGCCGCCGTTTTGCTGGCAGGGTACTTCACTCGCGGACTGACCCGCTCGCTGCAAACGGTCGTCGCCACCTTTGCTGCGATCGAGGCTGGTCACTACGAGAACAAAATCGACGTCGACGGTGTCGACGAAGCAGGCCAGGTGCTGCGCTCGCTCGACAAGATGCAAACCACATTGCGGATCAGCATCCAAGCCGACCGGCGCGCGCTCGCGGAGAACACACGCGTGCGCCAGGCGCTCGACAATGCCGGCACCATTGTTCTGGTCGCGGATGAGAAACACCAAATCGTCTATGCCAACGAAACAGCAAAGAGGACTTTTGCGCAACTGCGGGACGACATGCGCCGCCAGTTGCCGGGTTTCTCGAGCGACCTGATCGGCGCTTCCATCGACATATTCAGGCCGGAGCCCGCGCTGGACCGCGCCACTGTCGCCGCATTGCGCGAGACTTCGCGGCAGGTTCTGACTTTGGGCGGCCACACGCTCGTACTGAGCGCCTCGCCTATTGTGGATGCCGCCGGCGGACGGCTCGGCACCGTGCTTGAATGGCGCGACCGCACGCAACAAGTCGCTGTGGAGAATGAGGTTCGATCGGTCGTGGCTGAGGCTTTGATCGGCAATTTGCAGGCTCGATTGCCGGTGCAAGGCAAGGAAGGCTTCCATGCCAATCTCGCCGGCGGGCTGAACGAGTTGCTGGACAACCTTGCCGCCGTCGTCGGCTCCATCAAATCGGCGGTCGTGCAGATTCGCGGGGGTGCGGACGAAATTGCCCGCGGCAACGCCGCTCTCTCGACCCGCACAGAGGCTCAATCGGCGGCGCTCGAACAAACCGGAGCGGCCCTCGAGCAGATGACGGCTACGGTGCGCCAGAACGCCGACAGTGCCGCACACGCGAACGAACTGGCGGTCACCGCACAGAATCTCGCCGAAAGCGGCGGCACGGTGGTCTCTTCCGCCGTATCAGCCATGCAGCAGATTAATGCTTCCAGCCGCAAGATCGCCGACATCATCGGCGTCATAGACGAGATCGCTTTTCAGACCAATCTCCTGGCGCTTAACGCCGCCGTGGAGGCCGCCCGGGCAGGCGAACAGGGACGAGGATTTGCCGTGGTCGCCGCCGAGGTGCGCAATCTCGCCGGCCGCTCCGCGCAGGCCGCACGCGAAATCAAGGCATTGATCAACGATAGCGTTCTGAAAGTGGGTGAAGGCGCGAAGCTGGTCGATCAATCCGGCGCGATGCTGCAGCAGATTGTCGGCGCGGCGCAAAAGGTGAGCCGTATCGTAGCCGAGATTGCCTCTGCCACGCGCGAGCAAACCGCGGGCATCGGCGAGGTCAACTCCGCAATCGCGAAGATCGAGGAAATGACCGGTAAGAATGCCACGCTGGTCCACCAAGATGCCGCCTCGGCTGCGTCGCTGCGCGAACAGACCAGTTCATTGAGCGACGCGATGGATAAATACCGTCTCAGTGACGGTCCGATGCAGACGCGGCGCGCGGAACCCCGCGAAGCGTCGACTGCGCCGGCTGCTGTCTCCAGGCGGGCGAGCTGAGCTCACCGGCGTTCGCCGCCAAAATTGACGGAGACGCTGGCAACCCAGGTCCGCGGATCGCCCAGCTGAACATAGAGCTCGTACGGAAAATTCGGCGGAACGTCGCCAAAATAGAACCCGCGCACCGGATAACGCTTGTCGAGCAGGTTTCGGCCCGATAAGTAGGCGGACCATCGGGCAGTCTCCCAACCGATCTTGGCGTTCAACAATCCGTACGGCTTCGAGGTCGTCTCATTCGGAGGAAGGTCGAAATAGTAGCCGCCCATGCCCGTCACATCGACCCGCGCAAACGGTCCCCGGGGGTCTCTATAGGTGGCGTTCACCGCCGCCTGCCAATGGGGCGCGTTCGGCAACTCACGCGACACGGACAGTATCGTCGCACCCGTGGGGCCTTGTTGCACGAAATCCTCGAAATGGGTTTGCAGCAGTCCAAGGTCCGCGCCCAATGTCACAGCGTCGGTGGCGCGCCAGGCAATGTCGCTTTCGAGTCCGTAATTGCGCCCGCTGGCTGCATTGCCGGTATAGAAGACAAAGTCGTCGGGATTGTTCGGAACGCTCTGGAAGCTGGTTTTTATCTGCGCATCGTGGCGATACAGATAGAAGACGTCCGCGTTGATCCTCAAGCGGTGATTGAGCAAATCGGCCTTGTAGCCGGTCTCCGCGCTCAGATCGCTTTCTGGATTGAAGGATAACTGGCTCGGAAGCAAGCCCTGGCTCAGGTTGAATCCGCCGGCCTTGTAGCCTCGCGACGCCGTCGCATAGATCGATTGCGTCGAGTCCAGCTTGTAAGTCATCGAAGCATGGCCGCCCCATAGATGGTTGACGGGGCTCAAGCTCGCGGGCGTAACCGACTCAATGGCCGTCGGAGTGACGGGCGCATTACTGTACCCGGTGTTCGTGCCGAGGAAGTCGGTCGTGGTCCCCTGATAATTCGCGCTCCAACGCTCGCCGCGCAGGCCTAAGGACCAACGTAAATGCTCCCTAAGATCGCCGTCGAGTTCACCGAACAGTGCGAGGTTGCGGGCCCGGTAGCCGCTGTCGATGACATTGTCGCTCTGGTCATCTGCCGGATCGACCGGCGTACCTAGGGGCTGATAATCGCCGAGACTCAAATCCACGAGGCTCTCATCGAGTTGGTTTCCATAGAGGCCGACCAGCCACCCGAAGCCGCGACCCCCTTCGGTACCCATGCGCAGCTCGATGGTTTTCGTCGTGCGGTCGCGGTTTTGTATTTCCGAGTATTGGTAGACAGCGGCAACGGGCGCCCACAAGACGGGATTGCCCCAGTCTCCATCGTAGCTGTATTTGATGATTGATTTGGCGTACGCCGCGATCGCGGTAATGCCCAGCGTATCGCTCCACAGATAGTGAAGGCGGGCCGACAGGCCGGTTGAATGCTGCGAGTCGACGCCCGGTTGGTCCGACTCGGTGTTGCGCGAGTTGTCGATCGCATAGGCGTCGTAGCCGTTGTCGATGTCGACTTGCATCGCCGTCAGTTCGATTCTCAGCCGATCCGATGGCGTGAACACCCATTTGGCGCGGTAGGTGTATTCATCTTGGGCGCTCGTGTCGTCACGGTTCAAATAAAGGTTGTGGTAGTAGCCGTTGCTGGAATAGTGCTGAACCGCCAGCCGAAAGCCTGAATCGAGCGAATCTACCGGGCCGCTGATCACTGCGCCTTCGGATCTCGTGTTGAAGTCGCCGCCGTCCAGATCGATGCGGCCGTATAACGTATCGGTGGGTTCGGCGCTGCGCAGGTAGATGAGTCCGCCCAGCGCATTTGCGCCGTAGCGCGTTGCCTGCGGCCCGCGCAGTACGTCCACCTGATCGATGTCGTAAAGCGTGCCCGCGGTGCCGAGTCCGCTAAAATCGATTTCGTCGATGAGAAACCCCACCGATGGGTTGGGGGCCCCTTGGTATTGTTCCAGTTCGCCGATCCCGCGCAATTGGAAATAGCGCGGCAGCGAGGTATCACCGGCCCAATTTAGATTTGGAATCAGGCCCAGTACGTCCTCGAAGTTCGCACGTCCGGCATCCCTCAACGTCTGGGCGTCCAAGACCGTAACGCTCGCCGGCACCTCCATCGCGGGCGCGCTTCGCAACGTGGCGGTGACCAGGATTTCGTCGAGTTGCGGATCGCTGGACGACGAGTCGCTTGCGTTGCCAGGTGATGAAACCGTGAGGACAAGCAGCAAGACACACAGCGATGAAGAATTACCCATGCTCCCTCCGCCGGTATTAACCGGATCAGGTTCAATGGGTTCGCAGGTGTGCGTCGTGACGCTGCCGGCATCTCAGGCCCTTCAGGCCACCCCAGCTCGATTGCGCATTCACTGTAAGTGATTTTCAGGGGAATACAAGTCGAATCGTGCGGCGGCAGGCGGCGATGGATGTGGCGACTGCTTATCGGCCCGCGCTTGACGCGATGAATCGCGTGCGGTAAACACGAAGTTTGGCAGTAGCTCAGCACCCTAAGCTGCGCGCGTTACGGGCTGCGGCACATTTCCGGGGAGTGTAATGAGCGACTTGGATTCGATCGATTTTTTCACGGACATCTCCGTGGTCAATGACCCGAACCCCTACTTCGACCACCTCAGGTCGAAATGCCCGGTTCTGCGCGAACCGTATCACGGCACGATGATGGTCACCGGCTATGCCGAAGCCATGGAAGTTTTCAGCAAGCATCGCGAAGTCTTTTCGTCATGCGTCGCGGTAACCGGCCCAATCCCACCGCTGCCCTTCACCCCGCAAGGCGACGACATCAGCGGGCAAATCAGCCAGCACTTGCCCGATATGCCCTGGTCCGCTCACCTCGTAACGCTTGACGGACCGGCGCATGCCGCCCTTCGCACCATTCTCAACACCATACTCACTCATACGCGCCTCAAAAAGAATGAGGAGTACGTGCAGAAGCTGGCCGACAAGCTGATCGACGGCTTTATCTCGCACGGCAAATGCGAGTTCGTATCCGACTATGCCCACGCCCTTTCCACTTTGGTGATTGCCGATCTGCTGGGTGTGCCCGAGGAGGATCGCGACGAGATTCTCGAGCTGCTCGGGTCACCGCCGACCCAGATTGGCGGCGATCCGCAACACAAGATCGCGCCCGACCCACTGGCGTATCTGGACAGCCGCTTTACATCGTACATGCAGGAGCGCAGAGGCAACCCGCGTGGCGACATGATGTCCGACCTTGCCAATGCGCGCTTCAAAGATGGCTCTCAGCCGGATTTGGATGTCCCGGTCCGCCTCGCAAAGTTCCTTTTTGGAGCCGGCCAGGACACCTCGGCCCGGCTCATGGCCTCGTGCTTTCGCTTACTGGGCGAATGCCCCCATATCCAGCAGCGCCTTCGAAACGAACGGCAGCGGATTCCGGATTTCATCGAGGAGACGCTGCGAATGGAAAGTCCGGCAAAATTGATCTCCAGGCTTGCCCGGTCGACGACGACCGTCGGCGGCGTTGCGGTTCCCGCCGGCACGATCGTGACCCTCGGTCTCGGCGCCGCCAATCGTGATCCGCGCCACTTCGAGACGCCCGGCGAGCTCAGCCTCGATCGGTCCAACCTGCGCGACCATATTGCCTTCAGCCGCGGCGCTCACGCCTGCCCGGGCGCACCTCTCGCTCGGGCGGAAACCCGCATCACGTTGGAGCGATTTCTCGACCGGATGTCCGGCATTCGAGTCTCCGAGACCAAGCATGGGCCGCCCGATGCAAGGCGATTTCAGTATGAGCCGACGTATCTTCTGCGTGGCCTCTCGGCGCTGCATATCGAGTTCGATGCTGCCTCCGGCACTTGAGCGTGTCGTGGTCGAGCATCGGTATGCTGCTTCGCCCGAGCGCGTGTTCGATGCTTTCTTTGCCGGGTGGCGGTAGTCTTTGTTACGACTCGGGGGAGACGAGCAGCCCACGCTTGGGCAAGCGCATCCTCGTCGTTAGCGAGCCCAGTATCACCAACGGCACCAGTGTTAGCAGGAAGGTCAAGTGATACCAAACCGGGAACAGCCGCCAAAGCCGAACGTGTTCCGGAATGAACGCGGCGAGTAGCAGCACCGCGAATATCCACGGCGTTCGCCGGCTGTTGGGGGCGATCCAACCTATCACCGCTCCGGCAGCCAATGACGAAACCGCACCGACGATGAGCCGCGCGAACATCATTCCCAGCGTGAATGTCATGGCAGGCTCGGCCAGGGCATAGCCTTCCAAGACATAGCGTAGTGCGCGATTGAACAGCGACGCGACGAGAACCCAGGTAACTAATGCGGCCACAAAGGCCGGAACGGATCGCTTCATGGTAGTCAGCCCTCCTTTTAGTTCACTTCGAATAGTATAATTGTACTATGAAGGCAGAGCTGCTCATACTTGGCGTGCTGCATCGCGGAAACTTCCACCCTTATGAGATCAAGCGTCGACTGGAGAACGCCATGGTGGAGTGCTACACGGACGTTGACGTCGGCACTCTTTATTACGCGGTCCGCCAGCTGGCCAAGAAGGGCATGATATCGGCGGTATCCCGCGAGCGAGTCGCGCGCGGCGGTGTTCGTACCATCTACGGAATTACGCTCAAGGGCCGGCGCAGATTTCTGGATCTGCTGCACCAACAGTTTGCCGCCGCCGGCCCCGTTGCCGATACCCTCTACAGTGCCATGCTATTTCTTCATCTGAGCGATCCCGCGATCATCGTTCCACTCTTGCGCCGGCGGATTGCTGAACAGACCGATCTGATCCGAGAGGTGATTGATGTACGTAAGCGGCTCGAACCTGCACTCACTCTTGGCGGCCGCCATTTGGCCAAACACCTCGAATTGCAGCGCCGCCTGGACCGCAAGTGGCTTCAGGCCGTTCTGAAGAGCGTCGAAAGATAACTCGCTGTCGACTGACGGAAGCCGCGCTGCTTTTGTCGAATCCGGACCGATTGCCTTGCTTCGCACCACCAGCCAGCCTACTCTTTGACCGTACTTCTGAAGCTCGGCAGTTCACTAGGAGTTGGAAAACGGTGGCCAGGCAGCTCGTCGGGGCAAAACGCAGTTATTGCCGTGTATGCACCACGCAGTGCGGCATTATGATCGAGTTGGACGGGGATCAGATCGTCAAGATCCGCGGCGACCATGACCATCCGCTGAGCAAAGGCTACACGTGCCCAAAAGGCCGCGCCATCGGCCGCATGCACCATTACCCTGCTGCCATAACCCGGCCCATGATGAGGAAGGCCGGCGAGCTCGTTCCCGTGCCCTGGGAAGAATGTCTGGACGACCTCGCCGCGAGGCTCCGCGGTGTGATCGACCGCCATGGCCCCAGTGCGGTCGGCACCTTCTTCGGCAGCGGCCTCGGCATGGACGCGGCGGGCTTTCGCATGGCAGAGGCTTTCTACAAGAGCCTGGGCGGCGCACCGCCCCGCTTCTCGCCGCTCACCATCGACGGCACCGCCAAGGTTTTGGTGGCTTGCCTGGTCGGCGGCTTTCCGGGGCTCAACCCCAAGGCCGACTACGAGAACGCCACCATGCTTCTCTATGTCGGCAGCAATCCGCTGGTCAGCCACGGACACAACACCGGCATGTGCAATCCGGCCGTGTCGATTCGTGCGACCGCTGCCCGCGGCGAGGTCTGGACGATCGACCCGCTTTTCACCGAGACGGCAAAATTCTCCACCCGCCACATCGCCCCGTATC
>Ga0182024_10018881_pt1 | contig 12781 bp, 7 predicted proteins | sample P32metaG_FD_120480 | JGI IMG/M metagenome (GOLD analysis project Ga0182024, IMG submission 120480) | Permafrost microbial communities from Stordalen Mire, Sweden - P3-2 metaG (Illumina Assembly) | ecosystem: Environmental > Terrestrial > Soil > Wetlands > Permafrost | place: Sweden: Stordalen... | reverse complement strand
CGGCGGCGGGCGCGGGGCGGGTGGGGGGGGAGCGGGGGGGGGGGGTCGGGGAAGCGAGCGGGCGGGGCGCCCCGCCCCGCCCGGCTGGGGGGGGGGGGGGGGGGGGGGGGGGGGGGGGGGGGTAGCACTCGCCATGAACCGCTGACAGACGGGCTGCCGCCGCTCGTAACGCTGCCTTCCCGCTTTCGGAGGGCAGCATGAAGCGCGTCACGCGGAGCAGCCGGCGCGCACTCGACGCGATTGCCCGCTTCGCCGGAGGCGGGCCTCGTCCATACGCAGAAGCCGCCGGAGTCGTCATCGAGCGCGGCGACGGCTCGTATCTCTACGACGGGAGCGGCGGGCGCTACCTCGATACGGTCTCGGGCTTCGGCGTCGCCTCGCTCGGCCACAGCCATCCTCACTGGGTGAAGTCGATCGTCGAGCAGGCAGGCAGGCTCGGCGTGGCGCCGCTGGACACTGTTGACCTCGGTTGCTACCTGGAGGCGTTGGGAGGGGTCCTGCCGCCTGAGCTGCAGCAGGTCGCGCTGTACTCGGGCGGTGCCGAGGCGGTCGAGATGGCCGTCCGGCTCGGGCAAACCTACAGCGGCCGCGCGGGTGTGCTCACCTTCGCCAACGGCTTCCACGGCAAGACGGCGGCCCTGCGCTACATACGCGACCCTGCCTCCACGGAGGCCCGTTGGCTCGGGCCGCAGTGGCTTCGCACGGCGACGTTTCCCGCGTGCGAGCAACATGACGCGGTCGACTACGCGTCGTGCGAGGAGTCCGCGGGCGAGGTGATCGCCGAACTGGCCGGGCGTCAAGACGTTGACGACATCGGCGTCGTTCTCCTGGAGGCGATCCAGGGAACCGCCGGGAACGTTGTTCCGGTGCGGCGCTTCCTGCCCGAACTGCGCGCCCTCTGCGACGAACGCGAATGGGTTCTCGTGCTCGACGAGGCGATCACCGGCTTCGGCCGTTTGGGCCGGCTCTTTGGCTTCGAGTACTTCGGAGTCCGGCCCGACGCGATTGTGCTCAGCAAGGGACTCGGGGGAGGCTTCCCGCTCAGTGCCGTGTGCGCGTCGGCGGAGCTCTGGAGTGGCTCGGCGCTCGGGCAGCCGTCAGGGACCACGACGACCTTCGGCGGCAATCCTCTGGCCTGCGCGGCCGGCCTGGCGACGCTCGAGATCGTAACTGGCGACGGCTTCCTCGAGGGGGTCTGCAGCGTCTCCACGCATGCCGCGACTCAGCTACGCGAACTCGCGGATGTCTCGCCGCTGGTGGCGCGCCCCCGCGGCGTGGGCCTGATGCTGGGCTTCGACCTGGTTGACCCTACGACCGGTGAGTTTGCGACCTCTTCGACCTGCCACGCCATCTCACACGCCTGTCGAGAACTGGGGATGTTGACCGTAGCTCACGTGCCACGGGTGCGCATCAGCCCTCCTCTGACCGTGAGTCATGCGGAGGTCGACGAGATGTTCAAGATCTTCCGCGAGGTCCTTACTTGAGAATCGCGCTCGCGGGACTGGGAACCGCGGTCTCCCGCGGTCATCTTCCGGCGATTGCCCGGCTAGCATCTGAGGGCACTCTCACGCTCGCCGGGGCGGCCGACCCGGACGCACGGCGGCGGGCCAGCGTCGGTGCGGGCCTCCCCGCGACGCCGCTGTTTGAGAGTGCGGAGGAAATGCTTGCATCCGTCTCGTGCGAGGTGCTCGTCGTCGCGACCGACCCGAGTATGCATGCCGACCTGGTTGTGCTCGGCCTCGAGCGGGGTCTGCATGTCGTCTGCGAGAAGCCGCTGGTGCTGACCCGGGGCGGGTACGACCGCGTCGCCAAAGCGCATGCCCGGCGACTGGATCTGGGCTTGGTCTCAGTCCACCAGTACCGCTACTCCCCCACCTGGACCGCGATGTCTCGCTGCGCGTGTCTCGCTGCGAGGCTCCATCTCCCCTTCGCCCTCGTCGTCGACGTGAAACGTGAAGGAGTCGATCCGCTCGCGGCATCCCCGTGGCGATCGGACATCGAGCTGTCCGGTGGCATGCTCGCCGATCACGGCGTCCACTACCTCGCCCTCGCTTGGATGGTGGACCAGCACCTCGATGTACTCGCCGGCAGTCGCACCGCCAACGCAACGGGCGAGCGCTCGGGGGTGTCGGTTCGAATCGGTTCGGGAGCGCTCACTATCCAGGCCAGTACCGGCAACGCGGTGAGGCGAACGCAGGTCACCCTGCACATCGCGAACGTCGCCCTCAGATGGCGCGACGAAGCCTTTGACGTGGTCGTCGCGGACCGCACCGTCCTCAGCCGACCTGTCGCAACCCTGGCGGATCGCAGCCACATCGATGCCCTCTACGAGCACCTTTATCGCGACCTCGTGCGCAATCTGGCGCGGCCGGCGTGGCGCGGCCACCGAACCGCCGAAGCGCTCGCGGTCGGGCGAGCGCTGCTGGTGCTGCTCGATCTAACCTCCGCTCAGCCGCCGAGGGAAAGCGATCCGGTCAGCCTTCGGAGCGCTAGTCGCCCCCGACCGGAGCACCGCTGAGCCGCGTCGGCCGACGCAACCAGTAGTAGCGGCGCCAGAGCCCAGATCGCCGCGCGCGGTCGATTGCGATCGCCAGTGCAAGCGCCTCTTCCTGCTCGGGCGGGAGCCCCAACCTAGTCGTCTCCGCGACGGCTCTGTGTGCGGCGACCTCTGCCGCATCAAGCGCGCCCTCCACTAGACCGAGTCGCGCTCGCGTCAGATCGATGCGCGCGAGCTGGCGCTTATCGCTGAACTGCGTCGCGATATCGGCTGCCTCATCGAGCAGCCCGTGTGCTTCTTGCCATCTCCGACGCTGCACCGCGAGCTCCGCCAGGTAGCGCAGCGGAAAGGCACGTGCCCGCTTCCAGCTAATCGCTTCGCCCGCCTGTAGCGAGCCGCGCGCGGCGGCCTCGCAGGCTTTGAACCGGCGCAGATACCAGTTGGCCGCGGTTTGCAGGTCAAAGACATCGACGATTGTCGAGGGGTCGTTGCCATCGCGTGCCAGTTGCGCAACCCCATCGATCTCGGCAAGGGCCTGTCGTGGCTCGCGCGCCCGGTAATGGAGGAAGGCGCGGCAGCGCTTGGCGCGGGCGATCGGGCTCGGCAGACCCGAGTTATTTGCAGCGACCTGTCCATTGGCCCAAGATTCAAGGGCAAGTGTGCGCTCGTCGCGGATCGCGTGAGTGCAAGCCTTTATCACCGCGCCAAGCGCGGCACTGGGGAAGTTCTGGACCCGATTGGCGCTCTTGAAGGACAGATCAGCTGCGGCGATCAGCTCGTCGAACTGGCCGAGAGTGAAGAGGATGTCGAGTACCACCCAGAAGAGAGCTTGGATACGGGCGTCGTCCTCGTCCTCGAACAGTTGCTCCCGCACGACGCGCAGAGCACCGACCTCGGTCAGCCCGTACCCAGCGTCCTCCCGGTTCTCAGTGAAGTGCCCGATGTAGTGGTCGGCCAGCCGCTCAGTGAAAGCGGTTCGTCTGCTGCCCGGCGTCTTCGCCGCAACGAACCGCTGAAACGCCGTCGCGCAGGTGAACACGGTCGGTCGCTCTCGGCGCCGGACCGGCGTAAGCAGCCCCTCACGCCGCAGCTCTTCCGCCGCCGTCTGCATGTCGGCGGCGGAACGCTCGCACACGATGGAAATCTGCTGCACCGTCGCCTCGCCGTAGAGATAGGCGCAGGCTTCGAGCACGCGTCTGTGATCGCCCTCAAGGGCCTTCCACGTCGGCTCAAACAGCTCTGAAAGCTCGGCGCCTTTCTCGATCGCGGCGATGCGCTGCTCGAGCGGATCGGAGCTGTCACGATAGCCACGCAGGAACCATTCGATCACCCCGGGATTGCCGCCGATCGACGCTCGCAGGCGCTTTGAGAACGCTTCGTCGAACTGCTCGATACCGTCCACGCTTAGGCGGCGCACCCGATCCGCGATCAGCTCGTGGACGTTGTCCTCATCGAGATCCCCCAGCTTCACCCGCGGCGCCACGAGGGCGCCGGGCCGATTCACGGATGCGATCACCAGCGAGCCCTGCGGTAGGTCTTCCAGCAGGTCGATCAGCGCCCGCGACCGCGAGTTGTCGGTGAGCCGGAGGTTGTCGAGGACTAGGACGGTGCCACTGCGCGCTAGATGGGAGCGAAGCGCCGCCCGCTTTTCCGCCATGGGGGCGGCGGTGAGCGCCTGCTCACCGGTATCCAGCGCCAGCACGCCACAGATCTCGGCCAGGCTTGGGCATGCATTGTTCGCGTTGAGCCATACGAAGCGGCGCTCGCTTGGGTCGAATGCACCCTCGGGCGGATCTTCGAGCAGAGTCTGCACGAGTGCCGTCGTGGCAGCGCTCTTGCCGACCCAGTGGTCTCCTTCGATCGCCAGCAGGCTGTCCTTCCCCGCCTGGACCCGGGTGACGAGCTCGCCGATCTCTCTGCGGCGGTTCAGGAACGGCGGGCCCGACGGGAGCAGCGGCTTGCCCGGCCCCGCTTTGCTGGCGGACACGCCGACTGGAGGAGCAGGCGGCGGAGCCCCGATGACGTCGCCCATCGTCACGTTGCTGCCAGGTTCGAGGATGATGATCGGGCCGGTGATGGTTTCCGCCTGGATGCGGCGGTCGACGACGGAGTAAATGTGTCTGTTCTCACGTCGGCCCGTTGCAGTCAGGATGACGCTGCAGATCGCCAGCGCCGCGACGAACCCCCAGATGACCAGCTGGTGATGGTGGGTCCATTCACTTGGTACCAGCGAGGCCGCGACGTTCATCGAGAGACCGAGCAGGACCGCGCAGACGGCGATCGCAGCCGCCGGGAGCGACGGGCTGTGGGGGCTGCGAACCGCGGTTTGGGTTTCGCGCTCTGTCACTGGGCGGTGTGTTGGGGGAGCGAGCCAGACAGGGACCTGGGGTCGACCCAGGGCGAGTACTTCCGTACAAGCTGGTCGCCGAGGACGAGGACGTCGATCGGAAGGTTGATGAAGAGCTCAAGCGCGTCGGCGGGTGTCTCGACGATCGGCTTGCCGGGGAAGTTCAGAGACGTGTTGAGCAGCACTGGTACTCCCGTGGCCTCGCCGACAAGCTCCAACAAACGGTGCAGGAACGGGTTGTCCTCGGACCGCACCGTCTGCAGGCGCGCGGTGCCGTCAACGTGTGTCACCGCCGCGAGCTGGTCGCGCGCCTCAGGTCGCACCGTAGCGACAAGCAGCATGTACGGCGACTCCTCCACTCCGTCGAAATACGTGCCCACGTGCTCGAGCGGGACTACCGGTGCGAGGGGACGGAACGACTCACGCTGCTTGACGTTCAGGTTGATGTGGTCGCGAATGCGGGCCGGCCGTGGCAGCGCCAGCAAGCTTCGGTTTCCGAGCGCACGCGGGCCGATCTCCGATCGCCCCCGGCACACCGCCACGATTTCTTCTTCGATCAGCGCTCGGGCTGTTTCTCCGGCGAGGTCGATGGGGCGGGACCGGGCGACGGGCGCGTTCAGCAACGCGGCGTCGATCGCCTCGGCGGGGTGGTCTCGACCCGTATACACCCTGCGGCCGCGCCACCCCGGGGACAGCGGCTGGCGGGACTGACCCAGCAGGCAATGAGCCCCGTAGAACGCGGCTCCGACAGAGAGCCCATTGTCGCCCGCCGCCGGGAAGACAGAAACCTGGTCGAATGGCGTCGCTTCGAGAATCCTGCTGTTCGCGAGCGTGTTGAGCGCACACCCTCCGCCGAAGCACAGGATCTCCGAAGGCGCTTGCCGATGCGCCTCGCGGGCGGCAGCGACGATCGCGTCGACGAAGATCTCTTGCGCTGCATAGGCAATATCGGCGCGAACCTGCATCGCGTCCGGTTGGCCCTCGAGCTTCTCCGTGAGCCAACCTGAGATCCCACCGTAGGCATCGAACCGAAACTTCCCATCAGAGCGGATCTCGACGAACTCGCTCAACGGCCGGAGCAGCGCGGGGGTCCCGTAAGCCGCGAGACCCATCGCCTTGCCCTGGCCGGTGCGACCGAATCCAAGGGCCGTGGTGACGATCGAATAGAACCACCCGATCGAGTTCTCGCACACGTGGCGCCAGGAGTTGGAGCTCTTCTTCTGTAGTCCGGTCTGGAGTGGGCTGATGGAGAGCGACGCCTCCTCACCCCACCCGATCGAGATGGTCTCGACCTCGAAATTGTCCTCGCTCTCGGCAATCGGGCTGCCGTGGCCATCAATGACCAGCAGCGTCGATCGCCGATGTGGAGAGGTGAAGTACGAGGCTGCGGCGTGGGCGGTGTGATGGTTCACGAACGTAACTTGGGACCAGTCCAGCCACGCGGCCGGGCGCTCGAGATCGTCGCAGCAGAAGATCCCGGTCAGTTGATCCAGGCTGATACCCGCCGCCTCCAGGCAGTAGAGCGCCGCATCGCGCGTCGGTTGGGCATCCCATTCCACCGAGCCCCGCTTGACTCGCTGTATCCGCTCGTCCTCGATCGCGACCTCAATCGCTGCGCCGCTGACGATCGCTGCGCTGAAGTCATGGTCCGAACCACCCAAGCCGAGCACAAGATCGCTCATGATCCCTACTTGTACTGGGGGCTCCTCACGAGGCGTAATGGTATTCCAAACTACTGCGCCAATCGATGAGTTCGAGCCATCCAGTCCCGATAGCGGTTCAGCCGCGGAGTGGGCTGCCTACATGGAAGATCGCCCCGCCGCAAGCGAGCCGACCGATCTCCGATCCGTCGCGGGCGGGTGAGGTGCTGGGGCGGCACGCCCAACCGCTAGCCTGCCGGGCCTTATGGCGCGCCGCATCGTCACCCTCCCCGGCGACGGGATCGGCCCGGAGATCATGGAGCCGACGCTTGAGCTCCTCGAAACGCTCGGCGACTTCGAGTTCGAGGAGTACCTGTTCGGCGGCGCGTCGATCGACTCGCACGGCGTGGCGCTCACAGACGACGTGCTCGACGCCTGCAGGCACGCCGACGCTGTGCTGCTCGCGGCGGTGGGCGGGCCGAAGTGGGACACGACCGATCCCCAGGCGCCACGGCCCGAGCAGGGCCTGCTCGGGTTGCGCAAGGGGCTCGGGCTGTACGCGAACCTGCGCCCGGTCAAGCCACTACCCGCGCTGTATGACGCCTCGCCGTTGAAGCGCGAGCTGATCGAGGGCACCGACCTGCTCGTCGTACGGGAGTTGACGGGGGGCATCTACTTCGGTGAGAAGACCCGCACCGAGACCTCGGCCTCTGACGTCTGCTCTTACACGACCGAGGAGATCGAGCGGATCGCGCGAACCGCTTTTGGCGCCGCCCGGGCAAAGGTGACGAGCGTCGACAAGGCCAACGTGCTCGAGACCTCGCGTTTGTGGCGCGAGGTCGTAAGCGAATTGCACTCGCGCGAGTTCCCGCATATCCAGCTCGAGCACGTGCTCGTCGATAACGCCGCGATGCAGCTCGTCTCAGCGCCACGCCATTTCGACACGATCCTGACGGAGAACATGTTCGGCGACATCCTCTCCGACGAGGCAGCGATGCTCACCGGCTCGATCGGGATGCTTCCCAGTGCGTCTCTGAGCGGCGATGGCCCCGGCATGTTCGAGCCCGTCCACGGCTCCGCCCCGGACATTGCCGGGCAGGGGATCGCCAACCCACTGGCGATGTTCCTCTCGGCGGCGCTGATGCTGCGCCATGGACTCGGCTTGGAAAGCGAGGCGGCGGCTGTAGAATTGGCTGTCGAAGGGGCGCTGGATTCGGGGCTGCGCACCGCCGATCTGGGAGGTTCGGTGGGTACTGAGCAGGCGACCGAGGCAGTGCTCGAACACCTCACCACATAGACCGTGTCATCCGTTTGTCGGTCAGCGTGCGCTCGCGAATCATCCGATCGGCCGATGGTGCTACGGAGCGGCGCGAGTGATGATTGGGGGCATGAGCGCTAATCGTGGGGCAGCCCTCGAAGTACCTGAGCCGTCTTTGTGGATCGCGACGGATACGCTCGAGCGCTGGGGGCTGGCTTCTCGCGAGCTCGGCGGTGTGGGGCCCGGCGGGATCGTGTCGGATCTCGCGGGGCCTTGCGGGATCGTGTCGGATCTAGATCCACTCGGCCGGCATTGGTTGCGCTCGGTGAGCGAGCCCGAAGGCAGCGACACGGGCACCGTGCTCGCGGAGCTCGAGCTGTTGCTGGGCGATGGCACGCGACGCGTTAGCGAGCTGCCCCTCCCTCGCGAGCCGCTGCTTGCGGCGATTGCGGGGGCGAGCGATCGGGATCCTGATGTGTGGCTTGGAGGGTTGGGGGCCGGCCCGGTGCCGCGTTGGGTCGGTGTGCCCGCGTACGCGCCCGTCTATCGGGCGCTCCGGAGTCTTGCCCACGCGAGCACGCTGCTTTATGACGATCGACGCGGGAGGCCTGAGGGTGCGCCAGTGCGTGATTGGTGGGTGGCGCAGGAAGCTGTGCAGAAAGGCGCGTGCGCGCTCGCCGCGATCGGCGAGCGCCACATGCGGCGCGCGATACCGGTCGCCGTCGACCCGCGGTTGGTCGTGGAGGCGCCCGCGTTTGACGTGGCCGAGGAGGTCGGTCTCTACGCTGGAGCGGTCGATCTCTCGGAGGGCCCGCTGTTCTTGGACACGAGCGGACCGAGGGGGTTGGGAGCGCCGCTGTGGCTTGGGGGCCGGCGCGAGCTGGAAACCAGGTTCATGCTTCTCGGCGGGCTTGCCTGGCCCGAGCGAGACGGCGTCAGCGTGATGCCCTTCGGCTACGTCAGCGATCGGCCGCGCCGTGCCCTCGCGCGCTCTCCTGCGTTCTACGGGCGTGTGCTTTACGGTCTGCGCGGCGCGGTCCTGCCGCTGAGCGCCGGCGAGCGCGTAACGCTCTACGAAGAGCGCTTCGAAATGCGCACCAGCGTATTCGCGCTTTCGCCCTGCACCGGTGTGTTCCTTAGAGAAAGTGAAGATGGTGGCGAGCTGGCCAGGCGTGTGCATGCGTTCATTGATGCGGGCGATCCCGGTGAGCTTCACATCGCGGCGACCGCGTTTGGGGAGAAGATCAGCGGTAGTGAGGATCCCGTGGCACGCGATCCTGTGGCCACCACAGTGGGCCTCACGCAGCTTGCGTTTGAAATTCTGCGGCTGATCAAGGTCCTCGACATCGACGAGGTGGAGTTCACGGAGGCTCCCCTGAGCAGGAGGGCGCAACGTCACGCCGAGCGCGAACGCCGGCCAATCGCCACATCCGCGAAGGCCGCGGCTTGGCTTACGCCCGCGAAGGTCAAGGCACAGATCTGCGACGGCTTCCTCGTCTGACAGCGCGGCGTCTCATACCGCACCGGTCGCGGTTGGCTCCAGATGGCTGTCGCAACGTTCCGATACGCGATTTTCTGCGCAATTTGCGAACATTGCCTCGCGTTCGGCGGTTTCTATCTTGACGAAGCTTTTCTTTTCCGCTACTGCGTGTGTGGCTTGGATCGGGACGTCCTCGTGATCGGGGAGCTTTCGAGCTCCGTCATAGCGAACGCTTTGGAGGCCGTCCATGCTGCGGAGATCTATTTTGGGCCGTGCTCGTGTGCTTGTGCTGGTGGGGATCTCGCTCGGTCTCGCCGCGATCTTCGGAGCCTCGCCGGCCGCGAGCTTGACGCAGGGGACCCGCGGTGCGCAACACGCGGCGGGCGTTCGGAGTGGCCTCACCCCCATCGGTCGCGGCGCGGCGCCGGGCGCGAAGGGGCGGCTCGTGGAAAAGTACACGACCGCGAACTCCGACACCTACGAGCTGCCCGATGGGCACATGCTCACTCACGTGTATCCCGAGCCTGTCAACTACCGGGATGGATCTGGGCGCTGGCGTCGGTTGAGCAAAGGCCAGACCGCCGCCCGAACAACGACCGGCCCCGCAGCCCAGTCCGGCCTGGCATCGCCGCTGGCGTCTGCAGCCCTCTCGCCTGACGCGGAACGCAATCCCCTGGGGCAGGAAAACGAAGCCGCCTGCACGTTGACGAGCACCGCTCCCACGACCTCGGCGTGTAATGAACTGACGTTCAAAGCCGGCTATGAAACCTCAACTAAAGCGACGCGCCGGGCGCTGATCCAGTTCGTGCTGCCCGATCTACATGAAGAATTGATCCTGCTGAACGCCCAGCTCGAACTCTATGTCACGAGCACCACGACGACAAGCGCCACCGCGATGGGCGCCTACCGAGTGACGACGCCGTGGACCACGAAAGCGACCTGGAACACGAGTAATGGGAGCACCGCGTGGCACACGCCGGGCGGGGACTACGCCAACCCGGAAAAAGAATCCGATGCCGCCATCAACTCATCGGTTGGCGCGAGCAAAGGCTGGACCTACTGGTATCCCACCAAGATGGTGCAGGAGTGGTACAACGGGACCGACGCGCCCAACGGTCAGGGCCAGGCCGACCTCGGGTTCCTGATCAAGGACGTCAGCGAGGGCCCCACCAACAACGTCGTGAGCTTCGCCGGCCATGAAGAACGCGAACGCGACCCGGGCTTGACGATCGAATGGGTCGATCGCGGGGTGGGCAACGCGACCAACTACACGCAGCTGCCGATCACGCTCAGCAGCACGCAGAACCTGGACGTCAACCCCGCCAGCGGAAACCTTTCGATCCACAGCAACGACCTTCAGATCGCAAGCAAAGGCCTTGAATTCGACAGCGCCCGCACGTGGAACAGCCTCGATAACGAAGCGCCCGATTACGGGTACGGGTGGGTCGACAGCAACGCCCGCTACGTGCAGGTCGCCACCAGCGGCAACGTCGCCTACACGGACGGCTCGGGGAACACTTTTCCGTTCATCAAAGAAGGCGCGGAGAAGTTCAGGACCCCGGCTGGGATCGAAGCGACGATGTGCGAAGCCAAAAGCGCTTCGCCGTGCCCCACGACCCTGCCGTCGGGCGTCACCTACCAGTTGATCTACACCAAAACCGGAGAGCGCATCAACTTCGGGCACAAGGAGAGCTTCGAACCCTTCCTTTACTACTACGTGATCAGCGTCGAAGACTCGGCCGGGGAAAAGCAGACCGCGCAATACACAGGCGCCATGGAATACCCGACCTCGTGGATCGACACCGAAAAAACCGAAATCGCCTACACCGAGAGCGCTGCCACGGGCTACACCAAGATCACCGCGAAAACCAATCCCGTCCGGTCGACCAGCTACACGGAGCCGGAAGGCGAAGACGGCCTGTACCACCTCACCGTGTACACGAATGAAAAAGGCGAAAAAACAACATATCGCTACGGTGGCGAAAGCTATCTCGAAGGCAACCTGCTGACCGAAATCACCGAACCAAGCGGCAACATCACCAAGCTCACCTATAACAGCGACTACCAGATCACGAAGATCGAACGGATAGCCAGCGGCCAGAAAACCGGGCCGACGACCACCTACACCTACTACGAACTCGGCAAAGCCCCCGCCCCGTGCACATCCAATCAGCGAGAGACAATAGTGGCGGAATCGGGAACAGAAAAGCACACCATCTACTGTGCGAACGTCCTGGACGAAGTGGAACACGTCGCACACACTTGGAGCTCAGCCGAAATCGTCGAAGTGTGCTCGGAATACAATCCAGAAACGGCCTCAGCGGAAATCGACGAAGAGTGCGAGGCGACCACCTACGGACCGTCAAGTGTGACCGAAACGCTCGGGGGCGGGGTTGCGGCCCACTACACGCTCAGCGAAGGAGAAGTGATCTATAACACCCCGCCCAAAGGTTTCGAACCGCTCAAAGCGTCAAACGCGGAACTAGAAGAGTACAACATCCCCACGCCGCCACCCACGGGAACGCCGGAGCACGAAGTGTGGGAACACATGATGAGCAAACTGCACTTTACCGAACCGGAGCCGACCATGGTGGAAGTGCACACGCTTTCGTCTCCCGGCTCAGAAGTGCCCAGTCAAACTTGGTCCGGATATCTTGCCGAATCGGAATCGCAGAGTTACACGCAGGTGACAGGGAAATTCACTGTGCCGTACGCGAAAAAGGAACAAGGCTGTCCCAACGCAACCATGTCCGCGTGGGTAGGGCTCGGAGGCCTCGGAGAGGGATCCCCCCTCTCGCAAGACGGGTTCAACGTCGTGGCTGGAGCGAAGACGGATCCGGTATGGTGGGAGGTGCTTCCTGCAACGGAGGCGTTTATCAAAAAGGTGGTCGCCACGCCGGGGGGAGAATTTATCGCAACGACGCACGCTACGGGGCCGCACAGCCGCTGGTTCTTTGTGTATAACGAAACCACGGGAGAAGGCCACGGGTTCACTTACGCTAACAACAAGAGTAGTAACGACGAGGCGAACGCCGAGGTCATAGGGGCCGAGCGAACGACGGTAAATGGGGTCGAGACCCCGTTGCTCGATTTCGCGAGTGATTCCGCCGAGGGCTGGGTAAACAACAATACGCTTCTGGAAAACGCGCCGCGACTCTATGAAGTTAAGATGTGGCAGACGACGGAATACAATAAAGAAGGAGAGCTGGAAGGGAAGGGGCCGATACTCGCCCAACCCTCCAAAATCTCGAGCCTATTCCACTCGTTTGAAGATATATGGAAGCAGTGCGGCAAAGCCAGCTCCAGCTGAAAGCGAGACGCTGGAGGCCGGGCACAGGCTCTGGGGCAGTGGGTCGAGAGAGACGCGCGATTGCTTGCTGGGCGGTTCAGTCGGATGCGCGCTGGCGGTTAGGCGCGAGAGGAACGACGGCCGGTACACTGGGAGAGAAATGTTGAGGCACTCTGCGCGGATGAGTCGAGCGGTAGTCTTGTCCGCGACGATATGTGCCGGAATGAGCTGTTGCGGCGGTGGAGCCGGTGCCTCGCCTTCAGAGCACGT
>Ga0182024_10018880_pt1 | contig 12781 bp, 11 predicted proteins | sample P32metaG_FD_120480 | JGI IMG/M metagenome (GOLD analysis project Ga0182024, IMG submission 120480) | Permafrost microbial communities from Stordalen Mire, Sweden - P3-2 metaG (Illumina Assembly) | ecosystem: Environmental > Terrestrial > Soil > Wetlands > Permafrost | place: Sweden: Stordalen... | reverse complement strand
GAACACCCTGTCCCAGGCCCGGTGAGCTTTAGTAGAACCGATGCGCTGCGTAATGTCCAGCGCCACGGCGCCGGAATATTTACGGGTGCGCACCCGCTCTGTTTCAATCATGCCCGGTACGATCCGAACGGGCAGTTGGCGATGGAGGTGGGCGGGGCGGCTCCGGCGGTGACAGGGACGCTGTATGTGACGCAGGACCGGATGGGGTCGACGCGGCTGGTGACGGGAGTGGGGGCGTCGGTGGTGGCGTGTCACGATTATCTGCCGTTTGGGGAGGAGATTCCGGGGACGGTGTCGGGATGGGGGCGGAATGGGACGTCGTGCTACACAGCGAGCGGCGACACGGATGTGAAGTTCGCGGGGCAGTTGTACGATGCGGAGACGGGGCTGGCGTATTTCAATGCGCGGTATTTGCGGGCGTCGATGGGGTCGTTTATTTCGGCGGATGAGCCGCTGAACGATCAGGAGGCGGGAGATCCGCAGAGTTGGAAGCTGGATTCGTATGTGAGGAATAATCCGCTGGCGTATTCCGATCCGACGGGAATGTGGACGACTTGTCCGGATTGGGGATGCTGGCTGAACTCGCAGTGGTATCTGGAGCATTTTCAGTATTATTTGGAGCGTGGGGCGCTTAATATGTTCCAGCCGCTCATGCAGACGACGGTGCCCGTAGTCTTATATGTTAGTGCGCCGAAGAATCCTGGATGCATGATGGCGGCTGCGGGATTGGGCACTGCGGCCGCCGCGCCGTTGGCCGTGGAGGCTGGCGTGGCCTCTGGTCCCGCGTTCGAGGTAGTCTCGCCAGCGGGCCTTTCAGCGGCACGCCTTCCACGAATTCCATTACCAGGTAGTTCGGGCCCACGTCATGCAGGGTGCAGATGCGGGGATGGTTCAGTTGCGCGACCATGCGCGCTTCGTGAGCGAAGCGTTCGGTAAACTCGGCTTTTGAAACTTTGAGCGCGACGGTGCGATCGAGGCGCGGATCGCGGGCTTTACACCTCTCCCATGCCACCCTCGCCGATGGGCGAAACGACTTCATAGGGTCCAAGGATTGCGCCGGGCTTTAGTTCCATTGGACAGGACGGGAGATCGCTCCATTCTACGCTAAGCAGCCGCCTGGAAGACAGGCATTGCAGAAGTTATCGAGGCTCGGTTCTTCGCGATATTACCGGAAAGCGAGTCGGCATCGGTCCCGGCCAGTCAGTCCAGTTAATCACGAAGAGCAGGGGGGCTGGTGTCAGAATGCGGCCCGATGGAACCCCGGACCTCCCGCGTGTGAAGAAGGCGGTTTCGCCTTCTCTCAGCCGAGCAAAGCTCGAGTACCCGCGGTCTTCTCTCCCGCCTCCGCCTCGGCGCGAAGCAATCCGTCATTCAACACCCCCGGCAATTCGTCCAGCGTCCGACAACAATGCCCCGCCCCGGAATGCGCGCTGCGAACCAAAACAGCGGGCAGGCCGATTGCCTGCGCACCCATGACGTCGGCGGAGAAATTATCACCCACCATCCAGATTTCGGTTGCGTCGGCGATCGTCGCCAGCACGGAACGAAACGCTTCGGGATGCGGCTTCTCGAATCCTGTCTGCGCGGAATTGAATACCTGTGCGATGAACGGCGCGAGGCCAAGGGCTTCGATGATGTCCGGCAATTCCGGAACGTGGTTCGACAGAATGAGATGCCGCCAGCCCTGCGCTTGCAGCATTTCGAGGCACGGGATCGTATCGGCAAAAAGCTCCCAGGCTTCCGGATTCACGTAGGCGGTTCGCACCTGGCGAGCCAGTCGCTGCGATTCGTTCGCGTCCAGTTGCGCACCCTCACGGAAGGCGCGCTCGAATACCGGGAGCAGACACTCCCACCATTCATCGGCTGATTTTATGGGGTTGTGCGGCTGTTCGTGACTATGCCACGGAAAACCGGTGCGCATGTACGGTCGGATGTCTTCGATAGTGCTGGTGCAGTCAGGCAGTTCGCGGTGCAGGATTTCGAGGAGGGTTCCGGACCACATTCCAGGCCGACAGGCTAAGGTTCCGTCAAAGTCCCAAATGATGTAGCGCACGGTCAGGCTCCCAAACTCCGACATCCCAAACTCCGACGGTTGCATTCATGGGTACTTTGCCATAGAATAGTTCGGCTTGACTCGTTTACTCAAATTAGGCAGTTTCACGGTTGGGGCGATCGCGACACTCAGTCTTTTGCCGGGTCTGCGCACGCTCGCCCAATCGCCCGAAGGGCGGCTGCAATTCGATGTAGCTTCCGTTAAACTCGATAACGGGCCTGTCGTTTTTGGGGTGACCGGCCAGATGATCGGCGGACCCGGGACGGCCGATCCCGGACGCCTGACTATCACTCAGCGCGGAATGAAGACCATGATTCAGACTGCTTATGCCATGGGTCTCGATCAGGTCTATGGCCCGGCGTGGTTCGATGAGGCCGGTGCCGAGCGGTACACGATTGCCGCGACGATGCCCCCGACAACAACAAAAGAACAGTTCCAGATCATGTTTCAGAATTTGCTCGCAGACCGCTTTCATCTGGTTGTGCGCCACGAAACGAAAGACTTCCCCGGCTATGAACTGGTTGTGGCGCCCGGCGGCCTGAAGGTGAAAGAGCGGATCCCCGATCCAAACGCCCCGCCTGCGCGGGGTGGACGCGATGCGCAGGGCTTTCGCATTTTGTCGGGGCAGACTGGCTATGTGGTTACCTATCCCCAGCCGCCGGGGGTGCCCGGGCTGGCCCGTGTCACGAGTCGACTTACGATGAGCGAGTTCGCCAAACACATGGGCGCCCTTGTGACCTTTTCGAATACCTCGCAGGCCGGCGTTGCGACGCCCCGCGTCATCGATAAGACTGGTTTGACCGGGGTCTACGATCTCAGGCTTGCATTTGTAGGCACCACCGTCCTCCCAGGATTGCCACCGCAGCCGCAGGCTGCCGCAGACGCACCGCCCGTCGCAAGCGACCCCGGCGAGAGCGGACAGAATCTGTTCGCGGCGCTGGAAAACCAGTTCGGACTCAGGCTGGTGAAAACGAAGGGTGTACCGGTCGATGTGCTCGTCGTCGACCACGTGGATAAGACGCCAACGGGGAATTAGCTACGCTGGAGCAGAGAGCCCGGTGAATCTGGTGGACGGGACGGGATTCGAACCCGCGACCCCCGCGATGCGAACGCGGTGCTCTCCCAACTGAGCTACCCGCCCACTTGGGCTCAACAATTACAATATAACAAATGGCATCTCCCGCTCCCGATTCAGACGTTACGCACTCCGAAATCACCAGCAAAATGCGTATGGAATGGGATCGGCGCGCCCTGGAGAATGCCCGCCATTACGTCGCTACCGGCAAGGTGGAGTGGAACGACGAGGAGTATTTCGAATCCGGAAGGGAAAATGTCCGGCGCGAGATCCTCACTGACATGGGCAACATCTGCCAGGGCAAAGATCCGAAGCAGATGACGGTGCTTGAGATTGGCTGCGGATCGGGGCGTATTACCCGCGCACTGTCGGAAGTCTTCGGCCAGGTGTATGCCGTGGATATCAGCGGCGAAATGATCCGTCAGGCGACCGAGTCGCTGCATGACCGGCCGAACGCGCACGTGTTCCAGAACAGCGGTTCGGATCTATCGGTTTTGGGCGATATTCAGATCGATTTCGCGTTTTCATTTATCGTGTTTCAGCACATTCCGAGCCGCGAAGTGATTCAGAGTTACGTCAGAGAAGTACACCGGCTGCTGCGGCCGGGCGGGCTTTTCAAATTTCAGGTGCAGGGATGGTCGGAGATGGAAACGGGCTCCGACGATACGTGGATCGGCGTGCCGTTTACCGACACGGAAGCGGTCAACATGGCGGAATCGTGCGGCTTCGAGCCGCGTCATAGCCACGGCGCCGGAACGCAGTACTTCTGGCTATGGTACTTCCGCCGGTAAGGCCGGAATCCGACCCGCCAGAGCAGTTTCGGAGTTATCGTAGACGTTTTCTGTGGCTCTCAGGACGCGGCGAAACGCCACGAGGCCGAGCTTCGCTCGACTGTACAGACTGAAGTCCGTACCCACAATTGGCCGGTCTTACCGGGCGCGTTCCGTCTATAGAATCGGTGAACTTGCTCTAGTCGCCGCTGGCTTTCCCGTCCGAGGCGCGGCGTTTTGCCCAGTAGAGCTTCATCCGCGCCGAGACTTCTTTTCTCGCCTTATCGTCCATCGACTTGCGGCCACGTGTCAGCGGCCGCGGCCGGACCGCCCTGGCCGTCGCTTCAGTCATCGCTTCCAGCGATTCGATGATACGCTGCAGACGATCTCTTTCCGCTACCAGGTCGCCAATAATCCTATACAGATCCATGTTCCCTCAACTGGCTTTTAGTTCATGTACAAACAGCGCATGAATGAATACAGCCGTCATCGTACAAGAAATGGCGAGTGCATTACAAACTTATAACCAAAATAATGCGCGCCAAGCCAGGAAACAACTGCAAGCAATACCAGTACGATAGCGAACCACATCAGGAAAGTCGCCCACGGAAACTTCTGCTGTTCTCTGTGCAGCACCAAAAGGTAGCTGGCGAAGACACCCACGTAGAAGAGGATAATCATCGGCGTGGCGAACAGTGTGAGGTTAAATACATCACCGGTTGGCGTGATGACGGCCGCCAGGATCACGATCGCCATGATGGCGTAGCGGCTGTGCTTGATCAGAAAGCGCGGCTGCACGATCCGGACGAGGGTCAGCAGGAAGAGCAGGACCGGAATCTCGAAAACCATGCCGACCGCCAGCATGACGTCGACAAACAGATCGAAGTACTCCGTAATGCTGAGCTCGGGACGGACGTTGCCCTGTAGTCCGACGCTGAGCAGAAACTCGAGGCCGAAGCGAAAAATAACGAAATAAGCGAACAGGCCACCGAGGATAAACAGACCGGCGCTGGAGGTGACGAACGGCACTGCCCAGCGGCGTTCGTGCTTGTAGAGGCCCGGCGCGATGAACGCCCAAACCTGATAGAGTATCCAGGGCGAAGCGAGGAATATCGCCGCGAGCAGGGGGAGCTTCATCCAGATGATCTGGAACGAGTCCATCGCCGAGATGAATATCAGGGTCGGCGGGACTACGTGCAGGTGAGTCAACGCCGCTGTTGCTGGCCTGGTCACGATGTCGAACATCTGGTTGCGGAAAAGCAGGGCGATCATGAACGCCGCCGCCATGCCGTAGACAACCATAAATATGCGGTGGCGCAGTTCTTCCAGATGATCGAGGAAGCTCATCCGGGCCATGCCCTCTTCCTCATCGTCATCGGGCTTGGGAAGACCCACGGGGCGCGAGCCGCCCCCGAAGATGTTGGTCAGACGATCAAACAGAGAATGTTCCTCGGGAGGAGTGGGCGCTCCCGGGTCGACGTTGGATGCCATGCGATTTTCTTAAGTGTGGACCGGTTCGTGGCCGGCCTCGTTGTGTACGGATGACATGGGTTCAATCGCTTCGGCATGAACAGCCTCGGCGTGACCTGCATCGTACACGTGCCCGTGGGGGACGGAATCGGTCGAAGCCTCAATTTGGAGAGGTTCGGCCATATGCTCAACGCCCTCTATTGCGGATGCGCTGGCTTCATAGGTGGTGGTGTCGGAACCATCGTAATAGGAACCGTCGCCCATGTCGCTGTCGTAATTGTCGTAGTTATACGGCTCGGACAGATAGTTGGTGGCGACGAGTTCCTTCACTCCGGTTTCGCGTTCCAGGTTTTCCATTTCACGGTTGAAAGTGGTTTTCAAATCGTTTTGCGCCCGGCGAAATTCAGTCATCGCCTTGCCGATGGTTCTGGCAATCTTGGGCAATTCCTTTGGCCCGAACAACAAGAGAGCCAGGAGGATGATTGCGATCATCTCCGGCCCGCCAACATTGAACATACCTTTATTATATGCCATTACACGTCTGTTGCTTCTACCCGCACCATACCGTTGCCCAAGACCGTCAACCGGCCTACCCCGGTCCACCAGGCGGCTTCGAGCCAAGGCAGGAATTCGGCCAGATCGCCTTCGTATTCGGCTTCGCCCGTGAACCCGCCGAGACTATGGACCTGACCTGTCCGGCTGCTGCGGCGTTCGCGCTCGATCTGCCGGAAGCGTCCGGACGTCATGCGAATTGCTTCGGCGCGAGTACCCATGCCGCGAAAATCCGGCAGGCTGGATCCGTCGGATCGCTGGTACAGCGTAATCAGCCCGGTTACTCTGTCGCGGGCACGTTTGAACAGGGCGTCGAAATGCGGTTCTCGCAGGACCTCACCGTCGATTTTCAATTGGGTTGGCGTCAGGAATGTGACTTTCAGCTTTACAACCGGCTCGTTTCGCGCGGTGAGATCGACGGCGACTTCCGGCAGAGCGACCGCTCCCAGCAACTCGACGCGGGGCCGGCCCGGGCCCAGACCTTCGACAGACAGTTGTTCGAAGGCGAGGCGGAAATAATCGAGCGCGGGGATCTCGGGATCGAACACGTTGACGTCGAGGGTGAAGCAGTCCCCTTCCCCGAATAGACGGCCGTCGAGAGATGCGGCGCGCAGCACAAATGGCCGGGGGAGATCCGCGAAACCGCTCGGGCCGATCCCTGTGACCGACCGCTCGGACCGTGGTTCAAACATTCGCGCGTAGGCGGAAACGGAGGCGACGCGTCGGAAGATTTCGCCGAACGCGCCACGAAAGACATTGGCTGCTTTGCCTGGCGGGAACCGGAGCGGATCGAGGGCGCGAAATTCAAAGCGGAGAGGACTGACTCGCAGAATCACGGCTTCGCCGGGACGAACTTGTTTTCGAGCATCACGGCCGTAGCCCGATCCCACACTTCAGGGGCTACGTAAAAGAATGCGCCGACACGTTCGGTTCGGAAGATCAGTCCGCCCTGGTAAGTGTTGGGCTCCACATCGTATTCGATGCCGGCGGCGGTAAACACGGCTTCAAGACGCTGCGCATCGGCAAGGCGCTTCGCCACGTAGACGGGACGCTCTCCGGGCGCTTCAATTTCGGGGCCCACGTGCTCACCATCGGAACAAACGCTTTTTCGTTTGTTCCGCCTCGGGGTGTTCCATACGCATTTCGATCATCATCAGGGCCAGGTCGCGGTCGTCACCAGGAGGAGACCATTTCTGCTGCGCTTCAAACAGCACCTCCAGGGTAAACGACGCATCTTTACCACGGGTGAATTGCGCCGTTACTTCACTGCTTCCCTGCTCTACCGGCGAGTTCGCGACTTCCGCGCCGTCGATCAGGATGCGGATCTGGCCAGGGCCGGCTTCTTCAGGCCTGAACGCGTGAATGGTCAGCCCGCTGACAGGCAGCACGGGTTTCAGCCGCACTTTCATCGCGGACGCGATCCAGCCATCGCCGTATGCGCCCGTGGTTGCGCCTTCCTGTATCACATAGCCCGCGATGGGCAGACGGATGTTGCCCTGGAGGAGCCGGACGTATTTGCCCAACTGTTCAATGGTCCGGGTCTTATCGATCTCCATCCTTTGATAGAGCTCGATCCAGCGATCGCGCCGCACGAGAAGTGACTTCAGCTCAAAGGCATCGTCAGCGGTCAGCGCATGCCCGGCAGCGATATTCGCGGGCAGTGGTCTCTGCACGTAAAAGGTGCCGTGCGACGGAGCGATTTCGCCTGCGGGCCGGTCCTTTGTATACAGGTAAATCGAAATCGATTTGCGGGATAGATGCCGCTCGTTTTCCGGCAGGTGGATACGGGGGAAGCCGTGCCAGGAGATTTCGTTGGTCTCAAACATCACCGCGCGATTGAACAACGGATCGAAGGCGCGGATCACGTTTTCATCCGGCAGGCGCGGATTGGAGTGGATCTCGATGGCCCCGCCCCATTCGGTTTTCCAATCTTTGTTCAGGTAGACGATCAGGTTCAGACGGCGGTGAAGCTGGTGGTCTTCGGCGTAGTTGAAGTCGATGTGGGGGTCGAGTTCCTGACCGTGGCGGTTTTCATGGGTGCCACCGCCGAACATTTTCGGATCAAGCAGAAGATCCGGAATACCGGACATGCGGGACATGACTTCCAGAAACGGCTGCGATGAAATGAAGCCGTACAGCTCTTTGTAAGCCGGGCTGATCTCCCGGATCTTCGTGTTGACCGACTTGCCGCCGGTAGCGCCGCCCTCGTTGATGGCTAGTTTCTGGTCGAAACTGGGAAACTCGGCGAGCAGGCGTTCGGCGAATCCATCGTCGAGGAAATTATCGATACAGATGTGGCGGAAAGGTAGTGCCGAGGCAAAAACCTGCCGATAGGAGTCTGCGCTCTCCAAAACCGGACCCGAAAGCAGGTCGAGCTCATTCAAAGTTTCCATTTTGCCGGGCCAGTGTATTTAATTTTGAGAAGAAACGGCTGAAAAAGCAACTATATCAGGCAATGGCTACCGCAACTATTCCATCCACCGCACTCACAAACGAAGAAGAACTCTACTGGCTGGCGCTCCGTATGATGCCCGGACTCGGTTCACGGCGCTCGTCGATCCTGCTAGATCGATTTCGGGGCGTGCGGGCGATTTTCCACGCGTCGGCGGCCGAACTGGAAGGGGCTGGGGTGCCAGGCGCGCTTGCGCGTTCCATCGCAAGCGGGTGCAGTTTTGAGGACGCCGCGGCACAGCAACAACTGGTGCGGGACGCGGGGGTCCACCTGATTCCGCTCGGCGATGCGCGGTATCCGGAACTGCTTCGCCGGGTTTTCGATCCACCGCCAGTCCTGTTTTGCCGGGGACGAATCGATTTGCTGTCCTCGGTAAATGTCGGCGTCGTGGGAACCAGGCATCCAACGCCATATGGAGTGGCTGCGGCGGAACGGCTGGCGGGAGATCTGGCGCGGGCCGGGGTCACCATCGTTTCCGGCATGGCGCGGGGTATCGATACAGCCGCGCATAGGGCGGCTTTGGCTGGCGAGGGCATGACCGTGGCAGTACTCGGTTGCGGCGTCGATATCGTCTATCCGTCGGAAAACCGGAAGCTGGCGGCGGAGATCGCGGCCAAGGGGTTGATCCTGTCGGAGTTCCCGATGGGGGCGACCGCCTTCCCGCAGAACTTCCCCATCCGTAACCGGATTATCAGCGGCCTGAGTTGCGGTCTGCTGGTGGTGGAGGGGGCGCAATACAGCGGCTCGGCGATTACCGCGCGGCTCGCACTCGATCAGGGCCGGGAGGTATTCGCGGTGCCGGGAAACATCACTTCCAAGATGAGCTGGGGACCGAACCTGCTGATCAAACAGGGCGCGAAACTGATACAGGACTGGAACGATGTGGTTACCGAACTGCCGGTAGAGGCGCAACAGCGGCTGATTGAGGCCGGTCGCCAACGCATTTTGAATCAGGGACTTGGCGCAGTTCCTGCAACTTCCGAGGCAGTAGCCGCATCTCATGTTGCAGACCCCTCACAAAAGATCAACCGGGCCGTCCTGCAACAATTGAAGGTGGACGCTTCGGTTCACCTGGATGCGCTGGTGGAAACCTGCGAGGAAGTTTCGCCTTCCGAGATCATCGCGGCTCTCTTCGAGATGGAGATTCAGGGTCTGGTGAAGCAGCTACCCGGCCGCAACTTTATTAAGGTCTGGTAGAGCCTGACGCGTTCAGCAACAGCGGTGGTTTATGCTGAGAAAGCAATTTTATGGCAAAAGCGGCAAAGGCTCTCGTCATCGTCGAATCGCCCGCAAAGGCGAAGACGATCAACAAATACCTCGGCAAGGACTACATCGTTAAGGCGTCCATCGGCCACGTCAAAGATCTTCCTAAAAAGAACCTTTCGGTGGATGTGGAGAACGGGTTCCAGCCAACCTACGAGGTGATCGAGGGCAAGAAAAAACTCGTCCAGGAACTGCGCGACGCGGCGAAAAAAGTGGATATCGTTTACCTCGCGGCCGATCCCGATCGCGAAGGCGAGGCGATTTGCTGGCATCTCGAAGAAGAACTGAAACCGAAGAAGGGCGAAGGCCCGAAGTTCATGCGGTTGATGTTCAACGAAATCACCAAAGCGTCGATCCAGAAGTCTTTGGAGAAACCGACGTTGGTGAATTTGAATCTGGTGAATGCGCAGCAGGCGCGGCGCGTGCTGGATCGGCTGGTGGGATATAAAATTTCGCCGCTGCTCTGGGATAAGGTGCGACGCGGGCTTTCCGCGGGCCGCGTGCAGACAGTTGCGGTTCGCGTGATTGTGGAACGCGAGCGCGAGATTCGCGCGTTCGTCAAACAGGAATACTGGACGCTGGACGCGAACCTGGCGGCAAAGAAGACGCCGTATTTCGATGCGCGGCTGACTCGCATCGGCGAAGAGACTCCGGTGGTTTCGGATCAGGCCACTTCCGATGGATTGGTCGCGGATATCGACGGCCAGAAGTTTATTGTTAAATCGGTAGGGACGAAGGAGAAGCGCCGGAACCCGGTGGCGCCGTTTATTACTTCGACCCTGCAGCAGGATTCATCGCGCAAGCTGCGCTTCAGCGTCAAGCGAACCATGATGCTCGCGCAGCAACTCTATGAAGGCGTGGAGATTGGCGACGAGGGTCTGGTCGGTCTGATCACTTATATGCGTACCGACTCGGTGCGCGTATCCGACGATGCGCTGGCGGATGTCCGCGAGTATGTAGGCGGCAAGTTCGGCAAGGAGTATCTGCCGGCGACTCCCAACATATATAAGACGAAGAAAGCGGCGCAGGATGCGCACGAAGCGGTCCGTCCGACTTCGGCGATGCGTTCTCCGGAAGACGTGGCTAAGTATCTGGCCGAAGATCAGCTGAAGGTTTATCGGCTGATCTGGATGCGTTTTCTGGCTTCGCAGATGAGTCCGGCGGTGTTCGACCAGACCACGATCGATGTCAACGTGGACGGCAAGTCGAAACAGTCTTACACGTTCCGCGCCACGGGATCCGTGATGAAGTTCGACGGCTTCCTCAAGGTCTATGAGGAAGGCAAGGACCAGAAGGACGAGGAAGACGAGGAACTGAAGCACAAGCTGCCGGCCGTCGCCACGGGCGAGGAACTGAAGTTGCGTGAACTCAAGCCGGAGCAGCATTTCACGGAACCGCCGCCGCGCTACAACGAAGCGACGCTGGTGAAAAAGCTGGAAGCCGATGGAGTGGGGCGTCCGTCAACGTACGCTTCGATTCTGACGACGATTCAGGAACGGCAATACGCGACCAAAGAGGGCGGCAGGTTTACGCCGACTGAATTGGGCATGGTAGTCACCGATCTTCTGCTGGAGAGTTTTGCCGACATCTTCGACGTGCGTTATACGGCGCGCATGGAAGACCAGCTCGACGAGATCGAAGAGGGCAATCTCGACTGGCGCGAGGCCATGGGCGAGTTTTATGAGCGGTTCACGAAGGACCTGGAAACCGCCGAAACGCAGATGACGAACATCAAGCGGCTGGAGAAACCCACCGACTTGACCTGCGAAAAATGCGGCAAGCCGCTGGTGGTGAAGTGGGGGCAGCACGGCAGTTTTCTCGCCTGCACAGGCTATCCCGACTTTTCCCCTAAAGCGACCGAAAGCGACCTGGAGAATCTGGAGAAAGATATCGTTCTCCGGCGGGAGCGAACGGCAAAGGACATCGAGGCACGGCGAGCAAAGGCAGAGGCCCGCCATGAGGCCGAACTTGCAAAGTTTGAACAGAAGCTTGCCGAGCGTGCCTTCACGGATCGCGATGCGGTTACGCGCCGGAAGAAGATCCAGGCCCGGTACAAAGACGATCTGGAAAAGGTCGAAGACCGACTTGCCGAACGGCGGCTAAACGATCGCACCGGGATTGAAGGCCGACTGAAAACGCTTCTGACCCGATATCCGCGGTTGACCGAGTTCTATGACGTCGAGCTGCAGGACTCGCCCGAGGGCGTCGCCCTTACCTGGCGCCGAAAAGAAAACCTTTGCACCTATACCCGGGAATTGACCGTCGATCTGCCGGATCTCGAAGGGGCAAACCTTTCCGATCAGGGCGACGAAGAGTACTGCGAGAACTGCGGCCGTCCGATGGTGCTCAAGAAGGGGCGGTTTGGAACGTTCTTTGCCTGTTCCGGCTATCCCGATTGCAAGACCACCAAACAGATCGGCGGCACGCAGAAGAAACCCGATGTGACGCTGGACGAAAAATGCCCGCAGTGCGGGAGCAATATGGTCCAGAAGTATGGCCGGTTTGGTGAATTTACGGCCTGCAGTAATTACCCGACGTGCAAGCACGTGAAGCAGAAGACTATCGGGGTGAAGTGTCCCGAGTGCACCGAGGGCGAGGTGGTGGAGCGGCGGTCGAGGAAGGGTAAGACGTTCTTCGGTTGCAATCGTTATCCGGATTGCAGTTTTGTGGCGTGGGCGCGGCCGGTGGCGGAGAAGTGTCCCGATTGCGGAAATCCGTATATGGTGGAGAAATATCTCAAGGCCGGGGCGTTTTTGCAGTGTCCGAATGCGGAGTGTAAGTATAAGCGGGAGTTTGTGCCTGCGCCGCTGGTGGAAGCTGCGGAAGTGCGTGAGCCTGTCGCGGCGGAGTAGGGTTAACCCGCCGCGGCACGGAACTTCGCCTCGCTGCGAGAGTCTGGGATTCAATTTTCAAAGAACTGTGAGGCGTTGCCTTCGAACACCTTGCGGTGAGGAAGAGGCGCTTCCGTTCGTACGTCGTGGCGGCGGGGGGTCAGTTTCTTAATCTGCCGTTTCCCGCCGCCCGTGAATTGAGCGGTATCTATATGACCAGCAGCCATGCGGTTAGTTAATGTTGATGCCCGCGCGGCATAGTGCTAATTTCGATGCTCCGCCCTCTGGTATCGAACTCTACGTCTTTCGCTTGAG
>Ga0182024_10018879_pt1 | contig 12781 bp, 10 predicted proteins | sample P32metaG_FD_120480 | JGI IMG/M metagenome (GOLD analysis project Ga0182024, IMG submission 120480) | Permafrost microbial communities from Stordalen Mire, Sweden - P3-2 metaG (Illumina Assembly) | ecosystem: Environmental > Terrestrial > Soil > Wetlands > Permafrost | place: Sweden: Stordalen... | reverse complement strand
GCCCGCGCCCGCGCCACCGCCGTGCGAACTTCGGTCTCGCTCGCGCATGGCAGCTCGCGCAACACTTCGCCCGTCGCCGGGTTCACCGCCGAAATTTTTCGCGCTGCAACCTCTAGCTCCATAGCCACCGCAAACCAAAATCCAAAGAAGAGTCTTTCTGCGCTCTTCGCGGCCGTTCTCTCTGTGCTTTGCGATAAAGCTTTAAACGCCTCTCTAGTACTCCACGTTTACCAGAAACAGTCCGCTCGCCGGCGCCGTCGCTCCCGCGGACGAGCGATTGCGAGCGTCCAGAATCCGCGTGATGTCCTCAACTTGCAGCGTTTCTTTACCCACTAGAATAAACGTGCCCACCAGGTTGCGAACCATGTGCTGCAAAAAGCCTGATCCTCGAATGATGTAGATGAACTCGTCGCCCTGCCGCTCCCAGTTTGAAGAAAAGATACGCCGCAAGTTCGACAGGGGTGCGTCTTCGCGCCCCCGCTCCGGGTCGACCGCCGCAAAGGAAGTGAAATCGTGCTCGCCTTCGACCAAAGGCCCGGCGCGCACCATCGTTTCCTCAGCCAGAGGGTAAGGATAATGCCAAACATATCGTGCCAGGAATGGCGGACAGATCGCCGTGCGAAAAATCCGGTAACGATAAGTCTTTGCCCGCGCCGAATGCCGGGCGTGAAAATCCGCCGCAGCCTCCTCCACATCGAGAACTCGCACGGAAGCCGGCAGGAGATCATTCAGCGCCTTCACGAAATTCGCTGTCGGCACCGACGACTCCGTGGCGAACGTCACCACCTGGCCTAACGCATGCACTCCGGCGTCGGTTCGTCCCGAGCCTTGCGGCAATACCTTTTCGCCGGTGATTCGTCCAATGGCTGAGGCAAGGACCGCCTGAATCGTGGGTAAATCCGGCTGGACCTGCCAGCCGAAGAATTCCGATCCGTCGTAGGAGAGAATGAGTTTGAGATTGCGCATGCCATCTTTCGAGTCCCGAAGCCGGGGCGGTTCATCCAAAGCTTTTCTCGTATTCGATTCTCGTCGGGGACGTTGGATACTGGGATGATCTTGAAAGCATTGCGAGGACTTTATCAGTTTCCGCTGCCGCGGAGCGATCAAAAGGAACTGATCACATCAGCTATACTGTTGGTTTTCATCAACTTTCATCTCGGAGAGAGATGCTCGCGGTTGGCGCAGCAGGGTTGTGCGAACAACGGCGCCGGAGGGCACGGCGGCATTCCAACCGCGAAGGGATTCAGCACGTACGCTTCGAAAAGCCTCTTTTTTCAGGAACCTCTGCGGCTTTTGTTGCGTACTAAAGTCTGAATAGATTTTCGTTTTGCGTAATCCGGAACCTTCGCTTTACACATCGTCTTTTGATTGCAAGGCCATTATGAACGGAGATGAGTAGATGCCATTCGCACGCACAGCTTTAACTATCCGGTGGACCGCCATCGTTGTTTTATTGGGAGCATTGACGGTGGCGGGGTTGACGATCGCCGCGCGAGCCCAGGAACCACCCCCCGCGCCTAGTTCGCAGAATAGCCCGGAGACGGGGCGCCTTCCCGTGTTGAACTATTCCCAGCCGGTGTCGCATTTTCCCAATCCTGTCGGGCCTTACACTCCGCGGCATGTGGCTCCGCCCAATCTTGCCAATACCGCGCGTATCGATTCCCTGATGCACGATGGCAAACTCTATCTCTCACTCAATGACACCATCGCTTTAGCGCTCGAAAATAATCTGGACGTCGCCATCGCCCGCTACAACCTGAACATCGCCGATACAGACGTGCTGCGCGCCAGAGCCGGTGCTCCCATTCTCGGCGTCAATGCTGGAGTGGTGCAGAATACTCCAGGCGGCGGTATCGGGGGTATCGGTGCGAGCGCAGGAGTTTCCACTGGCGGCACCAGCCTGGGGGCGGGCGGCATCGGCGCCGGCACTAACGGCTTGGTAAGTTCCACGCTTGGCTTGGGACCACAAATCACCAGCTTCGATCCGGTTATCACCGGCACGTTGCAAGAAGATCATTTGAGCCAGACAGCTACCAGTATCTTTCAGGGCGTTCTTCCCGATACTAGCCTGGTTCAGAACACTGGAACAGTAGACTTCTCTTACAACCAAGCTTTCCAGTGGGGCATGAATCTTTCGGTGGGCTTCGATAACACGCGACAGACCACAAATAGCTTCTTCTCCAGTGTGAGCCCTGCTCTGAACTCCAACCTCAGAGCTACCATCACCCAGCCGATTTTGCAGGGTTTCGGCTTCGCCGCGAATACACGCTTTATTCGTATCGCCAGGAACAACCGCGAACTGACTGACGTGGCCTTCCGTCTACAGATCATCGATTCGGTGGACCAGATCGAAAACATCTACTGGGATCTGGTTTACGCCTACGAAAACGCTCGAGTGCAGAACGAGTCGCTGGCCTTCGCGCAGAAAACTCTGTCGGATACCAAGAAACAGGTCGAGATTGGCAGCTTGGCCCCGATCGAGACGGTTCGTGCGCAAAGCACCGTCGCTCAGGATCAACGGTTGGTAACCACGGCGCAAACCAACCTACAACTGGAGCAGCTGTTGATGAAGAACGCGCTGACCCGAACTTTGAAAGATCCCGTGCTCGCGACCGCCGAAGTCATCCCCACCTCTACGATGGAAATTCCTGCGCAGGAAGAGGTTGTGCCCACCGAGGATTTGATAAACGATGCGCTGCGCCATCGCGCCGAGTTGGTTGAAACCCGTATCGATTTGAACAGCCGCGATTTGAGTAACCGGGCGGTGCGAAGTGCTCTGTTGCCCACGCTGAACCTTTTCGCCTACTACGAGGGTGCGGGCGTGGGCGGGGATCAGAATCCGGTCAACGTTTGCTCGAACCCGAGGACGGAGTTGCAGCAGGCATTCGGCTGCGCCCAGCCGGGTCCCCTGAGTGCGTCGAACCCTGAGCCGATCTTTCCCACCACCCCCATCGGGCCCACTCTGAACCAGTTAGTGAATTCCACGAACCCGGATAAAGGCGTCGGTTTAAGCCTCAACATTCCTCTCCGCAACCGGGCCGCGCAGGCCGTACAAATCCGCTCGGAACTGGAATATCGTCAGGCGCAGATGCGCCAACAGCAAATCGAAAACCAGGTCGGCATCGAAGTCCGCAGCGCGCAGTATACTGTGCAGCAGAACCGCGCCAGCGTGGACTCCGCCAAAGCTGCTCTCGACCTGGCCCGCCAGTCGCTCGACGCCGAGCAGAAAAAATATCAGTTTGGCACTTCCACCACAACGCTGGTGCTGCAGTATCAAAGTGAGTTGGCAACCGCCGAATCCGCTCTGGTGAATGCAACCGTCGCGTATGAGAAATCGCGCATCGAACTGGACCGCGCCACTGGGGACCTGCTTGATCACAATGGTATTAGCGTGGACGATGCGGCACGGGGGCAGGTCACGCATATGCCTAACGTGCCCTACATCACGCCACGCAAGGAACTGCCATCGGTGGCGCAACCGCCGCCACAGGCGACTGTTCCCCAATCGCCTCAGTAATCTACCGAGATAAAACAAATGCAGTCACAAACTGCATCTGTTTTTCTTAGCACAATTCTTTACAATCTGCCGATGTTTCTCACACTTCGTCCCGCTAAGATGGTGAGAGCGCAGCAGCGCTTGCGCCATCCAGTTTTCGAAATCATTTTTGCCTGTCCTTATGCTGCAATCCCGTTCTCGCCCAAGGAGACGAATCATGTGTTTGTTTGCGCCTCGATTGATGGAGAAGATCTCGCGTCCTCGCATGCTGCTGAAAGCGGTTATCCTTTTCTCCTGCATGCATTCGCCGGGATTGCTATTATCGTTCGCGCAGAATGTGCCATCGGCTCCCCCGCCCCAAGCCGCGCCACCTTCTGCCCCGGCGCAGGCGGTGCAGTTGCAGGATTACTCGAAGCCCCGCTCTGCCTTTCCTCATATTCTGCAATCCTACGAAGCGCAGCAGGTGCCAGAACCGGTCTTTGGCAACTCCCCCCGCATTGATTCCCTGTTGCGGAACGGGAAAATTTATCTTTCCATCGACGATGCCGTCGCACTGACGCTGGAAAACAATCTTGATATCGATATTGCGCGTTACAACCTGAATATCGCCGATACCGATTACCTGCGAGCTAAATCCGGCGCCAATATTCTTGGCGTGAACGCCGGCATCGTGCAGAACACTCCTGGCGGCGGCGTTGGAGGCTTGGGCGGCACGGTTGGCTCCGGCACCGGCGGAACAACCGTCGCGGCCAGCGGAATCGGAACGGGAACCAACGGTTTAGTGAGTTCAACGCTCGGCATCGGCGCTCCGATCACAGCCTTCGATCCCGTTCTATCGGGCACGTTGCAACTTGACCAGGACGATGCCGAATCGGTCAGCGTATTCAGTCCGATTCCGGTCATTGCCCAGAATACGTATACGTCAAATTTCGCTTACACCCAGGGCTTTGCATGGGGCACAGCGATCAGCGCCGGATTCAACAATACGCACGTCACCACCAATAACCCCACCAGTTTGCTCACTCCCGATTTGAGCTCAAATTTCCAGTTCAGAATCACGCAAAATCTGTTGCAAGGTTTTGGCGCAGGCCCCAACCTGCGCTTCATTCGCATCGCCAAGAACAATCGCGAGATTTCCGACGTCGCTTTCCGCCTGCAAATCATTACCACGGTCGACCAGGTTGAAAACATGTATTGGGACCTGGTGTATGCCTACGAGAATGTGCGGGTGCAGGAAGAAGCTCTGACGTACGCCCAGAAGGCTTTGGATGATTCCAAGAGGCAGGCGAAAGTCGGCACCGTGCCGCCCATTCAGGTGGTGAGTGCGCAGAGCACGGTCTCAACCGATGAGCAAAATCTGATCCTGGCGCAAAACAATCTTCAACTGCAGGAACTGCTGATGAAGAATGCGCTCAGCCGCAGCATTGAAGACCCCATTCTGGCCGAGGCCGATGTAGTTCCAACCTCGGCTATGCAGCTACCCGAACAAGAACCGGTCACTCCCACGCAAGATCTCATCACTCAGGCGCTCGATCACCGTGCCGAATTGGTGGAATCGCGCATCGATCTCAATTCCCGCGACTTGAGCAGCAAGGCGGTCCGCAATGCCCTGCTGCCGACGCTCGATGCTTTCGCCTACTATGGTGGATCGGGTGTGGGAGGAGCCATCAATCCACTCGTGCCTGCGTGCTCACCCACATCCAGCAAATTCTGCTACACCCAGAGCACGGCTCCGCCGCCATTTCAGACTGCCACCACGGTGGGCTACGGCACCACTTTGAAGCAACTGGTAAACTCCACCGCTCCGGATAAAGGAGTGGGACTCACGCTGAATATTCCTCTGCGCAATCGGGAGGCGCAGGCGAACCAGGTGCGCGCGGAACTGGAATACCGACAGGCCCAGGTGAGATTGCACCAACTGGAAAATCAGGTTCGCATCGAAGTGCGCAATGCGCAATTTGACGTGAAACAAAACCGCGCTTCTGTGCAGGCAGCCCAGTATGCGGTCGACTTCGCCCGCCAGACGCTCGATGCGGATCAGCAGAAACTGAGGGTCGGACTCACGACTACAACGGCGATCCTGCAAGATGCGTCGGTGTTAACCACTTCCGAGTCGAATCTGGTCTCAGCCAAGGCCGCATATGAGAAGTCGTGTATCGAACTTGATCGCGCTACGGGCCTGTTACTGGATCACTCCAACATCGATGTTGCCGAAGCCACGCGGGGACAGGTTACACATCTGCCCAATGTGCCTTACGTGGCGCCGCGTCAGGATGTCAGCCCCGACGCTCAGCCAACTCAACCCCAGGCGCCACCTTCTTAGTCGCGAGTTGCGAAGTTCTTGGCAAGTGGGAGATACTTTCGCTATCAATTCTCCGTCTAAGGCTCGACGATGTATTCTTCCTGACGTGACTCTGTCCGTCGTTATCATTACGCATAACGAGGAAGCCAATCTTGGGGGCACGCTCGAAAGCGTCAAGCCTCTGGTCTGCGACGGGAAGGGAGAAATCATCATTGTCGACTCGGGATCCACTGATCGAACCATCGAGATCGCGAAGTCATTCGGCGCAAAAGTTTTTGTTGAGGATTGGAAGGGCTTTGCCGGGCAAAAGAATTCGGCAATCGATAAAGCGACGGGCGATTGGATTCTGAGTTTGGATGCGGATGAGGAAGTCGGGGATGTCGCTCGAAGTTTCATACTGCGAGTACTCTCGGGCTCGCACGAGGTTCTGAGCCTTTCCGCAGGATTCTGGTTTTCCCGCCGCAACTATTTCCTTGGACGATGGATTCGCCACGGGGGATTTTATCCAGATTCGAAGTTACGCTTGCTCAAGCGCGGCCGCGGTCGCTTTGAAGATCGCGCGGTCCATGAAGATGTGAAGCTGCAACCCGACCAGCAAGCGTACGATGCTAGTTTGCACTACGACGCGGGCGGTAGGTTTGACATCATTCACCACTCTTACCCCACGCTCTCCGATTACATCGAGCACATGAACCGCTACTCTTCGCTGGGAGCGGAGATGCTCGTGGCCGAAGGCAAAGCCAAGGTCCGGTTCAGCATCATCAACATCGTACTGCGTCCGTTGGCGACATTCGTCTACAACTATTTCTTCCGCCTGGGCTTTCTCGATGGACGCGAAGGCCTGCTGCTGCATCTCTACCACGCCGTCTACGTATCGTTGAAATATGCGAAAGCCTGGGAACTCAGCCGCAATCAATCCTCACGCGCTCGTGACCGACCGGCCGCTTGATCCACATTTCGCCAGCTTGCCCGTAGACTTGCAGTTCCCTATCATCAGATCAGGACCGGGGTTTGTATGGCAAAAAAGCCGTTTAAACAGCAAGTCGCGGAAAGCCCAACTGCTGACGTTTTTGAGAACCGCCATCCTTCGACCGCCGAAAAAGACTGGGCCGAGAAAACCCTTGCGCCCACGCTTGAGAAGGCTCCCGAGCATCCGATTGGCGCGCGGACTGGTGTGAACCTGGATGAACACGGGCACGCGCGCTTTACCACAATTTCGGGTGTACCCATTCGCCGTCTCTACACGCCAGCGGATCTCCCCGAAGACTGGAATGAAGAAAAATACCTTGGCTACCCGGGCCGGCCTCCCTACACCCGGGGCATTCATGCCACGGGATATCGCGGCAAACTTTTTACCATGCGGCAGTTCTCCGGCTTCGCTTCGCCGGAGCAGACTAACCAGCGCTATAAGTATTTGCTGGAGCATGGCGGCGGCGGACTTTCCGTAGCATTCGATTTGCCCACCCTGATGGGCTACGACTCCGATCATCCAGCAAGCGAGGGCGAAGTTGGCAAGTGCGGCGTCGCCATCGATTCGCTCGAAGACATGGAGATTCTATTTAGCGGCATTGATCTCGAAAAGACTACCGTATCGATGACCATCAATTCGCCCGCATCGGTTTTGTGGGCGATGTATCTTGTCGTCGCCGAGAAACAAGGTGCGGACTGGAAGAAAATTTCGGGGACGATTCAGAACGATATTCTCAAGGAGTACATCGCCCAGAAGGAATATATCTATCCTCCGGCGCCCTCGATGCGGCTGGTAATCGACACATTTGAGTTCGGGTCGAAGTTCACGCCGCGCTTCAATACTATTTCGATCAGCGGATATCATATCCGTGAAGCCGGTTCGACCGCGCTGCAGGAGCTTGCATTCACGCTGTACGACGGCGTGGAATATGTAGAGTGGGCGCGGCGGCGCGGATTGGATGTGGATGACTTTGGTCCACGTCTGAGTTTTTTCTTCAACGCTCATAACGACTTCTTCGAAGAGATTGCCAAGTACAGGGCCGCCCGCAAAATTTGGGCCCAAGTTATGAGAGACCGGTTTGGAGCGAAGAACCCCCGCACCGGACTGATGCGTTTTCACACCCAAACTGCCGGCGTGTCTCTGCCCGCGCAACAGCCTATGAACAACATTGCGCGCGTGGCATTACAGGCCTTGGCAGCGGTGCTGGGAGGAACTCAGTCGCTGCACTGTGACTCCTACGACGAAGCATTGGCATTGCCCACCGAAGAAGCCGCCCGGATCGCATTGCGCACACAACAGATCATCGCCTACGAATCCGGCGTAACCCACACCGTCGATCCGCTCGGCGGCTCATACTTCCTGGAAGCCCTAACGCTTGAAATGGAAAAGAGCGCGTTCGACTACTTTGGCAAGCTGGACGCGATGGGCGGCATGGTGAAGGCGATCGAACTCGGCTATCCGCAGAAAGAAATTGCCGAGGCGTCCTATCAGTACCAGCGCGCGGCCGAAGCCAAAGAGAAAGTGATTGTGGGCGTGAACGATTTTATGGTGGAGGAAGACGCGCCGCACATTCTTTACATCGACGAAAGCGTGGCGCGGCAGCAGTCGGCGAAGCTGCAGGCGCTCCGAGCGCGGCGGTCCAATGACGAGGTGCGGCGCTGTCTCGACGCACTGAAAAAAAGCGCGGCGCAGGAGCCGAAAGCGGGCAGAGAGGAAAGCATTTCTGCTGCGAACACAATGCCCCACATCATAGGCGCGGTGCGCGCCTACGCCACTGTGGGAGAGATTTGCGACGCCCTGCGTGACGTGTATGGGACATATACAGAAGTCAGCATTACATAGCGGAACGATGATGCGCGCCATACCATAATGGGAAGCTGGCGAAAACGGGGAGCGACATCGACGACAGGATCAGGCCTCTCCCGAGATATGATTGAGGTCACAATTTGTGACCTCAAATGAAAAAAAGAATAAGTGCGATACTGCTCAAAATGCCGAAGCGTCGTGTGACATCCCCTTATGTCGTAGAATCGCGTATCCTGGTTCTTCGTCATCAAAGGGTAATTCTCGACGCCGATATCGCCGAACTTTACGGCGTGCCGGTAAAGGTTCTGAATCAACAAATCAAGCGCAATCACAAGCGCTTTCCCGCGGACTTCGTCTTCCAACTCACCTTCAGGGAACACGCAAGTTTGAGGTCACAATTTGTGACCTCAAAAGAAAGGCGCGGTGGGCGCCGGTATGCTCCGTATGCGTTCACCGAACATGGCGCAATTATGGCCGCAACCGTATTGAACTCCGAACGCGCCGTCGAGATGAGTGTATTTGTAGTGCGCGCGTTCGTACGACTGCGCGAGATGCTGGCTAACAACCGCAAGCTGGCCGGAAAGATCGATGAACTGGAGAGTCGACTGGATACCCACGACTCCGCGATTCAGGATTTGATCGAAGCGATCAAGGAGTTGATGACGCCTGAGGATCCGCCGCGAAAACGTATCGGATTCCAGCTTCCGGCAGGGAAGGCTAGAGGGTAGCGGGAAGGTCGGCGCAACAGGGTTGGAACGCGAAGATTGTGCAGCAAATCCGGTTCATTGGACATTCGTTTTCTTTCGCTTGGGTGCGTCATTTGCGATAAAGATGATGGTCGGGTGATGATGTAACGACGGAAGGCCGATGCGAAAAGCGCTCAACCATCTCAAGAAGTCCGATCCCGTTTTGCGGGCAATTATTGCGCGAATTGGGCCGTACCGCATGCGGTTTGGCCTGCCCGAGTTTCATAGCCTGGCGGAAGCCATCATTTACCAGCAACTGAGCAGCAACGCAGCCGTGAGCATCTTCAAGCGCCTTACCACAGTGGCAGGCGAACCGCTAACGCCCGAAGGAATTCTTCAACTCAGTGACGAGCAAATGCGTGGCGCCGGGGTGTCGAAGCAGAAGTCGGCCTACTTGAAAGACCTGGCGGCGAAGACGGCTGCCGGGACGCTTGATTTTTCACGGTTATCGGAACTCTCGGACACGGAAGTGATTGAACATCTGACTCAAGTGAAGGGCATTGGCATCTGGACGGCGCAGATGTTTCTCATGTTTACGTTGAAGCGACAAAATGTGCTGCCTACGGGCGATTTCGGCGTGCGAATGGCGATGTACAAGCACTATCTCGAGGTGCAACGGGCGAAGCCGGCCACGGACTCCTCCGCCGCGAAGAAATCCGCAGTGACAAAGAAGACTCGTAAACCGAAGATTCGCCTGCCCACGCCGGGGCAGATGGAAAAGATCGCGAAAAGCTGGGAGCCTTACCGCAGCGTGGCGTGTTGGTACTTATGGAAGATTCTTGATACAAAAACGATTTGAGCTGCAGGGCGCGGGAATGTGCCTCTGTGCTGGGCGGTGACCGTTGTGGTTAAATGAATGCAATGGCTGATCTCAAGATCCGCGTATTGGTTGCCAAACCGGGCCTCGACGGGCATGACCGTGGCGCTAAGGTAATTGCCCGGGCATTACGCGACGCCGGCATGGAAGTGATTTATACCGGTTTGCGCCAGACGCCGGACATGATTGTGAGCGCCGCGCTGCAGGAAGATGTACGGGTAATCGGACTCTCGATTCTCTCCGGGGCGCACAATGCCATCGTGCCCCGCGTAATGGACCTGCTCAAGCAGAACAAGATGGACGATGTTCTGGTGGTTGTAGGCGGAATCATTCCCGATCAGGATATCGGGGCGCTCAAGAAGCTTGGCGTCGCCGCCATCTTCCAGCCCGGGACCGCGATGGACGACATCGTGAAGTTCATTCGTGGGAACGTGAAGGGCGCAAGCGTCCCTGCCGCAGGTTGATTCAGCAATTGGGCAATCCGTGAATTTGCTATTTAAACCCTCTTCTTCTTCGCCGACTGCTCATCCGATGATCGATTTTTCTTCATGCCAACTCCAAATCTAACCGGCATCCGCCAACAACTCGCCCACACCGTGGGGCCGGCACCCTGGTACTGGAAAACATTTCCTGAAGTTGGCACCGCTGCCGGGCAACGATTTGTTTGGACGCATCACGGCGATGACGGTCCGGTGGGCTATGTAGTCTCGTTATCCGTGGCGCAGGAACCCAATATGCCTCGGCTTGCGCTGAACACGTATTGCCGCCCTTTTGTAGTTTCTCCAGGTTACCTTGGAATCTGGTGTCCGGAAGGACGCAATATTCGTTTTGCCGCTTTCGACCTCGATCAACTGCAAGCTTTTGACCTGGCAGAAATTGCGGGATGGTTCAAACAGTCGTCCGACCGAATCTACTCGAAGACGCCGCCGATCGCCGACTTCGAGGTACCCCTGACTCTCGGTCCAGGTATGCACACAATTGATGTGCCAAGGGAACTAGCTGCAGTCGATGAACTAATCGTACCCAGCAGCTATAAGGCACTCTCGAACGATGATCCTGCATTCGCCTTGTTCGCGCTATATCTACAAGGGGGCCTGCTGGAAGTGTTGCCGCAAAAATGGTTTACCGCCTCGCAGTATCAGGTGGGCAAGCAATGGATTTCACGCGCCGCTCGTGATGTTGAATCGCATCGCATTTTTGGGGAATGCTTTGGCGCGGGAACCTTTGTGCTGGAAGAAGATGGCTGCCGGCTGGCGGAGTGGATGGACAGAAAGTCGTAGGTCTTTAGATTCCGGGCAGGATCAGAAAAGCGGTACGCTCCAAATCAAAACCAGATTTTGGGCTTAAGATCCATCGTTTGCCTCTGCGCTAGCGAAAGCGTTGCGCGGCGTTGCGCCAGTGTTATACCGTAAACAGTCCGCTCTCTTCCATCCATGGCTGATCGCAGTGAAATTCCCGCGTCCTCCGTTTCCCAGGCGTCCAATGTCCTGGCAACCAAAGTTGATCCGACGTCGGCTCGATTCGAGGCCAACATGCGGTTCCTGGCAGATCTCATGTCGCAGGTGCGCAACGAAGGCGAAGCAATCTGTGAAGGTGGCGGCGGCAAGGCTATCGAAAATCAGCATGCCAAGGGACGTCTGACTGCCCGCGAACGCATCGCACTGTTGGCCGATCCCAAAACTTTTTTCGAATTGGGCCTCTACGCAGCCCACGGTATGTACCAAGAGTGGGGCGGAGCGCCCGCCGCCGGGGTGATTACCGGTTTGGCGCGCATTCACACTCGCATGGTTATGGTCATCGCGAACGATGCTACGGTAAAAGCCGGGGCATTTTTTCCCATGACTTCGAAGAAAGTAATCCGCGCCCAGAATATCGCGATCGAGAATCGTATTCCGACCATCTATCTGGTGGATTCGGCTGGCGTCTTTTTGCCTCTGCAGGAAGATGTTTTCCCCGATACAGACGATTTCGGCCGCGTCTTTCGCAACAACGCGGTCATGTCGGCCCTCGGCATTCCGCAGACGGCCGCCATCATGGGCATGTGCGTAGCTGGCGGCGGCTACCTGCCCGTGATGTGCGATCACGTACTGATGACGGATGGCAGTGGATTATTCTTGGCCGGACCCGCGCTGGTACAGGCGGCGATCGGACAGAAAGTTTCCGCGGAGGATTTGGGTGGGGCGGCGATGCACTCCGGTATCAGCGGCACCGTGGATTTCCGGGAAGCGGACGACGCAGCCTGCCTGGCGCGCATCCGTTCGATCGTTGAAAAATGGGGATACCGCCGCCAGTCTTGCTGGGACCGCAAGAAGCCTGTCGAACCGGCCCATGCCGCCGAAGAGATTTACGGCATTTATGATTCCTCACCTGGCCGACCTTACGACATGAAGGAAATTTTGGCGCGCGTGCTCGATGGCAGCCGCTTGGATGAGTACAAGCCGGAATACGGTAAGACTTTGATTTGCGGCTACGGACGTATCGGCGGCTTCGCCGTGGGCATTGTCGCCAACCAGAAGATGCACGCGCAAGCCACCGACCATGAAGGCCACAAGCGGACGGAGTTTGGCGGCGTCATCTACACGGAATCGGCAGAAAAAGCAGCGCGCTTTATCATGGATTGCAATCAGAATTTGATTCCTCTGGT
>Ga0182024_10018878_pt1 | contig 12782 bp, 9 predicted proteins | sample P32metaG_FD_120480 | JGI IMG/M metagenome (GOLD analysis project Ga0182024, IMG submission 120480) | Permafrost microbial communities from Stordalen Mire, Sweden - P3-2 metaG (Illumina Assembly) | ecosystem: Environmental > Terrestrial > Soil > Wetlands > Permafrost | place: Sweden: Stordalen... | reverse complement strand
GCGCCGGGGATCATTCCGATAATTCTGACGGTCCGCATCGGATGCGTAGCTAACTATGTGCATCTCTACGGTGCCATCCGGATTTCGCAGACGACGCTCCAAACGCCCGTTAAACTCGGGCAATAGCGGCAAGACGGCCTCCTCGTAGGCTCGAAAGTCCTCGACACCTTCCGGAGGTATTCGGAATATGAGCACAAGCGTTACGGGGTTGGTTTGATGGGCGGTCACAGTCATCCTCAGCCAAGATCGTCGAGCATTGAAGATGCTACGAGAGGAATGATGGCAAGTAGATTTATGAGCTTGTCCTGCCTTCGGGCTTTCCGGCGTAGAAGAAAGATCGCTGTATATACCAAAACAATAAATGGGAACAAAAAAAATGAGCATGTCGATTACGTAGGGATCATCCATGATTGCCTCCCTCACGATCAGCGTTCCTGGTGCGAAATATCCTTGTAGGATTGGTAGCCGTCTCGCTCGGCGATGCGTCTCACTGCCCTAATGCGAGCGTCTATTAGGTACGGAACTCGCAAATCAAGCTTCACCGAAATGTCGGCTAACAAAAACTCTGCCTGCGCATACGACGCGACGATGCGACCTCGTAGGTACAAAGCTTCATCGACCAGCGACTTCTGCTGTTCTGTTGGTTCAACTGCTCCAAATCCGGTCATTATTCTAATCCGCCGCTTGTGCCTCCCGCGGCTCCCCGCGGCAATGTCTGCTAAGTGCCACTATCGACATCAATGCACCACAGTTACGGGGTGGTCCTATTTGGTCATCGCGCGATATCCTTCATTAGGAAGAAACGAGGAAAGACCGGTGCCGTACCGTCGAGGCGCCCGAAGACGATAAAGCCCATCCTCTCGTAGAATGGACGGGCCTGGAAGGCGTAGGTGTCTGTCCACATGTGCCTGCACCCGCGCCGGATGGCTTCTTGTTCGGCCTGTCGTACAAGCGATGCGCCGATTCCGCGCCTCCGCAAGTCCTCCGGAACGAACATGATGTCGATATACATCGACCCCCAGAGCGATCGACCCCACAATCCGCCGACGATCGCATCGGTCGCGGGCTCCCGCAGCAGGATAGCCAGCGTGCGAGCGCTCGCATCGCCAACGATACTCTCGTTGAAAGCGCGCAATGGCTCCCAGAGTTTCTCAAACGCTTTCGGGAGGCGGTTTGTCGCTAAGTTCGTAACTTGGCTGCATGGCAAGTACCGGCCTCAGACTGATCTATGGTCCTAGCAGCCAATTACCTTGGCAGCAGTCGAGTGACCACCACATATTTGCGAAACGCGATGAGCGCTTCGGGTCAAAAGCGGAAATGACGCGGTCAAAACGTGATGTCCGCCTTTACCCCCAAGCGCAGACATCGGCAGGGTCCAGGCTACGCCGCGGCAAGGTGACGCCGGTTCGCCCGCCGCATCAGGCAGCGCACGATGCCGGTGAAGGAGAACACCGAAATATCTTCCTTGCGGTAGGCGCCGGTGCCGAGGATCTCGCGCGCCGCCATGAGGCCGCTTTCGACCGCCGGGCCGATGCCTTCGCCGAGATCGACGCTGGCGAGGCCCGCGGAATCGCCGGTCAGGAAGCAGTTGTCGCGTTTGATCTCGCCGTCATGGCTGAACAGATAATACGGGTGCCCGGTCTCCTGGATATCGGCCGCGGTCGCCGCGTCGAGCCGCTTCTCGCGCACCAGGTCGTCGAGAAAGCCGCGGAAGTGGCGTTGGATCTTGCTGCCCGACGATTTGAAATATTTGGCCTTGCCGCCAAGTCCGACATTCACGTAGCCGTCGCCTTTCGGCACCATCCAAGCGTAGCCGGCGAGCCCGCGCCGGAAGAAATAGAGGTGGCAGATGTCCGGGCGCGCCGCATAGGCAAATTCCTTTTCGAGCGTCACGATCTGGCGCGACTTGCGCCTGCCGTCGGGGAACAGGGCGCGGCGCACCGGACACATCGTGCCGCCGGCGCCGATCAGATAGCGGCACGCATAAAGCTCGTCGACCACATAGCGCTCGCCGTCGTGGCGCACGGTTTTGACGTCGTGCTCGATCGCCTCGGCGCCCGAGCGCGCCAACAGCCAGGCGTCGAACTCGAGCCGGCGGATCGAGTAATCCGGCCCCGGCGTCGGGAACCAGTTCAGCGCGAGCGGCAGGCCGAAGAAATGCGTGCGCACGTCGAGCAGCAGAATGGGATGCGGATAATCGGCCGCGGCGAATTCGAGATCGCGCATCACCTTGGCGGTGATCCACCCGGCGCAGAGCTTCAGCCGCGGGAAGCGCGCCTTGTCGAGCACCAGCACGTCGCGACCGTGCGCAACGAGGTGCCGCGCACAGGTGCTGCCGGCGGGCCCGCCGCCGACAATGATGGTTTCGACGTAGCGCACCGGGCAAGCTTAGCGGCATTGCGCCGCGAAATAAATTCGCGCCCGCGCATGGGCGCGCGCCATGCGCCACTGCGCGGCGATCCGGAATGGCGAGGCGCTGGTGCCTGCGCGTTCGTCACTCGACGTTGGTCGTCTGCACGGTCCAGGTTGTTCCGACACTGCCGAGACCGACAGTCGAAGCGATCGCGGAGCCGTTCATGAACCAGATCGCAACATTGCCGCTGCCGTCGATCCAGAGAATGTCGCAGTTGCCGTCGCCATTGAAATCGCCGGTTTCGGCAACCTGCCAGGTGGTGGCGTTCGATACCGTGCCGACAGTTGCGGTCGACTGAACCTGTCCGGCGCTGTTGAGAAACCAGATCGCCACCGCGCCGGTCGTGGTATCGCGAAATAGAATATCGACAAAGCCGTCGGCGTTGAAATCGCCGATGCCGCGAACCACCCAATTGCTCGGCACGTTGCCGAGACCGCCGGACACCACATTGGACCCATTCAGCCGCCACAGCGCGAGATTGCCGGACGTGTCACGCCACAGCATGCCGCCGGTGGCGTCGCCGAGAAGCGTCCAGGTGCTGGGGGATATCGCGCCGAGAGGTAGTGACGACGTGATCGCGGCGCCATTCATGAACCAGACCGCCACGTTGCCGGACGTATCTTGCCACAGCAGGTCGCCTTTGCCGTCGCCGTTGAGGTCGCCGGTTCCCTTGATGGTCCAGCTTGTCGGCACATTTCCCACGGCGGTCGACGACGCAACCGTCGTTCCGTTCAAGAACCACATGTAGACAGTGCCGCTGGTGTCGCGCCACAGCAGGTCGGCCTTGCCGTTGCCGTCGAAGTCGCGCTGGCCGACGATCGAAAAGGTGGCGCCGATCGTACCAAGATTTCCGGAAGACGCGATCGAACCGGCGTTCATCAGCCACAGAGCCACGGCGCCCGTGTTTTGCCGCCACGCGATGTCGCTTTTACTGCTGCCATCGAAGTCATGGGTCGCCAGCGACGCCGACATCTTCCACCCCATATCCTGGAAGGCCGGAACCTCCATAACCGGGCTATGGAGACCTTCGGTATAGGTCGGCTCCATCACCTGGTTGGGGGTGAGCGCGGTATCCCAGTGCGACACCGATGAGCCCGATTGCTGCGGGTTCGGAGCAAACATTTGGACATGGGTTCCGACCTTGCCGGCCGTCAGGCGTCCGCTGGCGGCCTGAACGTGGGGGCCCACCCAGTGCAGATTTCCCGTGGCTATGCTTGCCGCGACCCGTTGCGCGTTAGTCATGCTGGGATAGTCGGACGGGCTGGCGCCGTGGTTTTCCAGGTTGAGCATGTAGGTATCGTTGAAGCCCAGAGCCTTGGCGCCTGACGCCAGGTCGACAAGGGTCAGGAAGCCCAGTCCATGTCCCAGTTCGTGGAGGAGCACGCTGACGAAATCGAGCCGATTGCCTGGCACGTTGCCATCCAGCCCATAGTACCAGCCGGACGTGGTCAGGCAGCCGGAGACGCCGACCGAGCTGTTGAATTCAGCGGTAATGTCGTCCTCGCTGGGATCCATATCGCTGCCATTGAGCGAGTTGGCCAAGGCGATGGCATACCAGGTGCCCGCGACCGGAGCCCCAACGAAGTCGCGCCTTGTCGTGACAGGGCCGGCCATGCCGAGAATTCCTGACGAGGCGTTGCACGGCGTCATCGGATCGAACGTCGCGCCGACCCGGATCTGTATCGGACTGGAGAGTATGGAGCCCCAGATATTCGCGGCATACTGGAACGCGATGAGGCGCTGGGCGCCGAGCGTCGTGCCGGTGTTGCCGCCTACGGGCGCGACGGCAGTCGGGTCGTTGAACCCTTCGCCTGCGCCGTCATTGTTGACGATGATGAACGTTGCGGCATGCAAAGCGGAAGACGCCGCCACGGCTATCGCAAAAAACGCGGACGCAAGCAGACACCTGCGCAGTAAGCTGCGATGGAACACCATTGTCGCCCCTTGACTGTCTACTGTCTAATGGTCGTGCGTGTCGTGATCCGCCTGTGGTGGTTCATTCAGATGCTGCACCCTGACTTTGCCGTTGGCGTCGATCGTGGCGAACAGCGGACTCTGGAAGCGGCCCTGGAGGTTGAGCCCGACGCCGGCGCCAGGCACCGAACTCGGAACCTCGACGAGGCCTTCATGTGACGTACTCAAAGCGTTCTGATCCGCCGGGCTCACCTGCAATGGCACGGTACCGGGCGCCGGTTCGCGCAGGATCGCGCCGGTGCGCGGGTCGATGTAGACTTTCATTCCCTGGGCACCTTGGGCGCCGGCGGGATTTGCGGCCTGCGGCTGAGCAACGCGGGTATCCGCGGGCGGGGCCTCTTGGGGCAAGGCCGGGCTCAAGGCGGCGACAAAAGCGGCCACGCTGACCAGGCTCGTGCGCAAACCACGCTCAAGCAGCCTGCTGTAAGTTCGGCTTTTCACGGTATCCTCCCTCGCCACAAAACGACGCGGCCACGCTGTCGGCGTGCCTCGATATTTAGATACGTCCATCGAGCGATAAGTTCCGCCGGTGTCCGAATTTCATTCGCCCACGTCACCGGCCTCGAGATTGTTACGGGAATTTTTGGGCGATGTTAAGGTCTCACGCGCCACAGCACGGCCCTGATGCCGCGACCAAGGGCCGCGCCGACAGCTCGCCACCACACGTCAGGGTGGTGACTCTTGTCATCCCCTGCAGCGTCGTTTCCCGGGCGCAGCGCAGCACGAAGTGGTGCGCTGCAGACCCGGGATCGTGACAGACTCAGAACGCGTTCGCTGCACCGCATCCGGGGAACGATGTGTGTAGCTTTACAAGTTGATCGTAGAGGTCGCAGTCAAAACCTCACGTGGCGGGCCTAACGGTGCGGCGGCTGCGGCGTGGCGGCGTCGCCGAGGTCCCAGAACAGCCCGGCCATGAGGCCGAGGCCCTCGCGCGCGATCGGCGCCAACAGGTGCTCGTTGGGCGCGTGCTGCGAGCAGCCCGCATAGGAGTGCGGCACCCAGATCGTTTTCAGCTTCAGCACGTCGGCGAAAATGTCGTTCGGTAGCGAGCCGCCGAGATTGGGCAGGATGGTCGGCGGCCGCCCTGACGTGCGCGCGATCGCCTGGCTCACCCATTGCACCCACGGATCGGCCGGGTCGAGCCGGCTCGCGCTGAAGAAACTGCCGCGGCCGGGGCGCAGCGCCACCGCGCCAAAACCGTGGCGGTCGAGATGACGGCGCAGCGCCGGGATGATGTCGTCGACGTCGGTGCCGACCACGTAGCGCAGCTGGCAGTGCGCGCGGGCGCTGCCCGGGATGGCGTTGACCGGCCGCTCCGGCGTGCCTGTCGTGAAAGCCAGGATCTCAAAGCTGTTCCAGCCGAACACGCGCTCGGCCGGGGTGAGGTCCGGTTCGCCCCAGTCGGGATCGACCTTCGGCCCGTCGTCGCCGCCGTCGACCGCGACACCGGCGAGCACGTGGCGCACCGAATCCGGCAGCGCCGGCCGCCATTCCGGCACGCGGATCGCGCCGCGCGCATCGGTGATCGAGGCGAGCGCCTGCGAAAGGATAATGGCCGGGTTGGCGATGAGCCCGCCCCAGTTGCCGGAGTGATGAGCGCCGGCGCGCAGTTCGACCACGAGATCGATGAGGTGGGTGCCGCGCGCGCCGAGAAAGAGCGTCGGCTGGCGCGGGCCGATGCGCGGGCCGTCGGAGCCGATCAGCACGTCGGCCCGAAGCAGGCCGCCGCGGTGCTGCTCGCACAATTCGCGAAGCCCGACCGAGCCGAGCTCCTCGGCCATCTCGATCAAAATCTTGCAGTTGAAGCCGAGCGCGCCGCGCTCCGCGAGCACGGCGGCAAGCGCCGCGATGTTGACGCTGTGCTGTCCCTTGTTGTCGGCGGTGCCGCGGCCGTAGATGCGCTCGCCCTCCACCACGATCCGCCACGGCGTCAGCGGCGCCCGCCACAGCGCGTCCTGGCCGGCGATGGTGTCGCCGTGGCCGTACACCAGCACGGTGACGAAGGCCGGGTTCTCGACGCGTTCCGCCACCAGGACCGGCGGCCCGCGCGGATTGTCGAGCACGCGGCAGGCAAAGCCGAGCCGCGTCAGCGCCGGCGTAATGTCGTCGGCGAGATACGCCTCGAGCGCCGCGGCGCGTTCCGGCTCCTGGCTGCTGCTCGGGATGGCGACGCGGCGCGTGAGGTCGGCAAGAAAACCGCCGTCATCGAAATAGGCGCGGGCGCGGTCTATGGCGTTGGCGCGGCTCATTGGCGCGACTCACGGGAGAATTTTTCGGCGCCCGGACGGGCGCTGCCGGAACTTTTATGGGAATGCGGCCGACATTTGCTCTGCGATATCGCACGTGTCTTCCGCACCGGCAAGGCCGGCGCGCGGTTCGCGTTTGCGCGTTCCGGCGTCCCGGATTAGGTTTGCGCGTCGCGACTTCGCGCGCATGTCGTGCGCACGAGCTGCGGCGTGAGGCGGCCGGGAATTCACCGCTCCCATGCTGGAAGACCTGCCACAGCGCCGGCCGTACAACGCCGTCACGGACCTGATCGATGCGCCGGTGGCGCGCGGCCTTCATGACAAGATCGCCTTCACGGAGGCCGACCGCTCGCTGACTTATGGCGAGCTGCAAGCGCGCACCTGCCGCTTCGCCGCGGCATTGCGGGAGCTCGGCCTGCGGCCGGAGGAGCGGCTCAGTCTCCTCCTCCACGACGCCATCGAGTTCCCGGTGGCGTTCTGGGGCGGCGTGCGCGCCGGCATCGTGGTGCTGCCGCTCAATACGCTGCTCACGGCGGAGCAGCATGCCTACATCCTCGCCGACAGCCGCGCCGCCGCGATCGTCGCCACGGCATCGCTGGCGCGCGGGCTCGTACCCATCCTCGATCGGCTGCCGCGGCTGCGCACCATTGTGCTGGTGGATGGCAGCGCTGACGACAAGGCCGCGTTCCGCGGCCGCGACGTGCACGACTTCGCCGACCTGGTGACGCGCGGCGAGCCGGCGGCGTTCACCGCGCCGACGCTCTCTGACGAGGTCGCGTTCTGGATGTACACGTCCGGCTCGACCGGCGATCCCAAGGGCGTGAAACATGTCCACACCACGCCGATGGCGGCGGCGCGCACGATGGGCCAGGGCGTAATCGGCATCCGCGAGGACGACGTGGTGTTCTCGGCGGCAAAACTGTTCTTCTCCTACGGCCTGGGCAACGCCCTGGTGTTCCCGCTGTCGGTCGGCGCCAGCGCCGTGCTGCTGCCGCAGCGTGCGACGGCCGAGGCGGTGTTCGACATCATGCGCCGCCACCGGCCGACGATCTTTTATGGCGTGCCGACGCTGTTTGCCTCGCTGCTCGCGCACCAGGACATGACGCGCGGCGCCGGCTCCGACCGGCTGCGCCTCGCCATCTCGGCCGGCGAGGCGCTGCCCGCGCATCTGGGCGAGCGCTGGCGCGCCGCTTCCGGCATCGACGTGCTCGACGGCATCGGCTCGACCGAGATGTTCCAGACCTTTTTGAGCAACGCCCCGGACGACGTGCGCTACGGCACCACCGGCAAGCCGGTGCCCGGCTACGAGCTCAAAATCCTCGACGAGCACGGCCGCGAGGCCGCGACCGGCGACATCGGCGAACTGGTGGTGCGCGGCGCCACCGCAGGCGAGGGCTACTGGAACCAGCGGCAAAAGGGCCGGCGCACTTTCGCGGGCGAATGGACTTTTACCGGCGACAAGTATTTCCGCGACGCCGACGGCTACTACCATTATTGCGGCCGCACCGACGACATGTTCAAGGTCAGCGGCATGTGGGTGTCGCCGTTCGAGGTCGAAGCGGCGCTCGTCTCGCACGAGGCCGTGCTCGAAGCCGCCGTGATCGGCAAGGAAGATGCCGACGGCCTGATCAAGCCGAAAGCCTTCATCGTGCTGCGCAACGGCTACGCCGCTGACGAGCGCCTCATCGAAACGCTGCGGGTCCACGTCAAGGCCTGCGCCGGCCCGTGGAAATACCCGCGCTGGATCGACATCCGCCCCGACCTGCCGCGCACCGCGACCGGAAAGATCCAGCGCTTCAAGCTGCGCGAGCTGGAGCGGTAGCGACGAACGCTGGCTTTGCGGCAATTGATCTTACTTGAACGGCGACTGAGGCAACAACAATGACTCTATGGAAGGTGAGCTGCCTTGAAAACAAATACCCCGGTATGTGGCAACGTTGGTTCAAGAACCAATGCGTGGGCATCGGATGGCCTCCCGACGCTGGATATCGTCTGAATGGAAGAATGAGAAGGGAAGCAAGTTGGAGCCGGGCACGAAACACGGTGAAAAAAGTGGCGATTGGCGATCAAGTGATCGTGACACTTCGAGGTCACCGGGTCGGACGTCTCGGGTGCGTCACTGATAAGGCGATCGAAGATAATCAATGGAACGAATTGGTGCAGCGCAGCCGCAGCTCGCCATACGGCGAAATGGGTCGGCGGATTCTCGTTCGATGGGATCTTACTGTGGGTCCTGATAGTCGCGATATGATTATTCAACTCCCCGCCAACGTGAGGCTTTCATCGGGTGAGCTGCGACCTACGATCTCTGAGGTTCGGTCGCGTTCTCTTGAGGAATTAAGCCGTGCTATGAACGATCCGTCGAACTGGATCGGCCTGTTAAGCTTCGGCTACGAGAGAGCGTTGTCGGACTACATCGCCGCCTATCCACATCGCCTGGAAGATGGTCTTTTGCCGCATCCAGACGAACGAGTCCGCGAGAGAGTATTTCGTGACAGTTCAAGGTCCGATGTTTTGCTCACGGATCGAGATGAAAAACCGGTAATTGTCGAATGCAAGCAGGGCAGTCCAAGCCTTGACGACCTTAAACAAATTCGGCGGTATATGAAGCGCTTGAAGACAGAAACGGACAGAGATTCCCGCGGCATCCTTGTGCACGGGGGCGCCCGCAATCTCCGACCTGAAATAGCGCAGGCTGCGCGCAAGCACCCGAAAGTGGATATTGTTCAGTATTCTCTCGGCGTCGATTTTGCTCGTTGTACTTAGACCGCCTTATTGCTCAAACAGCCGCTGCACCAGTCGGCGCGCCAGCACGCCGGCGACGCGGCGGCGGTAGTGGCCGGGCGTGAACGTGGTCTTCATCGCCATGATCTGGTCGCGCACCAGCGCGTCGAGGCCCGCGAACACCCCCGCGTCGAGCGCGCCGCCGCACAGCGCCGCGGTGCCGGCAAGCCGCACCGGCCGCGGATTGGTGCCGGTGAAGGCGACGCGCAGCTCGGCGAGCTTGGCGCCGTCGCGACGCAGCGCCACCGCGACGCCGGCGACCGGATATTCGATGGTGCGGCGGATGCGGATCTTGTCGTAGGCCGAGCGCAGGCCGGGCGTGTTGGTCGCGCGCACCGCGGTGACGATCTCGCCCGGCCGCAGCGACAGGAAATATTTGCCGTCGCCGCGCGACAGGGTGACCGGCTCGTCCTGGCGCGCGTAGCCGATGTAGAGATCGGCGAGCGGCATCGTACGCCGGCCTGCCGGCCCGGCGATGTCGATCTCGGCGTCGAGCGTGAGCAGCGCCGGCGCGAGGTCGCCGCTGAACGTGGCGAAGCAGACGCCGCGGCTCTTCGGCGCGACGTGGCAGATGTCGCCGGTGGTCTTCAGGCAATGATGGTTGGCGTCGCGCCACCATTCGCTCTGATTGTAGAAGATGCAGCGCGTGTCGAGACAGAGATTGCCGCCGACCGTGCCCATGTGGCGGTGGGTCGGCCCGGCGATATGCGCGCCCGCCTGCGCCACGACGGCATAGTGGCGCAGCACGCCGGGATGGGCGGCGACTTCGGCGAGCGTCGCCGCCGCGCCGATCTCGAGCCCGCGCTCGTCCGCCGCGATGGCGCGCAACTCGGTGACGCCGTTGACGTCGACCAGCACCGGCGGCGCCTCGATGCCGCGCCGGATGTTCACCAGCAGATCGGTGCCGCCGCCGATGAGGCGGCTGCCGGGATGCGCCGCGCGCGCCGCGACGGCCTCCGCCACGGTCTTCGGCAGGACCAGCTCAAATTCGGGAAGCGCGTCCATCGTTTTTTTGGTTCGAGCTTTTTCCGTTCTCGATTGCGGCCTGTTGCGGCCTAGCGACAGCCGAGCAGCAGCGAACGCCCGCGAATTCCCACCATGCCCTGGCCGCTGTACGAATAGACCGCCTTGAGCGTGTTGACATCGAGGATCAGGGTCACGATGTCGGCGCCGTTGGTGCGGCTGGCGACCACGTAGTTGCCGTTCTGGGCCGCGATCGGGATCGGCTTGTCGAAATCGGCGGTGTCGTTGGCCGCCGCGAACGGAAACGAGATCATCATGCCCTTGCCGTCCTCGGTGATCTTCAGCGCCACCTCGTCGCCGCCCTTGCCGGAGGAGACGTTCGCGGTCGGCCCATCCTCGCGGTTCTCATAGACCTCCGCCTGGGTGAAGGCGACGCACTCATAGCTCACGTTCGGCGCGATCGGCTTCGGGGTGAGGATCGGATCGCCGAATCGGTACTTGAAGTCGATGCGGGGCGGAAACTGGAAAAAGCGCGGCACGAAAAAACCGGCTGCCGCCGCGACAATTATCGCCGCCACGATCGTGAGCACGCGCCACATCTGTCTGTCCTCGGGTCAATCTGGTTATCGCGGCAGTATGCAGGACGGCTCGCCTATCCGAAACAGCCTTGTGGCATCGAGCATGATCCCGAAAAGTGGACACCGGTTTTCGGAAAAGATCATGCTCCACCGATAATCTAGCGCGCCGCGCGGGCGCGCTTCTCGAGCGCGGCAAACACGCGATCCGGCGTCACCGGCAGATCGTTGAAGCGCAGCCCCGTGGCGTCGGCGACGGCGTTGGCGAGCGCCGGCAGGAACGCGGCGAGCGAGCCTTCGCCCGCCTCCTTGGCGCCGAACGGCCCATGCGGGTCGATGCTTTCGACGATGCCGACCTCGATCGGCGGGGAATCCTCGATGGTTGGTACGCGGTAGTCGAGCATGTTGGCGGTGAGCATGAGCCCGTCGTGATAGGCCGCCTCCTCGCTCATCGCCTGGCCCATGCCCATCCACACCGAGCCCTGCACCTGGCCCTCGACGGCGAGCCGGTTGAGCGCCTTGCCGCAATCATGCGCGACCCAGACCTTGTCGACGGTGACGACGCCGGTGTCCTCGTCGACGCTGACCTCGACCACCTGCGCCGAGTAGCTGTAGCCCATGGTGCCGCCGATCGCCGCGCCGCGATATTTCTTGCCGCCGCGGGACTGCGGGATGGTCGAATAGTTGCCGGTGACGGTGATGGTGCCGCTGTCCTTGAGCGCCTCGGTGACGACTTCGTTGAAGGTGAGGCCCTTGTCCTGCGCGCCGGCGCGATAGAGCTCGCCCAGGCACTCGATCTTGCCGGGCTTGGCTTCGAGCTTTCGCGCCGCCGCGGCGATCAGCACCGCCTTGAGGTTTTGGGCCGCATCGATCGCCGCATTGCCGACCATGAAGGTGACGCGCGAGGAATACGAGCCGTTGTCCTTCGGCACCACCTCGCTGTCGCCGGTGACGACGCGCACGCGGTCGAGATCGAGCCCGAGCACCTCGGCAACCGACTGCGCGAGGATCGTGGTCGAGCCCTGGCCGATGTCGGCGGCGCCCGACAGCACGACGATCGAGCCGTCGAAATCGAGCTTGATCTTCACCGTGGCGTGCGGCTCGCCGGTCCAGTTCACCGGCCTGGAGGCGCCGCTGATGTAATGCGAGCAGGCGAAGCCGAGGCCCTTTTTCAGCCCGCCGGCGTTCGCCAGCTTGCCCTTGCGCTCGCGCCAGCCGCTTTCGCGCTCGACCCAATCGACGCATTGCGGCAGGCCGTAGCTGTTCACCATCAGGTCGTTGTCGGTCATGGTGGGCGCGTCGAGATAATTGGCGCGGCGCACCGCGATCGGGTCGAGCGCCAGCTCGCGCGCCATGTCGTCGAGCAGGCTCTCGAAGGCGAAACGCACGTCGACAGTGCCGTGGCCGCGGAACGCGCCGCAGGGCGGCGTGTTGGTCATCACCCTCTGGCCGATATATTTGACGTCGTGCAGGTCGTAGATCGCGTACAGCATCGAGCCGGAATACAGGATGGTGACGACGCCGTAGCCCGAATGGGCGCCGCCGCGCTGGATGCATTCGCACTCGACGCCGGCGATGCGGCCGTCGCGGCGCATGCCGATCTTGAGCCGGATGTCGGTTTCCGGCCGGCCCCGATGGGTGATGAAAGTCTCTTCGCGGTTGACCACGAGGCGCACGCAGCCGCCGGCCTTGCGGGCAAGCAGCGCCGCGATCAGCTCGACATTGAGCGTCTCGGTGCGGCAGCCGAAGCCGCCGCCGACATGCGGCTTGACCACGCGGATGCGCGACATGTCCATGTCGAGGATCTGCGACAGCATGAGGTGCACG